>SXGQ01565166.1_pt1 | contig 19086 bp, 16 predicted proteins | sample 3178371 | NCBI WGS metagenome assembly SXGQ01 (sample SAMN11356859, study PRJNA531348) | freshwater metagenome | isolation source: freshwater sample F1-20 | place: China: Fuxian Lake, Yuxi | collected 2017-12-25 | reverse complement strand
GATCCCCAAAAAGCCGTCTCTCGGCGCACCCGGAGATTTCCGGAAGCGGAAAGAGACATCTTTTGGGCCATCCGGACTTCTCAGGGCGCTCAAAACGACATCTATCGGGCCATCCCAAGTTCTCCGGATGGGCAAAACGACGTCTATCGGGCCATCCGGAGTTTTCCAGGTGCCCAAAAATACGTCTATCGGGGCACCCGGAAAACTCTGGATAAAATTCGACACCCCATTCCAAGCCACTTTTACTCTGTAACTGTAGTTTTTTGACCACTTTTGCGCTCACCAATAAAATAACACCCACCTTAACAAGTACGCGCAGAACAGCCCACCTTGCCGACCGCAATCGCCGCAATCCCATCTACCCCGGCGGCACCTTTTCCATCGCGCCGACGAAAAGCTCCACAGCAATAACCAACGCGGACCGGGGCGATTCGGCGAGATAATCGCGCCCAAACCCACGGTTTACCCTCCGGAACTCAGTCCTTCTGCCACGGCAATTTTCGCGGACCAAACAGCGGCGTCTTCGATGAGTCACCAGTCTCTTTTCGTTGGGACTTGGCAGGCTTATCGGGCTTCTCTTTCGCGGGCTTCTCCGAAGGAAACGGTGCGATTGGAGCGAGCACTTCCGGACGTTGCTGTGCATCCGGTCCGGGTTTTCCGGCTTTCTGCAAATACGGCTTCCCGAGCGGCGGAGCTTTCGTAATCCGATCCCAGAGCCCGCGCTCATCCACCGTGTCTTCATAGACCACGCCGAGTTGGTCGAGCACCGTTCCCGTCGCGAGCCACAGCTCGGTAATCGCCTTGTTCAGCGCAGCCTGATACCGAAGCTCCACCGAACGGGCTTCGTAGAGGCGCCGCTGCTGGTCGATGAGTTCGAAGTTTGAAAGCTGGCCGGCTTCCATTCGCTTGAGTCCCACGTTCACCAGTTCCCGCGCCGCATCACTCGTGGCCTTTGCGGCAGCGAGCGCCTGCTGATTGTTGCGAATGGTATCGATCGAACGCTGCACCGAGAGACCGATTTCCAACTCAGCCTGCTTGATTCGCAAAATCGCCTGCGCTTTGCGTGCGCGTGCTGCCTCGACTTGCGCGCGGCCCTGAATGTTTCCAATCGGCACGGAGCCCGTGATGCCGAGCTGCCACGCCGGCGCATCGCCTTCCTGCAATCGGTCAACGGCATCACCAAATTCGCGATCCAGTCCCGTGTATCCGTAGCTGCCGACCACATCGAGCTGAGGCCACGATTGGTTCTGTGCGAACTTCAATCTTACATCCTCCGATTCCGCAGCGATGAGCAGCACCTTGTAGTCACTGCGTTTCGAAAATGCGAGTTGCAGAAGGGCTTCCGTTTTTAGATCGGGCACCTTCAGCGCCGGAATCATCTCCGGCAGGTAAACGGTCGAATCCCCCACTTTAAACTCCGGCAACACCTGCCGCTTCAGCAACACCTGCCGATCGAGCAAAAATGTTTTCGCGCCGAACAGGTTGGCCTGGTCCGTGAGCAACTGCACCTTTGCCTGGCCGGTTTCATACGGTGAGAAAAAACCGAGCTGCTCGCGGCGCTTGCTGAACGCGAGAAGCTTGATGGCTGCGTTAATCGCGTCGCTCTTGTTCTCGAGGTCGCCGAACGCCTGCACCATGTCGTAGTAGGTCGCCGTGACGTTTTGCAGTGCGACCTCGATGCGGAACTTCCACGACAACTCGGCGGCATCGCGGTTCTTTCGCGCTATTCGGACGTCGGCCAAGTTGGCACTCAATCCGCCGTCCTTGAGCAACGGCTGACGGAACTCAAATGTCGCGCTCGCGCCGTATGTCGGCAGGACATCACGAGTGTCACCGACGAAAGAAAGGTGGGTCTTATTGCCGCGAAAAGTGACTCCGAAGATCGTGCCTATGGGAGTCCGCGCCCGGATCCCCGCCTCGGCGGAATCGACATCCTGGGTAAATGTCACAATATCACTCGAGAACGTGGGGGCCTGAATCGGCGATGCGAGCTGCGGCTGATAGTTCAGGCGCGGGAGCTGAAAATTCAAAACGCCTTGCGTCGAGACCGCCTGAATCCGGCGGTCGATCTCCGCGAGGAAATTCGCGACTCCCTGCTGCGTTGAATTAAATGCCGCAATGCCGCTGTTCACCACCTGCGTGGCGAGCGCGACGTCCTGCAGGCGCAACAACGAATCCGCGTTACGGATATTGTCCGTGGCATCCGGGGTCTTCAGGCGCTGCCGTTGGAGTGCAAAACTGAAAACCGGATCAAACTCCCCGTAGGCATTCTTTACGCGAGCGTTCTCAAGCGAGATTGCGACTTCCTCAATTTTCGCATCGAGGTTGTTCTTGAGCGCAGACTGAATCGCTTTCTCCAGCGAGAGCACCTCCACTTTGGTCTTTTTCCCGAAGTAGTCAGTGGCGGTGGGTTTTGCAGGCGCGGGCTCGTTGACCTTCTCAAGCGGCGGCACATCCGCAGCCGGAGTCGCGTCGGACGGCGCTGGCACCGGCGCATCCACCTGGGCAGCCCCCTTCTCGCCAGCAAGCGGAGGCGGCGATGCGCGCAATTCGGGCACAGGCGGATCAGCCGCGAACACCGTGGGAACAGCGATGGAAAAAAATGGGATACACCAGCGGCGGATAAACATCAGAAGCGATAGTCGAGGCTGATTAAGTCAACAAACCACTGCAAAACGATTTTGCCAAATGGCCGTTTGCCGGTTTCGATTTTTGCGCGCGTGGTCATGCCGTAGCGCAGCAGGTTATCGGGGTTCTGCACCTCGACCGTGACGACGTAGGTATGCTCCATCAGTTTCTCACGGCCGGTGCCGTCGGGAATCGTCGGGACATCACCGCCGCGTTGTTTGCTGAACGCAATTGGGAAATTGTGCTCGTCCATCTCCATCGGTTCGCCGTTTACGACACCCTCGAACTTCCTGTTTGGAAATGCGTCGGCGAGTAGTGTGACGCGCTGTCCGGGTCTAACCTCGCGCACCTGCTGCTCCGTCAGCGGGATCTTGATTTGCATCGGATTCAGCGGTGCGAGTTCGCAGAAAGTGTCATTCGGCGGACGCAAAAGCTGGCCGGCTCTCGATTCAAGGTCGCGATTCAAAACAACGCCCGCGGTTTTCGCACGCAGTGTCAATTGCTCAACATCGCGGCGCGCCTTTTCCAGCCGTGCTTTTGCGCCATCCCGCAACGCTTCGAGCTGCTTCATTTCATCGGCCCGCTCCGCCCCGAGCGCGGCCCGGATACGGAGTTCGTATTCCTCGAGCGCCCGTTCCTGAAGTGCAAGCTCCTGCCGAATCTCCCGGTTTTCCAGCTCTGCGAGCACCGTCCCCGAAGTCACCATCTGTCCCTCTTTTACGTGCACCTTCTTGATAAATCCGACCGAATCCGGCCTGACGACTTCGGGATTCGCCACCTCCACGGCGCTACGCCGCACAATCTCTGTGCTCACGGGGACAAAGCAGTACGCGACAAATGCAATCAGCGGAATGCCGAACACTTTCGCAATGCGGCCCCAACGGCCACCCGGTTTCAAATCTTCCCTGGATAAATCAAGTTGCTTCACAAAATGCCACAGTGGCACGACCACCCATCCGGTCAAAGCAAGGAAAGCAAACCAATCCGAAAGGCCTTCGAGACCGAGCGGCTGAAGATGCGGCTCCATGAACCGAATCAGGCTGTAGATCACGTAGTAGCCGTATATCCACGACAGCACCGCATACGTGTAGAAGAGCCACAGCCGCTTCTTCGGCAGCGGCATCCGCGCGAGCGGGTCGGCCTTCGAAGTGGAACCAAACAGGAGTTTCGTAACCTTGGACTGCACGAGTGCCCGCGACTTCTGCTGGAGATTCGGCGTCTCGATGGCGTCGATCATGATATAGTATCCATCGAATCGCATCAGAGGATTCGCGTTGAAGATGATCGTGCTGACGCTCGCGATGACGATGATGTTGAAAAGGAAATCCTTGAACCACCCCGGTTGAACTACCGCCCAAAGAAACGTGGCCAGCGCAGCGAAAACCAATTCCACGTAAATCCCAGCAAACGAAACAAGCATTCGATGCCGTCGATCCGGCATCGTCCACGCATCGGAGACGTTCACGAAGAAATACGGTGTAAACACCATACTCATGAAACCAATCTCGTGCACCTCGCCGCCGAAGTGCTTGCAGGTCAGACCGTGCCCGAGCTCATGAATGCTTTTCAGAACGATGGTCGTCACCCACATCAGGGCGAGATTGTTCCAGTTGAATAAATTCGCCAGCGCGTGATCGAGCCCCTCCGCGCTGTATATGAACACAATCGCTCCAAGCGCAATGATCGCCCACGACACCCAGTACGTCGTCTTCGTCCAAATCCACGGCACCGCCTTTGCCATGCGCCCGAAAATCTTGTCGGGATCGTAGAGCGATTTCCGGAAAAAGAAGATGTTGTTCGCCAGCGCGTAGAGCCCGCCCTTTTTCTGCTTTTGCTTCTTCGCAGCATCCATCCTCGCCTTGAGGCGCTGCCCCTGCACCGCGAGGAACTGAAGCATCGCGAGGTCATTCGCAAACTTCAGCACCCGTTCGTTCAACTCGTCCGGCGTATAGTCGAGCCGCAAATGCGGATGCGCGCGGACCCATGCGTCACGAATTGCGCCAAAGGTCCGTTTCCCGTCGAACAGCACGGCGAGGTCGAAGTCCTCCGCCGTCAGCCGAAAGTACTGCAACGAAATCGGATCCTTGATGACGTAATAGCTGCGCCCCTCGAATACCTGCTTGCTGATTACCAAATCAGCACGGAGTTGCGGCAGGACGACGTTCTCCTGCTGCGGCGCCGCCGGCGAGGCCGGCTCACTCGATGGGAGCGCGAGGACGGACATCTACTTTCCGAAATCCGCGAGGCCATTCATGCCCGCCTTGATTCGATGGTCCTTGTTTTCGACCTTCACCTTGACGCGCACCAGACCGCTCGCAGCGTCATTGCGAGGGTCCACAAAGTTGACCTTGCCTTCAAACTCGGCGCCATCGAGCTCCCGAACCTTGACACGCACCGATGCTCCTTCACTCACCGTTTTTCGGAGCGCCGGCGCGAGGTAAAACACCACGTCCACAGTGTCGATATCGATGACCTCCAGCAACGGTGTCTGCTGCGTCGCCATTTCGCCGGTCTGCTTGTATTTCTTCACAACGATTCCATTGATTGGCGACCGGATCGTTTTCTCCTCCAGCGCGAGCTGCTTCGCTTCGAATTGGATCCGTGTGAGTTCCAAGTCAGTGCGCGCTTCGAGCGCTTTTTCCTCGCTGCCCATCTTCTCCTTGAACAACCGCTCATGGCCGCGGGCGATGAACTGCTTCAACTCGATGGCTTTCTCGGAAATCCGCACATCCATTTTCTCGCGGTCGTTCCGAAGCTGCACGACCACTTGATCCTTGGTCACTTTTGCACCTTCCTCGACGAGGACTTCCTTGATGATTTCCATGGGAACGGTGGAGCTCACCTGAACCGTCGCGTTCGGCGAAATGACGCCGCTCACCGGCTCGGCGGCTATCGGCAGGGCGGAGATGAGCGAGGCAGCTATGACGAATCTCTTTTTCATCGGAAGGTATTTTTAAATCTGAATCAAAACGAAGCGGGGCACCGCGGTTACCATACCCATTTAAGCCGGAACCACTGACCGATACTGCGCGCCCAAATCAGCGCCAGCGGCTTGCGTCCGAGCTTGATGCTCGCGCGTCCGGTGAGGTCCGGGCGCAGGACAGGACGAAGTTCTGCGGGCATGGCAACATTCGGCAATGTGAGGATGAACGCATTTTCCTTCATCGCACTTTCCCGCTCGTGCGGGTAGGCGAGCTGACTGAGTTGCCCCCGTTCCTTGAAGGGCGCGGACAGCTCGTAGGTATTGTGACTGTAGAGGATGAAATGAACGGGAACTCCTCCTTCTTTTGAATACAGAGTCTCAACGCGGCCGATTTGCTTTTCGTTTAGATGCACGAGCACGTCCCAGTCGTCTGTCGATCCGACCACCGCGAAGTCCGCACCGGCCTGCAAATACACGCCCTGCGTAAGTTCGATGTCCTTCGTCATCACCACGCCATCGAGCGGACTCCGCAGAACCGCCGCAGCGATGTCCGCCAGCAGTTTTCCTTCGGATATCGCATACGCCTCGGCGCGCTTGCTCGCGATCTGCGCCTCTGCTTCGCGACCGTTTCCACGTTCGCGCTGCGCTTCGAGCGATGCGCTCAGCTTCTGTTTCCGGACGTTTTCGAGCTCGGCGTCGAGCTGCCGCGTGTCGAGCTTCGCAATCTCCTGCCCCACTTTCACGCGGTCGCCCTCGCGCACAAAAACTCGCTCCACGCGACCACTGACCTCGGATACAATTTTCATCCGTTTCCGCGGAACCAAAGTACAATCACTCTCGACCTCCTCCATCCACGGGAACACCAGAGTGCCCGCTATCAGCACGAGCCAGAAAGCGAGCTTGAAGGTATTCCACGCACGCTGAGTTCCCGTGAGTGAACGTTTCACTTCGCGCAACCTTCGCGTGACGAACAAAGCGGGCAGATCGTGGTAATCCATCGCTCCACGCATGGCCTTGCCCGTATTCGTGGCCAGCCATTCGCCGAGCCGATGACTCGCAGGGGCCTGCTTCGCCCCTGCCGGCGCATCGTAGGCGCCCTCCGCAGTGCTTTCCGCGAGCAGTGCACCGATGACCGATTTGTCGGCATCGAGAATCTGAATGATCAACACAGAACCAACCTGGCTGCTTTCAAAGTACGCAGTATCAACGGCCTCCGTGGTTCCATGGGGATGAATTACAAGCGCGCGCTCCGCCGCCGGTTGGGCCGCACCGGCTTCAGTCAAAGCGAGAAGCTCCTTGCGGTTCAGCGCAATCACCCACGGCGACAACTGCGCCGGCTGCCCTTCCGGAGCCGGAACCGGCAGAGCCTCACGGGGCGTGTGCGCATCTACGAAAGCGGTCATGGTCTTCACCATCGTGCTGCGCCGCTCCACGACTTCCTGCCCGGAAATCGCCATCATTTCCCATCCCTTTCCGCGCAGGCGCAATACCGCGCAACGCTCGCTGCCGAGCAAATCGCGCGCGTAATTCGCGGCGAGCCGCGTGACTTCCAGCGGATCGAGCGAACCGGCGAGGTCCGTGGAGAACTTCAATAAATGCTGGAGCCGCTGGCCTTCGAGGACCAGATTCCCGACCTGCCTCGACTGCAAATGGGTCTCCACATGCGCAGCAAGTTGGCCCAGAAAAGTCGCGAATTCGGCGTAGTTATCGCGCGTGACATATGGCTGCAGCCAGACCTGCAAAACGCCGAGCACCTGCTCTTTCAGCAAAAGCGGGACATGAACAAATGGATATGGGGTGCGATTCGGCGAGCCACCGGATTGCTGCGACTGCTGCGCCTGCCCGCCCATTTGAGCAAGCTGAGCCTCAAGCGAGCCCGGCACCTGCCCTGCGCGCTCGCCAGCCTTCGATTCCGCGGATAAAATGAGCGGCTTTTTCGTCTGAACGACTTCACCGACAGAGCGAAGGAGCACGCCCCGCTGCTGTTCATCGCTTTGAAACAGCGAAGACGCGATTTCAACCTCTGCCGCGAGTTGGAGTTCGTGCTTTCCGTCCGCGGTTTTTTGTCCGACCAGCCAGATCGCACCACCTTTGCCATCGCACGCCGACACCGCCCGATGAAGGAACTGCGCGTAGAATTCCTCCGAACGCATCTCGGATTTCGCGAGCGCTGTGATCTCGTCCACCAGACGCTGAATCCTCGCCCGGGCTGCTTCAATACTTTGCTGTTGGGACATTACCGCGCGGAACTTATGCAACCGTGCGCATTGCGCAAGGAACAAGGCTGCATTTCAGCAATGTCATCGAGACCGAAACGCCGTCCGAATTACTCCGCAAGCAACTTCTCGATTTTCGCCTTCAGGTCGCCACGGACATTCATATCCACGACCATCCCTTTTTTGTTCACGAGCCACATGGTCGGGATGGCGGTAATTCCGAAGCGTTTCGCGATCTTGTTGTCCCACCCCTTGCCATCAAAATACTGCGGCCACGCAATCTTCCGGCGCTTGATGATCTTCTCCAGGTCCGCCTTTTCCTCATCTAGCGAAATGCCCACGATCTCAAAACCCTTTTCTTTCAGCGCGTCATACGCCGCGATGACATTGGGCATCTCCGCCATACAAGGACCGCACCATGTCGCCCAGAAATCCACGAGCACGACCTTGCCACGCAGTTTTTCGAGATCCACTTCGCGACCATCGACCGCTGTGAATTTCAAATCGAGCGGCTTGGATTTCATATCCGCCTTCGCCTTCACGTCCGCTTGTTTTTCACGGGCTAGGTCTGCGACGAGCGGATCCTTGCTGGCCGCGAGTTCGGCAAGCAACGCATCAAGGCGTTCCGGAGCGAGTTCTTCGACCAGATCAGTCTGAATCTCCGAAATCACCACCTTGTCCTTGTAATTTGGATTCGAAGTGAGGAACGCAGCGGCGTCGCTCTCCCAAGTCGCCAGCGGGATTCGCTTCTCGAGCACCTCCGCGGACATGAACTCCAGCCTCGTCGCTCCCGTCATCATCTTCACATCCGGTGAAACATCCGGCGCTGCGAGAATCTCGTCGAAAATCGTCAGCGGCGTGACGCCCTTCGGCACTTCCATTCCCGCGGCCTCCCGCATTGAAAGCATCATTGCTTCATGATAGCGAATCTGCCACCGCAACGGATGCTCGGGGTAATCCTTTCGGAAGCGCGCCGCCAGAGAATCGACTCCCGTGATCGTCTTCTTCAGTATCGCCGCCATCTGCGCCTCGGACACCACTTCCGTGGGACCATCGTCATTCAACAGCGCATCAATTCGCTGGATTATCTCCTCCGGTGAAACCACCGCGGCTTCGGCGGCAGCGGCAGGCTTGTCCTGTGCGAACGAAGAGCAAATCGAAGCCAGCGAGATTCCGATGGCTGCGGCGAAAATGCGCATATTGAATTTCCTTTCGGCGATTATTCGGCGAGGTATTTCTCGACTTTCTCCTCAAGGCCGGCACGGGCGTTTGTCGAAACAACCATCCCCTTTTTGTCGATAAGCCACATGGCCGGAATGCTGTTGATTCCATACTTCTGGGCGATCTCGTTCTTCCATCCCTTGCCGTCGAAGTGCTGCACCCAAGTCATGCCCTTGCTCTTCACAAAGTCCTCCAGCTTGCCCTTGTCCTGATCGAGCGAAATGCCGACGATCTCGAATCCCTTTTCGTGAAGCTTCTTGTACGTCGCGACGACATTTGGAACTTCGGCCACACACGGACCGCACCACGTCGCCCAGAAATCCACAAGCACGACCTTGCCGCGCAGCTTTGCAAAATCCACCTCCGAGCCGTCCGTTGCAGTAAACTTCAGGTCGAAAGGCTTCGTCATCACTTCCGCCTTCGTCTTCGCAGTCTTCAAGGCGCCATCGAGTCGCGCGATGCTCTTCGACTCCGGAAACGCCTTCTTGTGTTCAGCCACCGCCTTCTCGAAATCCTCGATTTTCACACTCCCGCCTTCCACGCCCTCTCCCATCATCGCCGCACGCACAAAGCTCGCCATGTCGCGCGTTTCTGCATCGGCATCCTTCGCATCGACAATTTCGCCAAGCGTCTTTGAAACCGTGGCTTCATCCTTCTCCGGCAGGCCAACGAATGAACGCATCCGGTTCATTTTCACCTCTTCAAGCGCAATCTTCCAGCGACGCGAATCCGTCGGAAAATCTTTCCGGAACGCCGCAGCCTTTGCATCAAAGTCTTTCAAAAAGGCAGTAAAGACCTCCACGGCCTCCTCACGCGACTTCGGCTGCTTCGAGGGACCGCGGAACATGCCTTCAAGTGTCGTCCATGCCGCGTCTCCGGGCTTCTGCGCATCCTTGGATTCAGTTGTCGGCTTTTCAGGCGCGGCCTGGGTGCTGAGGGTTGGAACGACGAGGGCGGCGACTATGGTCGAGTAAAGGATTGCTTTCATTGGAAAGCGCGAAACTGCCGGTCGCCTCGGCAGAAAGCAATCCGCTAAGTGGGAAATCTTTTACCCGGAAACGGAACCATTTCCGCATCCAGGGACCGCAATACCAGCGTCGATAGCACGTGAACTACCGGCCCCGATTCAAAGACCAAAGCGTGCTGCAAACGAAACAACAACGCACGGCAACACGTCTGGCTACTGAGCGTGGAACGCTACCACTCCAAGCCGAAAAGCTACCTCGCAGTCTTACAAGGCAATGGTGGAATGTTAGTTGAATCCTCCGCCCATCATGCCGCCAAACGGGCCCTGACCTTCCCATTTTTCAGGGCGATTCCACGGAATAGTACTCACACCGCCGTTGTTCGAATCCTGTGAGGTCGTCGAGCAGCCGCTGAATGCGAATGCGACAAGAGCCAGAAGGAAGAGAGTTCTCATCGAAATCTCCAATCTCGGAAATTACGGCCGCGGGAGGTCCGATGTCGCACCAGCCGCCGCGGGAGCAGCTCCGGCAACTACGTCGGTCTGAACCTTGTCTTCGCCGGTGAAGATGATGTCGTCACCTGGCTCGATGAAAGTGCCTTTGACGAAGCTGCCGGGGATGATGTCAGCAATGGACTGATTCGTCTCAACCGAAGTAATTTTCACTTTGCCGATTGCCTGACCGCCACGACCGACGATCATCACTTTGTTTGCAGCTGCTCCCTGCTTGTCGCCGATGCTCAGCACCGCGAAGCCCCATCCGGGATTCACGGCCATCACGCGACCGCGGGTTCCCTTCTGCATGAAATTTTTCTCCCAACGGTCGATCTTTTTGCCGTCCTGAGCGATCTTCTCTTCTTTCTGTTTGAGCGTGCCTTCGAGGCTCGCGACCGCGTTCGTCAGTTCAATCTTCTCTTTCTCAAGAGTTCCGATCTTGACCTCCTGGTCCTTCACCTTGGTTGTCATCTCATCAATCTTTCCTTTGAGCTCGTCGATGTTCACACCGCCAAAAGCTGCCAGTTTGTCCGAAATCTCTTTGAGCTGGCTCTCCTTCATCGCGAGGTCCGCTTTGGTCTTATCCAGCTCCGTCTTCGTCGCCGCGAGGTTTGCTTCGGTCTCACGCAGCTTGCCCTTCGTTGATTCGAGCTCGGCCTTCGTGGCTTCGAGTTCCTCCTGGGTCTTCTTCAGCGTGTCCTTGGTTTTGTTGTGCTCGCGGATCTCGGTGGCGAGTTTCGTCTTCGTGTCTTTCAGGTCACCTTGGAGCGCGTTGACCATTTCATGGCCCTTGAAGCCGAGAAAAGCCGCGCCGGCGGCGATGAGAAGGGTGAGGACGGAGAATACCTTGGCGATCATGTTCTGTTAGTAGTGAGTAGTGAAATTCTGGAAATGTCTGACACGCAATTCGCGTGTCTCTGGGTTCGTGGGCCGCTCTTGTAAGCGGGCTGTATTTGTCTTTGCAAGGGGTTTCACAAAAAAATACCGAACTTTTCATTTACGGGTCCGGCGTATGCGTGGCAGTGTCGGATTTCCGTCAGGGGCTGCGGATTGAAGGCTGGAAAACCCCGCCAGGCCCGGAAGGGAGCAACGGTATCCTGCCCTTCCTTGTCGCAGTTCCCTGACGGACTTTTTTGTTCAAGAGGAGTCATGGGGCTTTTAATACTGCGGGTCTGGGAATCGCACCAGTGAAGCCTTAGTTATAAAGCGGCCCGCTACGTGAGCGTGAGATACGAAATCTCCGGACGGCAGTTGAAGCGGGCTTTGTGCAGCGAGCCGAGGCCCGCGGTGATGTGAATCCACCGGCTTTCCCATCGATAAAGGCCGCGCACAAACCGCTTGTCGCGCACCGGCAGGAAAGGCTCTCCGAGAACCGGCAGCGAAAGCTGCCCGCCGTGCGTGTGACCACAGAGCATCAAGTCCCAGGCGAAAGGTGCGAGTTCCTCCTTCGTGTCGGGATTATGTGAAAGAACAATCACCGGCTCCGGACCGTCGCGCACCGTGGAAGGCCCGCGGCCAAAGGCCCGGACGGGCTCGACCTCGTTCGCCCAATCGTCGCCAAGACCTACGAGTCGCAGCGCGCGGCCGCGGATTTCCAGACGCTCCTGCGCGTTGTGAAGGAGCGCGATATTTGCGCGTTCGAGCATGCTGCGGACGAGCGACGTATCCGAATAACCATGAAATCTCGCCCAGCGGCCGCCGTCGTGATTTCCAAGCGACGCAAACGTCGGCGCAGCCGCGGAAAGCTTCGCAAGCATGGCGGCATACTCGTCCCAACGCTCGTATTTCGTCGTGATGAAATCGCCCGTGACGCATATGAAATCGGGATTCCAAGCGAGCGCGCGGTCGATTTGCTCACGGAGAAATCCCAGCGGCATGGGCTCCGCGTGCAGATCGGAAAGGTGCAGCAATTTCAGCTCTCCGAGCCCGAGCGGCACGGAAATGTGCGATTCGCGAACCCACCAAGGTTCGAAAAATCGCATCCAAATCGCCGAGCCCGCGCCGGCTGCAAACGTCGACGAAAGGAACCGCCGGCGTGTGATTCTTGGCAACCTCATTCGGCCCACTTTCCTAGCGCGAGAACACATCCACGGCAACGCCAGCGACGAACAGCGCGCCCACAATTGCGTTGCTGAGAAAGAACGCCCGGTTGACAGCTGCCACATCCAGCTGCGCAGCGACGCGGTGTTCGTAAAGAAGCATGCCGCAGATGAAGACCGAGGCGACCGCGTATCCGGTGCCGAGGCCCGCGAAATAGCCGAACGCAATCAGCCCCGCAAACGCCGCGGTGTGCAGCACACGGGCGAGCCGCAGCGCGCCGGGGACGCCGAGTTTTACAACCATCGAATGCAGCCCCTCCGCTTTATCAAAATCGTGATCCTGCGTTGCGTAGATCAAATCGAAACCCGCAACCCAAAGCAGCACCGCGGCGGCGAGGACGAGCGGCGGAAATGCGAATGCACCCGTCACTGCGAGCCATGCTCCGACCGGCGCGACGCTCAGCGCGAGGCCGAGGAAAAACTGCGCTGCATGCGTGAAGCGTTTCGTGAGCGAGTAGAAGAATACGATCACCAGCGCAACCGGCGAGAGCCAGAAACAGAGCGCGTTGATTGCATACGTCACAGCGACAAATGCCGCGCTCGAAATCACCAGCATCGCCATCGCTGCGCGATACGGCAGGAGCTTGTGGCGGGCTTCCGTGCGCGGGTTGCGCTTGTCCATTTCCCAATCTGCAATCCGGTTGAAAGTCATCGCCGCAGTGCGCGCAAAAACCATCGCCAGCAGGATGAGCCCTGTGAGCCGCCAGCCGGGGAGCCCGTGTGCGGCGACGAGCATCGAGCCGAGCGCAAACGGCAGGGCGAAGACCGTGTGCGAAAAGCGGATGAAGCGGAGAGCGGAAGCGAGCACGTCCGGCGGCTACGGCCTCTCCGCCTTGTCCTCGTCCACCTCATCAAACATTGCGGCGAGACGATCATCGACGCGCATGTCGATGAGTTTCCAGGCTTCGGCGGGTTTGTAAAAATAGAACCGCCAGCGGAGCGGGAACTCCTTGCCGAGCGAGACGACCGTGTAGCGCACGAGTCGTTCGCCGACGGCTTTTTTCGTGACGATTTCATAGCCGCCGATTGCGCCGAAAACGCTGATCGCCTCGCGCGTCTTTGTTTTCAGCGTTTTCACGTCCTCGGGGCGTTCGGCTATCTTGGTGGCGCGGGTGAGCTGGTCGTATGCAGTGTCCACATCCTTGCGCTGGAGGTAGCTGAAAAAGCGGGCCACGATCTTCTCCGGTTCCTCGCCAGCCTGCGCGGTCGTTTGCGCACCGGATTCGGCGACCACGGCGGGTTTTGCGGACGGCGTGGCGGGAGCTGCGGGAGCCTGCGCGGATGCGGGCAGCGCGGCGATGGCGATGAATGCGGCGATGGTCTTCATGTGATGAGTTTGGAAAGTCGTTTGTGCGCGTCCGCGAGAATCGGAGCGCCGTGCGCAAACGTCAGGATGTCGAACTCCAAAGACAACAGTTTTCTCAGCGAATCACGAAGTTTTGCCGGCTCGGTACAGTATTTCTCCGGCAGGAGCGAGAAGCCGTGTCCTTCGAGATTGATCACCGCATCGCCCAGACACAGCACCCGACCGAAAAGATACGCTACTTCGCCCGGCCCTGCGCCGGGGATTTCGATGACACGCACGCCGCCGAGCGCCGCTTCTCCGTCGATTGGGATGCCGAGTTCCGGTGACGCGGATGCTGAGGCAAACACCGGCGTCCCGAACTTCGCGCGCACCTCCGCTGCATGGCGCGCGTGGTTCCCGTTCGTGAGAAACACCGCCGCCGGATTGCCGAATGGCAGCGGCTCCGCAAAGGGGAACGGATCCACGAGCACGACTCCGTCACTCGTCTCCACGGCACACGCCGACAGATCGCACTTTACCGCCGGCTCGTAGGCCTGCCAGCACCACAGACCGGGGCTTACGCGACGCAGCGGTGTCACCTCTCCTCCGCTTCGCCGATGTATTCCTTCGAGACCAGCAGCCCCTCGGCATCCACGATGATGCGGTAGTTCCGCTTTCCGATGACGACGTCGGTGACGTAAGTCGTGTGCGCCTCCTGCTTCTCGATTTCGCCGATGACTCCCGCGCCGGCTTCGCGCTGGAGCGTCTGCTGAACTTTCGTCGGGACTTCCTTGATCTTCATTACTTTCGGCCCGTCGTCCTCAACGTCCTGCTCCTTTTTCATCACGCGGCCGGCGGCGTCGAGCGCGAGGCGGTAATTCACACCGTCCTGCGTGATTCCCACGATGTAAGCCGTGCCGTCCGATTCATTCACCCGCTTGAAATCGCGCACCTTTCCGGCGTCGCCCTTTTCCTTCGCGATGGTCGCCTGAACGGACGACGGGATTTCGATGGTCAGCTTCCCGTCATCTTCGGCAAAGGCGAACGACAGCAGCGCGGTTCCGGCGATTGTAAGAAAAGGAATCGTTTTCATGCCGCACGGATTGCCACTGCCGCGGCGCGGCGTCAACCGGCGCGGTGGAAAAGGATCGCTCCCCCGCCCTGCGTTCGCGATATTCCGCGCATGAAAGCGCATACCGCACTCCGCATCACCGCCATCAGCGGCTTCCTCGCCGTCGCCCTCGGCGCAATCGGCGCGCACGGGCTCGAGTCCTCGCTCAAGGCAAAGCTCGAAGCCGCGCAACTCGCCAAACAGCTCGGCTGGTGGCACACGGCCGGGCTCTACCACATCGTGCACTCCGTCGCCATGCTCGCCATCGCGCTGCGCGAGCCGCTTTGCAAAGTCCCGTGGACGCTCATGCTGCTCGGCATCCTCCTTTTTTCCGGCAGCCTCTACATCATGGGCGCGACGGGCAGCACCGCCCTCCGCCACATCACGCCGTTCGGCGGTCTGTTCCTCCTCGCCGGCTGGCTTGCGCTCGCTTTTCCGCGCCGCGGGTGCTGATGGGAAAATAGAAACGCCCGCCTCCGCAGTGCGAAGACGGGCGTTGAAAAATCCGGCGTCCGTTTACTTCAGCGCCTTCTCGATGTCAGCATCCGTGAGCTGCATCGGATGACCCTGCCACGCGATCTTGCCGTCCTTGCCAACGATGAAAGCGTGCGGGATTCCCGTGATTCCAAACGTCTTCCCGAGCTCGCGCTTTTCGTCCAGCGCGACGGTGTATTCCATCGGCGTGGTTGCGCGGAACTTCGTCACGACGTCCTCCTTTTCGTTGGAGACGCCGATAATCACGAGCCCCTTGTCCTTGAACTTCTTGTTGATCTCATTCAGGTGCGGGATGCTCTTGCGGCACGGCGGGCACCAGGTCGCCCAGAACTCCACGATTGCGGCCTTGCCTTTGATGTCGGGCTTCGCATCGAGGTACTTCACAGCGAGTTCCGGCAATTCCTTGCCGACCCACTCCTCGGGCTTTGCTGCGTTGATTGCGGTGACTGCGCCGAGCGCGAGCGCGGCGATTGCTAGGATGGTTTTTTTCATAGTGTGTAGTGAACTCTGTTCGACTGGTTTGACGCTTTTCCGTTCAATATATTGGAACAAATTTCCCCATTCAGCATTGCCCCCCCGGGTTTCAGTTCTTCCGATGCATGCTTGAGTGTTACGCCGGATTGGGTCATCACGGGCGCGATGCGCATCCATACTCGCACTCCGTCCCTCTCCGCCATTGAAATCCTCGAAGCCCGCGTCGCCCCGGCCGGTATCGTCACCGTCACCTTTGCAGGCGGCGTCCTAACGCTCGATGGCGATGGGGCCGACAACGTTATCGACATGTCGCCATTCGGCGCTGATGGCTACTTGCTCTCGGATTGAGGCGGCACGCAATTCGCCTTCAACGGCGCAGCAGCCACCAGCAGCGCCCTGATTGTCGGTGCTATCAAATCCATCAACGCAAGGCTTGCCGTCGGAAATGACACCATCGGCTTCAATTTAGTGACCGCAGGCTCGATTGCCGTCGATGGGGGCGATGGAAACGACACCGTGAGTCTGGTTCAGCCGGACATCTCCGGCCCCTTCACCTTCAAAGGCGGCATCGGCAATGACAACGTCACCGTCGGTGGTCCCTACGCCCTCATTGGCGGCAACGTCTCGATCGACCTCGGCGACGGCACAAATACCGCCAACCTGGGCGCTTCCGACCAGCAAATCAAAGGCTCCGTCACCGTCCTCGGCGGCACTGGCGTGGACAACTTTATTATCACCGGCCCCAACGCCGTCATTGGATCCGGGATCACCGCGAAACTTGGCGCCGACGCCAACAGCATCAACATAGTGCCGGGCTCGCTAAACGTGAAAGGCAACATCCTCCTCGAGCATCTCGCCCACGCCTCCCCAGTCACCAACAACATCGGTGCGCTCAACAGCACCATCATCGGCGGCAGCATCACCATCAACAACGGCGACGGCGGCAGCAACACCAACATCTCCGGCTCGGCTCGTGTCCAGGTAAAAGGGGCCGTCAAAGTCACCAGCGGAAACGGCGTGGAAAACTTCACCACCAGCGGTGCAGAAATCTACTTCGGTGGCGGCCTCGCCATCGATTCCGGCGCGGGGAACTCCTCCACCTCCTTCAACACCGCATTCCTCAACGCAAAATCCATCGCCACCAAAGGCGGCACGGATAACGACATCCTCTCCCTCAACGCGTTTAACCTCCGCACCGGCGGAATCACCATCCTCGGCGGCAACGGGGTCAACGCCACCTCCATCAACAGCGCCGAAATTAACATCAGCGGCGCGGTAAAAGTCACCACCGGCACGGACGCCGACAGTTTCAACCTCACCGGAAACGCACACACCCTTGTCAAAGGCGGCATCTTCTTCGATGCAGGAGATGGCGTAAACACCTTCAGCGCAAGCGGACCATTCGTGGAAACCAGTGCGCTCGTCGTAAAATTCGGCGCACACGCCTCGGGCAACAGCACCGCCACCATCAACACCGGTGTTTTCGCCGCGAAGAGCGTCTCCTTGACCAGCCTCGGCGGCAACGAGCAGTTCAGCATAGCCGGCTTACTCACCATCGGCAGCCTCACTATCTCGGCGGGCGATGGTGCCAACAGCGCCAACATCAGCGGTCCGGCTATCGTTCTCGGCGCGTTCTCCTACACCGGCGGCGCGGGCGACGACATCATCAGCACCAGCATCGCAAGCGCCACCTTCAAAGGCATCAACATTAACAGCGGCGCTGGAAATAACTCCACCACCCTATCCAGTTCCGCCTTCACCGTAAACGGCCCCGTTACCGTCGCAGGCGGCGCAGCCGGCGATGCTCTCGCCATCGTTGCTACCTCCACCATGCTCGCCGGCGGCATCAAGTTCACCGCAGGCGATGGCGCATCCGTCCTCAACATCATCGTCAGTGGAGACTTGACCAGCGGCCCCATCTCCTACCTGGCAGGAGACGCAGGCGGCAGCAGCAATCAGCTCAGCGCCAGCATCCAGGGCAACGCCACCATCGCCAGCCTCGCCACCGGCTTTACCGCAGGCCCGGGCGGGATCAACTTCAGCGGCACCTCAGCCACCATCCCAGGCGGCATCAAAATCAAAGGCGGCTCCGGCAGCGACAATGCATTCTTCAACATTTTGGGCAACTTCAACACCGGTGCCATCTCCGCCGACATGGGCGACGGCTCGAACAGCATCAACATTGTCAGCTCCATTCCGAAAATCGCCTCCATCACCTACCTCGGCGGCAGTGGCGAAGACATCGTCGTCGTCAACGCAGCCGTCGGCAGCATCGGCTCCGCAAAAATCGATGCCAAAGCCGGCAATCACACCATCAACGTGGTCGGTGCCGGCCTCGGCAAACTCGGCTCCCTCACCGTCAACGCCTCCGACGTCGGGGGCAACGCCAGCACCATCAATATCGACTCAATCATCGTCACCGGAAACACCAGTATTACCACTGGCGCAGCCAACACCACCTTCTTCCTGCTCAATGCCATCTTCGGCGGCACGTTCTCGCTCGACCTCGGTGCCGGCAACGACGCAGCAAGCCTCGAGACCTTTAGCAACGGCATCGTCTCCGTCTTCAAGGGCGGCGTCACCATCGACCTCGGCGACGGCGACGACGGCCTCAACATCGGCACCAACACCGCCTCCGGCAAAGCCGACTTCCGCAGCACCGTGAAGATCCTCGGCGGGGCCGGAGCCGACACCGCCAACGTCAGCGCCGCAAACTTCGGCAACATCTACATCGCCGGACAACCCGTCCTGACCGACGTGGAGACCCAAAACTAATCCGACACCGCAAAGGGAGCGGGGCTGCATACGGCCCCGCTCCCCTGCGCCCGCGACAGCCAGCCTCCGCGCGCTGCTTCTGCATCTACCGCAACGCCGAAGATATCGTCCGCAGATTTCGCTGATTTGCGCAGATTGGAGCGATTGCCAAAAGTCGTTTCCGGTTGGCGGGGCACATGCGAGCACAGCGAGCCAAGGAGCGGCGGCATTCTTGCCGCCGTATCCCGAAGCGCGCAGCGCCCGTTCCACCTCGGAGCCGCGGTTCTCGAAGTAAACGCAGCTATCAATACTGGGCGCTTTGCGCTTCATTTACGGCGGCAAGAATGCCGCCGCTCCTTGGCTCGTTACACTCGCATCCTCGCGCACTTGAATCGCGAAGGTGATTTCCGCGCGGAAGCGG
>SXGQ01275585.1_pt1 | contig 19088 bp, 11 predicted proteins | sample 3178371 | NCBI WGS metagenome assembly SXGQ01 (sample SAMN11356859, study PRJNA531348) | freshwater metagenome | isolation source: freshwater sample F1-20 | place: China: Fuxian Lake, Yuxi | collected 2017-12-25 | reverse complement strand
GTTAATCAGAGGGTCCCTGGTTCGAGCCCAGGAGAGGGAGCAAAAATTAAGTCCAATAAGCTACTGTTTATTGGACTTTTTGCTTTTTAGAGGTTTTTTGTAATTTGCTATAATTTTAAGAAAAAGGGATAAAATAATAGTAAAACTTGCAAAAAACTTGCAAATAGCATGCAAATTTAGATAGCATTCTTAAGCCATAATACTCAAATTATGGCAACATTATCATTAGTACTAGACAAGCGTAGAGCCAAGCAAGATGGCACTTTTCCATTAGTTTTTAGACTTGGTATATGAAAAACTTGCACTTTTTTAAGCATTTGAGTTGATGTAACCGCACATTACTTTACAAATAATGGCAACTATCAAATTGACCTTGGGCAGGATCATCTTTTTTGAAAATAGGATAAAGATTAAACTCAATTATCAAATATCTTACCACCAGTCAATAAAGATAATTGATAGGTAAATTCTTCAAAATTGTCTGGATAAAGAACATGCCCTTCTGATTTCAACTTAACATCGTCAATTTGAATATTCACTTCCCACATTATTCCATCATGAACAACACCATCCAATTCATACTTTTTTTTCCAATCTGAACAATAGTTTTTGATAAAATCTGTAAACTTTTTAAGTTGATTCTGCGTGAATTGAATATTATCATTAGGTTCGGAATCAAATTTTACAATGACATCTTCCCAATCTGTGTCTTCATCAACAATTGGATTAATCATTTTCACAATAGGTTCCCATACTCCTAGTGTAGAATACTGTAATTTATCATCTTTAAATTCAAGTGTAAATACATTACCCATCGATTCATAATATTGATAATATAGTTTTTTGATTTTCATGTATATTATGTTTTTTGCTAATATACTTATTAAAAGCATTTTAGCAGGTCAGAATTCAATAACAATAACAGATTGATTACTTATTAATCAATAATATTATTATTTATAGATTAAGAATTTAAGATGTGAATTTATAATATAAATAAATCTTAAAATAAGTTGTTTTAATTAATTTATAAAAAAAATAAAGGAGCTAAAATAAAAACATTAGATCGTTTTTGTAAAGCATTAGTAAATTTCTACCCTGCAGAATTAATGTAACAAACCTCCTTCCTCTTTTAAACTATATTTTAAATATTCACTCAAATCACGATTTTACACATTTATAATACCAATTTGGTATTTGATTTGGGTTTCTTAATTTGATTTTGTTAACTTAATTTAAATAGGTATTAACAACTTAAAACTAGGGAGTTATGGAAAATTCTATAAAACAACCTTTGACTTCAACAAAAGAAAAGGTGACACTTTATTTATTGGGAATAGATAAAAAATGGGTAAGAGGGGGAAATAACCAATGGGTTGAAGACATTGAAATAGAAGTACCACAAAAAGCACATGAATCAGTTCATGAAGAAATGCAGGAAGAAGTGAAAAAAACAAGAAAATGGTGGCAATTTTGGAAAAGAAAATAATTAAGTTAAAACCTACCCACTAAGGGTTTAAACATTTAATAAACCATTCTTCGATGAAGAATTGGTGTAGATGATTTACAGCTAATTCATTAGAAAGACCAATTCTAATTAGTGCTTCGCATATAGGTGCTATTTTTCTTTCTAAATTTTGGTTACATTTTTAGTCCCAAAGTTTTGGGATTAATCCGTTTTGATTATTAATTCAGATGATATTGAAAGAATTATATATTTGAAAATGATATTATTTTGCATTTATAGCTCATAAAATTCAAAGAAATAAAGCCTACTTTTATATTCTGAAAAGTTATTAAAATGGCAAAGCAAAAGAATACAGACAACAAAAAGTTGCATTCTAAATTAATGGAGCAGAAGAAAAACAAGAAGCAACTTCAGAAAGAGAAAAACAAATTGCGCCTTCGTGAGTTGAATCAAAAAGTGAATGAACTGAATAATTCAGATTCAGAAAATTAAGGGATTAAGTATTCACCGTTGGTTGAGGCACTCGAAACCAACTTTTTATTTACTTTCATTCAAATTTAAAACGGAAACTAGAGAGGCTGCATATTCTCTCGCTTCACGATCACTTTCTACAAAATCTTCGTATTTAGGTTTAGAAATACACTTGCAATTAAACAATGTTTCTTCATTGATTCGAGCAATGTCTAAAAAGCTAATTTTTTCTTTCAAGAATGCATCAACAGCTACCTCATTTGCCGCATTTAAAATACACGCAGCAGTTCCTTCCATATCCATTGCTTTATAAGCTAAATCTAGATTTTTAAACGTTTCTTTATCTGCCTTTTCAAATGTCAATTGCGGATAATCCATAAAATTAAAACGCGGGAAATCTGTTTTCAAACGAGCTGGATAGGTTAACGCAAATTGAATGGGTAATTTCATATCAGGTAAACCCATTTGCGCTTTCATACTTCCGTCTTCAAACTGTACCAATGAGTGTACAATGGATTGAGGATGAACAATAACATCAATTTGTTCTGCTTTCAAACTGAACAACCATTTCGCTTCGATTACTTCTAAGCCTTTGTTCATCATTGTAGCGGAATCAATCGTGATTTTCGCTCCCATTGCCCAATTTGGATGCTTTAATGCTTGTGCTAAAGTCACCGTTTGTAATTGCTCAGTAGACCAACCTCTAAATGGTCCACCAGATGCAGTTAAATATATCTTTTCAATTTTATTATGGAATTCGCCTACTAAGCACTGAAAAATTGCAGAATGCTCAGAATCAACAGGATAGATGTTAACTCCATTTTCTCGAGCTAATTTAGTTACCAATTCACCTGCACATACTAACGTTTCTTTGTTGGCTAAAGCAATTGATTTTTTCGCATTAATTGCGGCTAATGTTGGTTTTAGTCCTGCATAACCTACTAATGCAGTCAAAACAGTATGGACTTCGTTGAATTCAACTACTTGCGATAACGATTGTTCGCCTGTATAAACAGTAATATCATAGTCCCAAAGTGCTTGTTTTACTTTTTCGTACAAACTTTCATCACCGATTACAACTGTATTTGGTTTATGTTTAATCGCTTGAGCAATTAACAAATCAGCATTTGAGTGTGCTGTAATTACTTGTAAATCAAAAATATCTGGATAGGCTTCAATAACTTCTAAAGCTTGCGTACCGATCGACCCTGTAGATCCTAAAATAGCTATTCCTTTTTTCGCTTCCATAGTACAAAAATAAGGATAATTCGTATGAAGTTAGAAAAGATTTGAAAATAGATGCAGAGCTTACTTTATATTGTTCTTTTCTCAGAATTAGCTATAAAACTTGTTTGAAGATATAAATTCTAATTACAACCCTTCAGAAGGTGGTTTATGAAATTTCCTATTTGAAGTATGAAGAAATGAAAATTCAAGTGCCTGGGTGTTATACGATCTAAAGAAACTCAAAGGAGATGCATAACTCAATCTAAAAATAGAATGTTTAACCATCAAACCAGCTTGAAAAACCACTGCTTTTTTATGCACCAAACTTACACCAATAATTGGTTCGTAATTCTCTTGCATTACATAATTCATTAAAGCCCCAATATTATACTCTTCCACTTTGTATTGATTCATGTATAAAAATAGTGGTGTAATTTTAATTTTGCTACTCACAGAATAGATAGCTGAAGCATGAGCGTTAATACGCATTCCAATTGTATTTGCAACAACTGTAGTTTCATCCTTTCTACCAATATGATAAACTGAAAATCCACTAGTTATAACCAATTTATCGTTTTTTGATTTAGTACGATAATAAACTCCAAAGTTGTAATCAAATTTATAATAACTCAATTGAGAATGTACTTCACCTGAAGGGATGTTATTATCGAAACCTGTACTAGAAGTTGGAGAATATTGAGAGGCATAAAGAAACGTTTTAGTGTTCATACTATTGTTCAATAAACCAGCTTGTAATCCAACGGAAAGATTGTGACGATTATTATCATCGTTAGATGAAATTATTTTATAAGCTCCAGAAAGGAGAATATTAAACGAATTAAAAACCCCATCTACACTTCGATTATTACCAATAAACTGACCTATTGATAATCGATGATGCAATGGAACATCTACACCAATAGCTATTGAATTAAATGAAGCACTACTTTTGGAATAGCTTGCTGATTGATCTCTATAATTCGCGTACAAAATCACCCCTTTTTGTTTGTTTAATCTCTCTCCTGTTAACGCAGGATTTAAGTACAAAGGATTAGCATCAAATTGAGAGAAATGGAAATCCTGAGCAAAACAATTCGCAAGATTACATAGAATCACTACTACAAAACAAATTTTATTTTTCATTATTTTTATCTGTTAATTTTTATCTAGTTAAGTTTACAATACCGAATAAATTAATGTTTTTTTCATCCACTGTTGTACCAGTAATTAAATAATGATATGAACCTTCGGGTTGTAATTCCCCTTTATACGTTCCATCCCAGCCAATCTCTTGAGAAATACTTTCAAAGATTAAATTTCCCCATTCATTAAAAATTTTGAAATTTAATTCTTTACAAGGTCCACCTAGTAATTTAAATAAATCATTTTTCAAATCACCATTTGGAGAAAAAGCGGTTGGAAGAGCCAATTTTTTAGAACCTAGAATAGTAATGGTATCACATTTTTTTGAAAAACAAAATTCTGATGAGGAAGCTGTAAGACAAATTTCATAATTCCCTGAATCACTATAGGTATGACTCGGATTAATAATTCCTGAGAATGCTAAATCACCAAAATTCCAATAATACTCTTTTGCACCAACTGATTTATTGATGAAAGAAATAGGTCGACCAGGAAGTAAAGATGATACCGTTTCAATTTTAAAATCGGCTATCGGTGCTTCCTTCAAAGAAATATACTTTGATTTTACCAAAGAATCAATACAACCTTGAGGTGAAATCACAATATACTTAACTGTGAAAGAATCTACTGAAGTGTAAATATGATTCGTATCATTAGCAAATCCACTAGTTCCATCTCCAAAGTGCCATTCGTATGTCGAACCTACAGGAGCAGTTGATAAATCAGTAAATTTAACATCTTGAGGGATACAACCAGCTAAAACATCTGCTTTGAAATTAACAACTGGTATTTGATCGATAATCACATCTTTAGTGAATGAACTACTACACCCTTGATTTGAAGTAGCTATTAATTTAACTGAATATTTCCCTGTAGAAGTATAAACAAAAGTAGGGTTTTGAATAGCACTTGAACTTCCATTTCCAAAATCCCAATTCCAACTTATAATTGTACCTGAAGAAATAATAGATTTATCAGTGAAAAAAGTAGTAGAATTGGCACATCTATTTGTGTCTGTAAAACTTGTAGATATAGCGCTTAAAACATTGATATATCCTGTTTTAGTTAATGAGTCCCTGCAGCCACCGGGAGCAATAACGACTTCTTTTACAGTAAATGAACCATTCGAAGTGTAAACGTGTATTGGGTTTTTAACATTTGAAACAGAATTATCTCCAAAATCCCAATTATAGGTCGAGCCAGTAGCTGTAGAGGAAAGGTCTCCAAATGTAACGTTTAATGGAGTACAACCCGATAAAGTAGGAGTATTAAACTGAACTATTGGTTTAGGATTAATAATAAGTGTTTTTGTCGTAGTACTTTGGCACCCGAAATTTGAAGTTGTTGTTAATGTTACAGTATAATTTCCATTTGTAGAATAAATGTGTGTCGGATTTTGAATAGACGAGGTAGTATTATCCCCAAAATTCCAAGACCAAGAAATGATATTATTGGCAACAATAGTAGATTGATCAGTAAAAGAAATTACTGTGTTTAAGCAACCATCTGACATTGAGAAATCGGTAACGGGAGCATTTAAAACAGTCACATACGATGTTTTAATTAAAGAATCTTTACATCCACCTGGAGCTGTTATAATTTCCTTTACAGTATATGATCTACTTGATAAAAAAGTATGAGACGGGGATTTATCTGCAGAAATTATGAAATCTCCAAAATCCCAATAATAATTTGAACCAGTATCCGTTGTTGAAAGATCAGAAAAATTAACATTCAAGGGTGAACAACCAGATAAATTATCTCCTTCAAACTGAACAATTGGTTTATTGTTCACAACAATCGTTTTTGAAACAGTACCTTTAGCCCCCGTATTACTTGTAACTCTCAATTTAACAGTGAAAGTACCTGCAGAAGAATAAGTATGAGTCGGATCTTGAAGAGTTGAAGTTGAATTATCACCAAAATCCCATGCCCAACTGTCAATCGTACCTCCTGGGAAAGTAGAAACACTTGTGAAATTAACTGCTGAACCTTTACACTTATTTGGAGATGATGTAAAATTAGCCGTTGGTTTATCAATGACAACGTTCGAAACAAAAGTATTCGTACAACCTACATTCGTTCGTGTTAATAATGAAACAGGATAAGTACCTCCAAGGTTGTATTGATGAACAGGATCTTGTGATGTTGATACATTTGTATCTCCAAAATTCCACTCCCAACTAAGTGTTGCTTTATCAGATAAAGGAAAAATATTGGTAAAATAAACACTGTCTTTGATTTTATCAAAAACATAAGTAAAATTAGAAATAGGTGATTTGTTCACTTTTATCGATTTTGAGATCGAATCTTTACACCCTTCCGTAGTAATTGCAACCAACGAAACAGTATAGGTGGACTCTTGACTATACTGTGTTTTAGCATTTTGTAAGGTAGATGTTAAACCATTGCCAAAATTCCATAAATAACTAGTAATTGTTCGCCCAAAAGAGGTAGAAGGAAAAGTAAATGCGACATCAACTAAAGAACAAACAGGACCAGAAGTAAAAGAAGCTTGATAAGAAGAGGATAATGGTGGTGTAACATAATTTTTACACGTGTTACTATTCAAAAGCGAACTAATAGAATTAAAATCAGAAACATCAACTTTCGTACAACTAGAAGCCAATTGAAAACGCAAGTTTAATAAAGGTGTATTATTAGGTGTTACATAATTAAGTGATGGGCCAGAAGTTGTATTTCTTAAAAAAGCATCGGCAGGATTTAAATACGAAAGTGGATCAAGTTGTGAAATTATTTTATTAGTGGAAATATAAGTAAGTTTGGTTTGATCAAATTTCATTCTAAAATCAAATGAACTAATTTGATTTGAAGAACGAATATAGATAGGTAAATCTAAATAATATAACGTTCCAGTATTAGAATAGATTGCTTTCTGAAGATCAAAAAATAACGTATCATTTGCAAATGAAGGTGTTGGTGGTGGCGATGCTAATTCGGCTTTAGCTGAAATATCAATAAATGTAAAAAATGAAATAATAAATAGTAAAGTTCTCATTATACAGAAAATTTTGAATCGTTTAAAAACTGATGAACCTAAATAACACTTGTTGATATAGTTTCCTCAGCACTCAAAATTAGACCTTTAATACTAACACAAAATAAAGCCAATATTATTAATTTTTAAACGAATTAATAACATTGGCTTTAAAGAAATCAGTGTAAATAAAAAAAGGTCGTAATCCGAAGACTACGACCTTAATCGTTCAATCAATGTATAAATTATTTATTTACTACGATTCTTTCAACAGAGTTGAAGTTTTCATTGTAAACTTTAACGATATACATACCGTTAGAGAAATCAGAAACATTAATTTCTTGTTTCACATTTGCATTTAAAGTAGATGTAAACATAACTTGTTTACCTGTTAAATCTGTGATTTCAACTGTAGAATTTTCACCAGCAATAACATTTAAGATACCTGTTGTTGGGTTAGGGAAAATATTTACAGCATTCGCGATAGCTTTGATAGAAGATAAACCTAAAGCACCTGTTCTCAATTCAACATTTGCATCAACACCATTCAATAAAGCTCTGTATGTTGTAAAATCATCTGCAGAGATTGATCCTTTTGATAAATCAAAACGAACAACTAATAAATCAGAATTTAAATCAAATGCAGTTGTATTACTTGCAGTAAAACGTAACGTTTTATCGTTTGTGTTATAATAACCTAAACCATCAACATTGTTTGAAGCAACCGTTTCATTGAAAGAAATATGATTCTCATCAAATGTTAATTGGAAGTCAAAAGATGTAACTGGTGTAGTTGAAACAATAGTAACAGGAACATCTACTGAAGTACCATTTATTAAAGCTCTAGTGAAATCAAAAACTAAACGATCTCCAACTGCAACACTACCTTTAACTAATGCGTTAGGAGTTGTTTCTAAGTTACCATCAACATCACCTAATAAAATACCTTTGTAAGTTTCAGCAGTAACTGCAGGACAGTTATTGAAATCAGTTACAGTAGCGGGTAAAGTAAAAGGAGTTACAGGAACTCTTGATTTAGAGAAACCAACACCATCATTTAAAGGGAAAGTTGTAGAAATTTTGTATGCATTATTGTTTTTAATTCTTAAAGAATCAACAAACATCCAATCTTTAGAAGGAGTACCATTTGATATACCATTAATATCATAATTCCAAGCTTGTTTGTATTCAGGGATTTTTAATACTGTTCTTTGTTGCATTTGAGAAATATCACCAGCACTAACAGTACCATCTAAATTTACATCTAAAGCAATTATTTGGTAGATAGAAGGTAAAAAAGAAGGATCATTCAACAATAACAATTTTCCAAAAGCAGCATCTTGTCCAGTATAAATACCAAATAAATCTGTTGTTGAAGCAATATCTTTATTGATACTAATTGCTAAACCATTTCTCATATCGTAAGAGAAAGTACCATTTACGTCTGGTTGAACTGCAGCGTTAGCGCTTAAAGCACCTGTATTAACGTCAGCACCAATTACATTTGTAATTAAATGGTCATTTGGACTTGCTGCGTTGTAATTAATTGCACCATTTCCTTTCCAGAATTTTAAAGCTCCAATAAAGAAATAATCTTTAAAAGTTATTGCTTTTCCAGTAGAAGCAGCTTTAGTAGAAACACCAGTAACATAACTTTCTTGTAAGAAAGGAACTGAAATTAAAGCTGTATCAACAGATGCAAAGTTTGCAGTTTTAGTAAACTCAACTGTGAAGATGTTACCGATACCACTGAACTTAGCATTAGCTGGTGCAGTTGTATTGAAAGATAAAACGATGTTCATTTTACCATTAACAGCGTCAATTGTATTTTGAGTTTCAACGTAAGTAGAGTTGATTAAGTTATTTAAAACTGTAATAGAACCTGTTGGAGTAACTTTAGTTTTATCGTAGTTTAAAACGATATCATACCCAATTACATTATTCACTGTATTTGTAGCTGCTGCAGCAACTGGTACATTGAAAGTAGCAGTGTTACATTTTTGAGAAACAGTAACAACTTCATAAGGAAGAGCGTTTGGATCTGCAATGTTTAATGTTAAAGTAGAAGAAGTAGTAATTGCACCTTTGTTATCCGTAGATTTAACAGTGATGTTTTTTACACCTGGAGTACTTGTCCAACTAAATGTATAAGCAGAAGTAGTACCAACTTGTACACCTGATCCAATTGAAAGATTGTTAATGAAAAATTCAACACCAGTAATAGTACCATCTGAATCTGTAGCAGTTGCATTAAATGTAATTACTGTAGGAGCGATAATAGTAGCTGATGCTAAAGGAGATGTAATAGCAGCAGTTGGAGGATTGTTTGCTGCAACTGAGATATTAGCGATTGAAGAAGTAGCAGTTAAATTTAAATTATCTTTTGCTACAGCTTTGATAGTATGAGCACCAACCGTTGCAGTCCAATTTAATGTATAAGTTCCACTAGAACCCGCACCCAATCCAATAGAAATATTATCAACAAAAAACTCTACTTGAGAAACAGTACCATCAACATCAGAAGCAGTTGAAGATAAAGTAACAACATCACCAACTATTGCAGTTGTAGCTGCAGAAATAGAAACTGATGGAGCTTGATTATTAGCAACTGAGAAGTTACGTGTAGCAGATTGTGTTTGATCAGCATCTGCTGAATTATCAGTAGCAATCGCATAAACAGTATGAGAACCTGCTACAGCTGTATAACTTGCAGTATATGGAGCAACTGCATCATTTCCAACAGAAACACCATCAACAAAAAACTCAACATTTGTAACTGAACCATCAACAAGATCAGAAGCATCAGCAGTTAATGTCATTGCTGTACCTGTAATAATTGAAGCATTATTTGCAGGAGAAGTCATACTTACAAGTGGTGGAGTATTTGGCTCCAAAATTAAAGTAGATATAGTTCTTTCTGTTCCAGTTGGATTAGAAGAAACATATTTTTCAGAAACACCAGGTGTTGGAGTTCCGATTTGTATGTTTAATTCAAATCTAAAAATACCATCTGTTGTGAATTGTCCGATTAATACTCTATTTGTAGAAGTTGGTCCTGTAACACCCGTTTGAGATGCAATCGCACCATTTGTAGATATAAAAGATCCACCAGCTGGTGCTTTGTGAAAAATACCATTTGCTAAATTGATACCTGCGAAACTAGGAGCTTGTACAGTTGCATCAGCAATATAACCGTCTTGCGTATACAAAGGAATACCCATTTTTACAGCATTGTTACGTAACAATGTATTCGCTGATAAAATGTTAGTTGCTCCGTTATCTTCAGCTTTCAATACACCTGCGTGTCCATCAGCTGCAGCTCCAATAGAAAACCATGAATCTAAAGCTAAAAGATAATCTTGTGCCGAACCAGAATTTAAAACTGTAGGGTCAAATGCATTAGGTATATAAGAACTACCTGCAGTTGTTGGAGAATTGAAAAAAGTTGTTGATGATGTAACTTTTAAAGCGTGAGCAGCATCACCATACAATGCTTGAAATTTATATCCAGGTAACATATCTACATAAACTCTATACGTAACAGAGTTTGCTGCCAATTTACCTCCCGAAGCAGCAACATCTGCAGCATTCGCTATGTAGTATTTCTCTACAATAATGTTCTCTAATCCATTTTGAGCTTGGGCAAAACCACTTATAAGGGCAAGACCTAAACCAAAAATAATTCTACTTTTTTTCATTTTTTTAATTTTAAAAATTAATTATTCAACAAAACAAAAGTTCCCTAGTTAAACGTCGTTTATCAGATAATAATTATTTAAAGCTAGTGTGTATTATGAATATAAAAATTCTAAATAATCTTCTAGATTTTATTCTGAAATGAGGCTTAACTAAGGAACTTAGTTATTTTTATTCTTATAAATTAGTTACAAGCGTTTCCAAAGTTACCAATCAACTGTAAGAAATCTGTTACGTCTGTTGTTCCATCAGCATTGATATCTGTTGGACAAGAAACTAAACCTTTAGTAGCTTCTAAAACTTGAGAGTAAGACCAATCAGATAACCAGTTGTTTTTTGGATCTGATGAAAATGCACCTCTGTAAGCAGCAGTTCTGAAGAAACCATCTACTGGAGCAGTTGGACAACCTGCAACTGATAATGCTGGATTTGGTACCACGTCATTTTTAACAGAAATAGTATTATTTGAATAATCACCTACAGTGAAACTATAGTCAAAACCAGGCAAAGTATTACCAACAACTATTGTATTTAAATCAGTTGTAGTGAATTTAGCTAATTGAGTAGCATCAAAAGCTGTTCCAAATGCACCACTTGTAGCTGCGATTGTACCTGGATTTGTAACTCCAACGAATGTATTACATTTAACTTTTAAAGCACCGCTGTTCCATCCTGCTAATGTATTAGGCTGACCACCAGAAGTGTTAGCACTTACAAGGTTTAAACCATTTCTGAAACTTGCAAAAACTGAATTGTAAATTTCACCTTCAGCACCATCTTTCGCATTAATAGCTGCTAATGCAGAGTTATCAGAGTTACCTGTTGCTTTAGCATTTCCAATCAAAGTAACATTGTAAAAAACTGGGTGAGATTTTAATGGGCCAGTTGCACTGTTATCATAAGTATCTGCTTCAAAACCATTATCAGAATCTGCAGATGCAGCAACATCAGTTTTCATACCAAAAATAAATTGTCCTTTTCCAGACCAACCTAAATCGTAATCATACATGTCATCATTTCCAAACAAAGTAGAAACGTATTTCAAGTTAACTGTACCACCAAATAATTCGATATTATCATCAGCACAAGAAACGATTTCAATGTGTTCAATCGTAGTACCTCTTCCAACAGAAGCTAATGTTAAACCATTAATCTCAGCACCTACTGCTAAAATAGCTCCAGAGTGACGAATAGAAACATATTTCAATGTACCTGAATTATCATTGTCATCAAATGTACCAACACCAGCTGCAAAATAAGGAGCTGCAAAGTTAGTTGTACCAGCTGCAACATTGAATGGTCCATAAGTACCATTAGCAAATGCTGGTGTAGAAGCTACAGTATAAAAAGTTCCAGCAGTAGATGGAGCTAATGGATAAGTACCAGTAAAAGTATAAGATCCAGCTGCAGCTGCAGTTAATGCCGCAGAAATAGTAATAGTTGCTGAACTTACTCCAGTAACAGTTGCTCCAGCAGGAACACCTGTACCTGTAATTGACATACCTGCAAAAACATAAGCAGCTAAAGAACTAGAACTGAAAATGATTTTTGTATTACCAATTGCACCCGAACTAGATTGAGTACCTAAATTTAAATCTAAAGTATAAGTAGCGTTAGCTGGAGAAGTAGCTGAAGCAAGATTTGCAGGTGTGCTTAATTGAACACCGTATTGATCTTGAGGATTAGTAGAAGCAAAACCTTCAACTGTACCTAAACCATCAGCAACTGCTAATTTACCAGCACCACCTGGCACGAATGGTCCATTCGCTGCTAAAGTTAAGTTGTTTGAAGCTTTTCCTAGAACTACAAGACCACCCCACATACCTTTATTAGAGATCGGATAATTTCCGTCTAGAGCATCAGCTTCAGCCGTAAAAACAACTTGGCAATCAGCTTGACCTTCAGCGTAAATTTTAGCACCTCTTTCAATAACTAATGCAGTAGCTTCTGCTGCTACAGCATTTACTCTACCTTTTAATACAGTACCTGGAGCAATATTAATTACTTTTCCAGATGGGATGTATATTTTTTTATCAATGATGTAAGTTGTATCACAAGATAATGTAGCACCATAAATTAACTCACCACCATATGTACCTGCAATTGCAGTGTAACCATACACATTAGACAACATTTTAGTAGGTCTCCCTGCAACTGCAGGACAACCACAAGCAGCACCTAAATTTGAATTGTTTGTTTGCGCAAAACTTGGCGCAATAGAAGCAACCGCTATTGCAGCAGAAGCAACTAATTTTGAGATTTGTTTGTTTTTTTTCATTTTCTAATAGTTTAATTTTTTTACCTGAGCATAACCCTATACTCATTTTGCGATACAAATATCGGGAAGGATGATTAGAAAGCTATAAAGAGTATATTATCAAAAAAATATTTTTTTTGTGATTTCGTGTTTAGATTATGTTATCAAAAACAAGCTTAATGTGAACAAACTTAATATTCAATTAACATATAAAAAAGTAGCATAAAAAAAGCTACCTCACACTGAGATAGCTTATTAATAAATAATAAAATGATTTATTATAAATGTGTGTAAAATCCAATCGATGGAGAAATACCGTATAAATATTTCTTAAAAGATGGACTTGTAGAAATAGAAGTTAAAGATTGTTTATATAAACACTCCATTTTGAAATACCATTTATTAGTAAGAGCAACATCAAATCCAAGTCCCGCTTGAACTGATAAATTTATCTTAGCCATCGATGAATTATCAATAATTCTAATATCTGATGCATTTCCTTCCACTTTTGTAACAATCGTATGATTTAAAAACACAGATGGTGAAATTCCACCAGTAGCATACAATTTCATTTTCTTTTGTAAAAAATAATAATTAGCACGAACAGGAATATCCAAATAATAATAATGATTTGTATAATTATTTAGAGCGGGTGTTAATTGCTTCTTTGTTTTTTCACCCTTATCAGAAAATTGAAAACCAAGTAAAAAATCCAATTTAGTAGAAAAATGATACACACCATTCAATCCGAATGAATAACCATATTTAGAAAATTCTAAGGAATCATAATTATCTACAACCCATTCATTATCAGAACTAGAAGTTAAATAACGGTAACTATATTCAGGAGCAAAACCAAAGCCTACATCAAACTTAGTAAAACTTGAGGTATCCTCTTCTTGAGCAAAAACTGCAATTGGAAGAACAAGGAAACAGAAATAAATTAGCTTTTTCATATTTTAATCTTTTACGCATCTAATACTAAAACCATACTGTTTATAGGTATAATGTCTAAAAATAGTTTTCATTTTGCTATCTATATAACGATAATATACCTGATCATTTTTTTCTGATGAAGTCCACCAAAAAGCGGTGTTACTTGATACGTTGTAAGATCCGTTAAAAACTCTACAACCACCAGGTAAAGCGGTAAAACCTGAGCCATTCTTTCCAAAATGAACCGGATCAGACCAACCTTCAGACGATTTTATAACCAAGTTTTCAGCTTGATCAACACCTCTCCATCCAGTTTTATCAGCTTCTGAAGCAGCCATCCCTATTTCAACTTCTAACTTTTTCCAATCATCATCTGTTGGAATATGCCATCCTTTTGGAGCTATCAGTTTTTTATCCTTGACAACAAACCAATTATATAACAACCCATAACGAGAATCCGTCTTACAAAAAGCGGAAGAATCAAGCTTTGCCCAAATTGAATCATTTTCAGTAGATAAAATTGCTCTGATTTTTGAACCATCATTAAAAGAAGTAACTTTTAAATTTTCAGTCATCCACCATTGGCTGCCTATTTTTACCGTTCCATAAACATTCCCATCAACATCCGTTACTGTTCCTGTAGTAGTAGCGTCAACATTCGTATTCGTTTTCTTTTCACACCCTGATAAGAGAAAAAGAAAAAAAGGTAAAATAACGAAAGATGTAAATCTTATAATTTTCATTTTGAAGTTATATTATTGTTTAATAAATGTTTTACTTTCATATGAATCACCAACAGATACACGGATGTGGTATATACCATCATTTAAAGTTGATAAATCGATTTCTTCATTAATAATACGGTTATGCAATCCTAAATCTTTTGTTAAAACAACTAAACCGAAAGAATTATAAATACTATATTGAATCGTTTTCACTTCTCCTGAAACAACATTTAAAAACACATTATTTTCAGTTGGATTTGGATGAATTGTAAATTCTGAAGAGGATTCTAAAACAGCTGGACAAACAATTGAAATATCTCTACCATTACAAAAACCAGGGTAACAACAAAGATTTTTAATCAAGAAATTAGCTGAAGGATCAAAGTTACAAGCCAGTGTATCAGTACAACCATACACAATAGGCGTTTTACAAGCACCCTCTAATGAACATGCATATTTAGAACTATATTCCATGTAATTAGCATCTTTACAACCACAAGAAAGTGGGTACTTTAAAAATGGACTGTATATTTCACCATCAACAAGCGCGCTGTCTTTAGCAACATATTTAACTTTAGTTAAAACATTGTCAATCATTTGTTCAACCTCCAAATTAATCTCGAAACTTAACTCCCCTTTAGTAGTAATCTGACCAATTAAAATTTGGTTTAAATCTGGATTTACTCCAACGGTTCCCGAATTTCTTAGCACAAATTGTTTACTAGAAAACTCTTTACCAACATTAGTAGATCCGAAAATTGTCATATCAGAACCCATAACAACCATACCATAATCAAACCAAGTGGAAGGAATATTAACCATCGTATCCATTCCATCTGCTTGTGTTAAAGGTAAACCAGCTAAAGGATTATTATTATTTAACAAACCATTAGAAATAGAAGCACTTCCTCCATCATTATTAGCTCCTCCAATAAACGAACCATCTGCGTCTTGCTCTTTTAAAATCCCAAAATAAGTCTTACCACTTTGTGTTTTTGCAGTTTGCCCAAGTGTTAACCAACTATCCAAAGCAACCGTGTTATCGGAATATCTATTTTTATTAAAATTAAAACCAAAAGATTGACCATCAGAAGTATTATTAAATACGTTGTCTGTACTTTTAATTGTAAAAGGATGAGCATCGTCACCATACATTTGGGTTAATTTTTGACCTTTAGGAAGATCCACATAAATTCTATACGTTACTGAACCTGAGTCAAGTTTACCTCCTGTTACATCTGTAGAATCAAACTGATCTGAAACGTAATATTTTTCAACAATAATATTTTCAACTTGTGCATTAAGAAATGAAATTCCTAAAACAGAAAATAGAATAAATAAATACTTCATATTTTTTTAATTTAAAGTTTATAATTTATATGATACTCCGAGTACAAAATTTGTCCCATACCTAAAACGGTCAAAATCAAGCCATCCAGTTGGTAATTTATATGCTCTTACTACTGGAGCATTTAATACATCTCTTATCGTTAAACTTGTACTGAAATGTTTTCCTAACGTTTTTGATACTTTAAAATCGAATGTATTTCTTGGTAATTCATAAACATCAGGTCTACCTTTAACAACACCTGTTATAACCAATCTTGGACCTTGAATATTATAACTTAACGTTGCTGTTAAACCAAGACTATCTGATTTATAAGAAGCAATCGCATTGATAATATAAGGTGCTTGACCGAACATAGGACGCATAACGGTATCAATTGGTGTATAGATTTTTTCTCCATTAATTACATCCATACTTTTTCTAACAAATTCAGATTGAGAATTTACCAACGTAACATTCGCTTTTATATCAAAAAACTTGGTTATTTTTTTCTTACCTTCAAATTCAAAACCAACAACATTAGAATTTTCAATGTTCTGCCAAGTAATCCCTGAATTTCCAAATCCCATCTCAATATGATTCGTAAAATCTTTGTAGAATAAACTAAAAGAAACATTATCTCCATTATTGAAAAAAGATTCAGCTCTGAAATCATAATTTTTGATTTGCACCGTTTTTAAATCTGAATTACCATAAATCAAGGTTCTAAACTCATTATCAAAAACAGCAATATCGTTTAACTCTCTGATACTTGGTCGAGCAACAGTTTGACTGAAATTTGCTCTAATATTCATTTTACCAAATGATTCTTTTTTAATTTTATAAATTAAATTAACACTTGGTAAAAATGATATTTCATCAATATTAGCCGCGTTAGCATTTGGAAAACCTCCCACATTTTCTCTTCTAATATCGTTTCTTTCGTATCCTAAATTGTGATATTTTAATACGTCTGAAAAGATTTTAGCATTTTCAACTCTTAAACCTCCAGATACACGAACTTGTTTAATAATTTCAAGATCTAACAATGCGAATCCTGCCAAAATACTACTGTTCCCAATTGTATGATTTCTAGCATAATCGTATTGCGTATAGAAAAAATCAATCGTTTGGTCTTTCATCGTCAAACGATCTAAACTTAAATAAGAATTTAAATCATCATTCTTTAATTGTGGATTAGCAATATTATTTCCCTCAGAAAGTAAATATTCTTCCAAATCTTGGTTTCTATTATTCTTTTGGTAAGAACCACCAAATTTTAATTTTCGAACTAATAGTGCATCTTTTTTATTTAAAGGCAATTCAGCTGAAAAACGAGAATCCAAAATTGTTTCATCTAAATAACGGTAATACCTTCTTATCCCATCTCCAGCATTAGGTGCGAATTGATAATCTATAATTACATTGCTATCTAGAGCTGTAGCATATTGGATCACCTTAAAATCTGGCGCAATACTTTTCCCTTGCGTATAAGAAGCATTACTCTCTACTTTCATACGTGCTTTTTCTATGTAATGCTCCGATTTGAATTGATAAATTAATTGTTTTCTCTGCTCATAGAATTGATTTTTGCTTACTCTCCCTTCAATTAAAGTAACATCATCCGTAATAAAAGAAGCAACATCATTCGTTCCCGAAAAATTCGGCATAAATAAAAGCGACACACTATTTTTATCATTCAATTTATATGCTAAATTGAACAAAGAACTCCAACCATTCGTTTCTCTACTGATTTGAGCTTTATCTTTAGTATCAAATAAAAATCCTAATGACTCATCACCTACTCTTTGAGAAATTCCATTTGGATCGTATCTTACTGAATTACCGTATCTGAAACCAAAAAGGTAACCAAGTGGTTTCCCAAATAATTTAGTTTGATTTCCAACACTAAAACTTTGCGTAAAATTTAATGGCGCTTTTCTTTTAATTGTATTCCAGTTATTTGAAAATCCATTGTTATAATCTTTACCATTAGGGTTAATCTTACCAAAAGCTAAAGATTTATATGAATTGTTGTACGTTTTTTTTGCATCATTATAAGCTACAGGATCATTAATTAATGCTCTAGGTAAAAGGCCTAACTCAACTAAACCTAAACGGAAATAAGTATCACTTTCTGGTGAGCCATCAATCCAACCATCAACACCCAAAGAAGTATAATAATTCTCCAGACCTAATGCCTTCATCTCATCATAAGTAGTTGGTTTTAAATTTGGTTGTTCAATAACCTTATTATGATCTATTCTTAAACCATTATCAAAACCCAACCAATCAGTTTTACTTCTTTGAGAACTAATAACCTCTTTAAAAGAAGTTTGATCGTTGTACCCAAATTGAGATTCTACGTTCACTTCTAATTTCTCAGGATAATCTTTTGTTTCTACTGATAAATAAGCACCCGAAAAATCACCTGGTAAATCAGGACTAGCTGTTTTAGTTATAATTAAATTATCTACTAAACTAGAAGGAAAAATATCCAATTTAATATTATTAGTTAATGGGTCTAAAGTAGGAATTCGTGAACCATTTAACGTAGTTTTCACATATCTGTCACCAATACCACGAACGGTAATCATTCCTCCATTAGTAGATACACCTGATACACGAGCAACTGCTGCTGTAACATTTGCATCACCTGTTTTTTTCATTGTTTCAGAAGAAACATAATCAATAGTTGTTGCAGAATTTACCTTCATGTTTTCCATGTAGTAATCTTTTGCTTTTGTTCTTTTTACAACAACCTCTACTTCTTTTATCAAACTTGCTTCAGGATTCAACGTATAATCTTTGATTACAATCTCGTTGTTTTTAACAGTAAT
>SXGQ01207441.1_pt1 | contig 19089 bp, 24 predicted proteins | sample 3178371 | NCBI WGS metagenome assembly SXGQ01 (sample SAMN11356859, study PRJNA531348) | freshwater metagenome | isolation source: freshwater sample F1-20 | place: China: Fuxian Lake, Yuxi | collected 2017-12-25 | reverse complement strand
ATGGCGCGCTTGGCCCCGGGCGATTCCGGGTCCGCCATCATCTCGTCCATGCCTTCGGGGACGACCTGCCACGAGACGCCAAAGCGGTCCTTGAGCCAGCCGCACTGCTGTGCCGCGGGGTCGCCGCCGGCGCCCAGCCGCTCCCAGTAGTAGTCCACCTCGTCCTGCGTGGCGCAGTGCACTTCCAGCGACACGGCCTCGTTGAAGGTGAAGAACGGGCCGCCGTTGAGCGCCGTGAACCGCTGTCCGTCCAGGTCGAAGACGACGGTCATCACGGAGCCGGCGGGGCGGCCGTGCACCTCGAAGCCCGCCTCGCTGTAGCGCAGCACGTTCACGCTGCGCGCGTTGGGAAAGATGCCCACGTAAAAGCTTGCGGCTTCCTCGCCCTGGTCGTCGAACCAAAGGCAGGGGCGAATGCGCGGCGCGATGCTCATGGGTGCCTCCCGGTGCGGATGGTGGAGCGGAGACGAGGCCACGTGCCTTCTCCGGTTCAGGACCGGGCCGCCGGGGTGCTGCCCCGCGGCCCTTCCACCCGTATGTCGAAGCTGCGCTCGCCATTTCGACATCCCACCATCCCGTGCCGTCGATCCGGCTACGGGCGGTCCAGGATGGGCAGGTACGCGCGCCACGGACCCACGGCATCGCGGTACTGCTTGGCCATCACCCGTGCCGTCTGGGCCAGGTGTCCCAGGTCGTGGGCTACCCACGTGGCCAGCAGCTGCCGCAGGGTCACGGTGCCCAGCGCGGGATGCTCCGCCTGCAGCCCCAGCTGGTCGTCCGTCACGTTCCAGCCACGCAGGGTGGCCAGGTTCTGCGCCCGCAGCCGGGCGAACTCGTCCAGCAGGTCCGCCAGCGTCTTGCCCTGGCTTTCGCGGTACTGGGCAAAGCGGTCCACGGGGGCAAAGGTGCGGTCGGGCCCCTGCTCCCGGATGATGCGGGCCCGGACCATCCAGTCCGTGCGCTCCAGGTGCACCAGGTGCCCCACGTTGTCAAAGGCGCTGAACGTTTCTGGGCCCTCGTTGGGCGCCGTCCACGCGTCCGTGACGCCGTGCAGCAGGGCGCGGAACGTGGCCGGCGTGCGCTCCAGCACCTCCAGCGCGCGGGCGAGATCAAAGTCCATGGGTGCATCCAGGGAAAAGGGCGGGACGAAGCGCGAGGGGCACCGGGTTCGCCTCCTCCGTCAATCCAGGGGCTTTTCGAACCAGTGGTGGGCGTAGGGCTCGTCGTTGAAAGGCGGGATCTCGGCGTAGCCGGCGGTGCGGTACAGGTGGATGGCTTCCGTGAGCACGCGGTTGGTCTCCAGCCGCAGCGTGGTGAAGCCCAGCTCGCGCGACTGCGCCTCCAGCGCACCCAGCATCCGCCGCCCGAACCCCAGCCCGCGCATGGAGCCGGACACCCACATGCGCTTGAGGTAGCCGATGCCGGGCGCCATGCGCTTCACGCCGCCGCACGCCACGAGCTCGCCGTCCACGCGGGCGACGAGAAAGCCGCCCAGGGGCGGCCGCAGCTCGGCGTCGGTAGAGGGGAGCGCCCGCGCGGGATCGAAGCCGCCCTCGAAGCGCGCGTCCAGCTCGGCAAAGTACCGTGCCATGCACGCGTGCGCCTGGGGGCTGGCGGGGTCCACGCGCTCGATGCGGGCGCCCGACGCCCGGAGCAGCCCCTGCACCTGCGCCATGGCCGCCACCAGCCGCGCGCGCTGCGGCTCCGGGAGGGGGGCCAGGATGGCTTCCGCCGTCTGGTCCGAGCGCCGGTCCATCTCCTCCACCTCCGCCCGGCCGGCGGGGGTGAGGTCGGCGCGGCGGACGCGCTCGTCGTCCGGGCCGGAGCGCAGCGTCACCAGCCCGGCGGAGGCCAGCGACTGCACCAGCCGGCTCAGGTAGCCGGAATCCAGCCCCAGGCGGGCGCGCAGGTCGCGCAGGTCGGCGCCGGCGCGGCCGATTTCCCACAGCACGCGCGACTCGCCCAGGGGCCGGCCGCGCCCCAGGAAGTGGTCGTCCAGGGCGCCCGCCCGCTGCGTGACCAGCCGATGAAAGCGGCGAACCTGTGCGACGTGCTCGGCATCCATCCTCTGACTTTAGTCAGAGGAAAAAGGAAGGTCAAGCATCTCGAGGGCCGCGGCCGCGACGGCCGGGCGCGGCCGGGGGTGCGTGCAGGATGCGTCAGGCCCTTGGCAGCGAGGCTGCTGCCGGCGCGGAGACCGGATGTGAATTTTTTGAAGATGCACAGTGTAGACACTGCGGCACAATGCCAGCCAGGCACGTCATCCACCCGATCGCGATCCGTAGAACGCCGACTGCGGATGGAGGGTGGGCACCGGAGGCGGGCGGGCCGTGCGGCGCGGCGCCGGCTCCAGATGGAAGAGTGGCCGCCGCGCTGCACGATCCCGCCGTGGGTGCATCAACCCGCCGCGAAATCCTCGGGGCCCAGGATGGGGCGCACCTCCACCTCGCCTTCCCAGCCGGGCCAGTATTCGCGGTGCATGTTCATCAGCCACACGGCGCCATCCACCGCCTCCTGCAGCGACTCTGCCTGCACCACGCCGTAGCCGCCCACGACCTCCTTGCCCTCGGCGAACGGCCCGTCCATCACCGTCACCGCGCCGCCCTCCAGCCGCACCACCGTGCTGCGGTGGATGGGCGCCAGGCCGCCCGTGTCCAGCAGGGCGCCGGCCTGCCGCGCCTCGTCGGCCGCGCGGTCCATGGCATCCATAAACGACTGCGGCGGCGGGCCCAGGTTCTCGGGGCACTTTACGAGGTTCATAAAACGCATCGTCGGGTTTCCCATGCGGTTGCGGGTTGTGGGCGGGGCGCCACGGACGCTGAGAATCCCCGTCCCACGTATACGACGAACGGACGCCGGCGCAATCGACACGCCGGCGCCACCCACGAGCGCGCACGAACCCGCGGCGGGGCCGGCCGTGGGTCAGGAAAGCGTGCTGATCTCGAAGTGCATGCCGTCCTGGGTGTTGAAGTGCCCGCCCCAGAACACGCCCAGCGCGTTGGCCGACGCCACCAGCTCGCGCACGGAGCCGCGCCGGCCGCAGAGCGCGGGCACGTCGCCCAGGTCGTTGTCCACGCGGTTGATGTCGAACGCCGAGCCGAACGAGTGGTTGCTGAGCGCCGGCACGTCGACGCTGTTGCGGAGCCCGTGGCCGGCCGTGCCCGGGGGCGCCTGCTTGCGCTTGTAGCGGGGCACGAAGCACCCCTCGTACGAGATGACCAGGTGCAGCAGGTCGTCCTGCTCCCACTGCGTGAAGAGGGCCGCGATGAGGGGGGCCGCGCGCTCGTGGCAGCGCACCCGCCCGTTGGCCCCGCGCGCAAAGCGCAGCTGCGGCACGTCGATGGTCACGATGTGCTCGGCCACCCAGTCCGCCATGCTCCCGTCGCAGGTGCCCTTTTGCACGATGGCCTCGCGGTCCGGGCGGTTGGCGAGCGGGCGCTGCAGGAACCGAAAGCAGGTGAAGTCCTTGTTGCGCGACGCGTTGCCGGGGCTGGTGAGGCTGCCGGGCTGCTGGGGAAAGCCGGTGCCCGCGCGCGCGGCGTAGTAGTCGTCGGGCACGACGGTGTAGCCCAGCGACCGGGCCTTGTCGAGCGTGGCGTCGTTGACCTTGCCCGTGCTGCTGATCCCGTGGCGCACCTGGAAGAACTTGGTGGCCGTCTCGGTGTTGAGGCCGAAGTCGGCGTCGATGGAGCCGACCTGGTCGATCCCCTGCCGGCGCAGAAAGTACTGCCAGCGCTGGACTTCTGCGGGAACGTTGGCGCCCCCGCGCGAGAGGTGAAAGGGCACGGGTCCTCCTTCGCCCAAACGGTGATGGGGGTGCGGGGACGGACCTGCGCCCCGCGGTGTGTCCTCATAGGACAGCCCCCATCACGCGTTTTCCCACCTCTCGCCCGGGGAGATCGCATCGCGCGGCGTCGAAACGATGCCGCGCGCGTCCGTGCCGGGTGCTATACGTGCTGGTCCACCAGGACGGGGTTGCCGTCGGGGTCGATCACCATGAAGTACGCGGGCCCCTGCGTGGACTCGTCGGCCTCGGCGGCCAGCGGCACGCCCTGCTCCTTGAGGCGCTGCTGCAGCTGCCGCACGTCCGTGAAGCCGTCCACGGGCTGGGCGCCCTGGTCCCAGCCGGGGTTGAAGGTGAGCATGTTCTTGTCGAACATCCCCTGGAACAGGCCGATCACGTGATCGCCGTTGCGCAGGATAAGCCAGTTCTGCGACGCGTCGCCGCCGAACGCCGTAAAGCCCAGCGTTTCGTAGAACGCCCGCGACGCGGCGAGGTCCTTGACGGCCAGGCTGATGGAAAACGCTCCGAGCTGCATGGGATCTCTCCTGGGTTGATCTTCGTCTGTGCATGCCGGATCCGACCGTGATCCGGCCCTCGTTCGATCCGATTGACTACGGGAGGCGCCGCCCGGATCCATCCTGGGCGCGCCAAGCCTGCCCGATCAGCCGGGGGCGGGGGCCAGGCCCGGCTCCCCGTCGCGGCGCCGGGCCCGGCTCAGGACGCCGGCGGAGACCAGCACCACCACCACCCCCACGGGCAGCGGCTCCAGGAAGGTGATGGCCGCGTTGACGGCAGGGTTGTCGTAGCGGTCTGCCCACACCTGCGCCCGGGCCACGCGCCGCTCCACCTCGGCGGGGGTGCCGCCCTGCTCGCGGGCGCGCTCCAGGGCGGCCTCGCGAAAGCCCTGGGCGTACTCGGGGTTCAGCTTGAAGTAGATGAGCTCCCAGGTGGCCACGTAGCACGCGGCCGCCACCAGCACGATGAGCGACCCCACGGCCGCCGCCCGTCCGAACCCCACCCGTCCCCCCGCCACGTTGTCGCGGTACGACCGCACGCCAAAGAACACCAGCAGAAAGGCAAGGACCATCGTCGTGTAGCCGATGGCCATCCCCGTCTCCATGGAGATGGACGTGCCCATCACGAACGGCAGGGTGAGCAGCATCATGGCCGACAGGATGCCGCCGGAGATCAGGCCAAAGGTCCAGACGGTGCGCTTCATGGTCGGGAGGGCTCCTGGATGCGGATGAGGGGGAGAAGGCGTGTCCTTCGCCGTGGCTCCAGGATGGCGGCGGCGGGGGGATTTCGCGTCACCCGATCGGGTGATTGGGGCGTGGACGGGCAACAATCACCCGTTCAGGGGATGAGCCCCGCCTCCTTGGCCAGCTGCACGGCCTGCGTGCGCCGGCGGGCGTTGAGCTTGTCGAACAGGCGGCTGGAGTGCGTCTTGACGGTGTTCTCGCTGACGAACAGCCGGGCGGCGATCTCGCGCGTGCTGTGCCCCGCGGCAATCTCCTGCAGGATCTCCATCTCGCGCGGGGTGATGCCCAGCGCCCGCACGCGCGACGCGTCGGCCACGAACGGCCGGGCCGCGGGCACGGGCACCTCCACCGGCACGTGGACGGCGACCTCGACGCGCACGGGCACCTCGCGCACCACCTCGCGGGTGCGCGTGAGCTTGAGCCCCAGCCAGATGCCCAGCGCGGAGAAAAGTGCCGCGACGATGCCGCCGTAGATCTCGACGGAGTGCTCGATGACGAGAAAGCGGTACTCGACGGCCTTGAGCCCCGCGATGAGCACGCCGCCCAGCAGGCCGTACAGCAGGATGGTCTTTTTCACGCGACCAATATCGTCAACCCGCGCGGCGTTGTCACCGGTAAAAGCCGCACCCAAAACGGCAGGGCAGCCCCGCGTGGGGCTGCCCTGCCGTGGGACCGCGAGCGCGGCCGCGGCCCTACAGCGGCGTCTTCGCCACCAGCGTCGCAGCGGCCGAGGCGCCGGCCGGGGTGCCGGAGAGCGGAATGCCCGGCGCCGTGCCGTGCGCCACGTAGTACGCCGTGATGTCGTAGACGACGGCCGTGAAGTTGGCCACCTGGCTGGCGTTCAGGGACCCGGCGATGGTCACGGCCCCCACCCCGTTGCCGGCGTTGCTGTACGCGGGAGAATCGGTGCCGGCGCAGGCGTACTGGTTGATCCACCCAAAGGCCGTCCCGGCGTCGACGCTCCAGTTGTAGTGCCCGTTCACCGTGCTCTCGAACCAGGTCTCGGTGGTCCCCGTGACCTGGATGGGGACGGTGTACGGGATGGTGATCTCCTGCGACTCGGCCGTCAGCACCACCTGGTAGACCTTGCCCTTGGGCACGGTCACGGGCACGGACTGGCTGAACGTCTGGGCCTGCGTGGTGGTGTTGGCCGTGGAGTTGGTGGACGAGAAGTCGAACCCGATGCTGAACTGGGCGCTCCCCTCGGCCACGATCTCGTTGACCTTGAAGGTGAACTGGGCGCCCAGCTTGATGGCCACGGTGGTGGAGTGCGTGCTGGTGACCGAGGTGCTGTACTGGTACGAAAGCGTGACCGTGGACGACGGGCTGAGCCCGTTGAGGTTGTTGACGATGGCCGTGTCCGCCACGATCTCCTGCGGCGAGTAGACGGACGCGCTCGTGTCCAGCGTCAGCTGCTGGGGGACGCTGTCCGTGAGCCCCCCGTACAGCCCGATCTGGTCGCCGTTGGCGCCGGTCGTGTACCACTGGCCGTTCGCCGGGTCTTCGGTGGTGTTGAGGTCGTTTTGCCACGCGCAAGAAAGGTAGGTTCCGATCGTCTGCGCGTTGAGGTATTGCAGCGACATCTGACGTGCTCCTGGGAATAATTTTCTAAAAACCGTCAACAAAGACGAGACAAAGGGTACACGCCACCCTATCCCCACACAAGAAAACGTTTGTTGTCCCGATAGACGCAGACGCACTCCGCGGCCACCCAGGCTGCGGATCGCCTGCTTCGCCCACAGAAATTTCCCAAAATGAACGCGCCGGCAAGACAGCTGCTTGTTGGCGAAAGTCGTTTGATTACGTCTGGATACGAATTGCCTCGACCTCCACTTCGAGGCACGCAGGCAAGCGGCGGGCGTGGGGCGGCGCGGCCCCGCGCGAACTCAGCGCCGCGGGGCGTCGTGCGTGGGATCGCCGTGGGCGGCGTTGAGGGCCACGGCCTCCCGCGTCAGCCGCCGCACGACCTCGGGATCGACGGTGGCGCCTTCGCGCAGCTCCAGCGTGGCCATCTCGTACTTGCCGCCGGGCTCGAGGCGGGGCTCGATGCCGCGCAGGCGCCGGCCGCGCCAGAACCCCAGCAGCACCCGCTCCTCCTCTGCGCGGATGAGCAGCACGGGCCCGCCCGCAAGGTAGACGAGGTGCCCCCACTTGATCACCTCGTCCAGTGGCGCTGCATCCCGCACGGCCGCCCGCAGCGCATGGACCAGGGCGCGCCGCCAGCCATCCAGCGCCGCCAGGTACGCGTCGGGGCTGGACGCGGGCACGGACTTTCTCATCGCCATGGGTCGGACGCGCTCAGTAGGTGTAGAGCACCACGCGCTCGCCGGCGTCGGCGGCGTGGCGGGCGGCGGCACGCGCTTCGTCCAGCTCCGCCCGCAGGAACTCCGGGAAGGGCCCGTGCTCCAGGTGCAGCGGCGTATCGGCGAACAGCCGCTCGAAGTCCGCGGCGGACAGCGGGTGGATGGGCGTGCCGTCGCGGGCCGTTCCCCGCGCGGGAACGATGGGCGGGTGCACGTCGTCCAGCCCGGGCGGCACGTAGGGGACGTCGGCCTGCCGCGCCTGCCACTCCGCGTCGGTCAGGGCGTGCACGACGAGGGAGTCGTAGGTGCAGTCGGCCATGTACGTCACGCCGCCCCAGCGAAAGTATCCCGCGTCGCTCTGCCAGGTGTCGCCACCGTCGCGGACGCGCCAGATCTGGTACAGCACCGGCATCCCGGGCGCGCCCCCCAGCCGGCCGGCCACGGCCTCCAGCCAGGCGTGCACGTCTGCCCCGCTGGCCCAGGCGTCGTCGGGCAGGGACCGGAACGGGTTCTCCACCCCGTGGCGGGCCAGGACCCCCAGCGCGTCGTCCCAGACGAGGATCGTGAAGCGGGACGAGGCGCAGAACTCCGCGTGGCGCCCCTCGCATCGAAAGCAGATGTGCCGCGACATGGGTGCTAGTACGGGTCCGGCTGCACGTGGATGGCGTCGAACTCCACCAGCGACGTTTCGTCCTCGCCGATGGGGCCGACTTCCGAGCCGTCGGGGCGGAACAGCCAGTACCAGTCGAACGAGCCGCCGGACAGCAGGTACCGGTGCTGCGACACGATCAGGTAGCCGGCGAACTCGCCGATGGGCACCACGTCCAGGCTGTTGCCCGCCAGCAGGAACTGCTCCGTGCCCGTGGACAGGTCCAGCACGTGTACGGCGCCGCTGGTGGCCCACGCTGCACTCAGGAAGTAGATGCGCGCCCCGTCGGGCGAAAAGCGCGGCCCCTGCAGCGCCGCCAGCATGTCGCCGGCGACCTGGGCCGTGCGCCCCACGACGTGCCTGCGCGCGCCGCCGCCGTCCACGCCCATGGTCCACAGCGACGTCGCCTCCGCCGGCCCCACGATGATGTCTACGGAGTCGCCCGGCGTGCCGCGGATGAACGCGATGGTGCGGCCGTCCGGCGACAGCACGGCGTCGCGGTCCAGCCCGGTCCGCGTGAGCTGCCGCGACGGCGCGGTCTCTGACGCACGGTAGAACACGTTTCCGTCCTGCGTGGTGACGGTCTGCGCGGCGGCGGGCGCGGCGGCCAGCCACGCGGCGAGGAGGACGGGATGGCGCATGGAGGCGTGGGTCCGGGTGGAGCAGGACAGGGGCAGACTGCGATGGTAACGCCCGCGCGCGCGGGCGGCCAGGGCCCGCGGCGACGGGGGAATTTCCGTCCCGCCGGGTTCCCGTGGCCGCGGACGCCCGCGCGGTCGCGGAGGGGCCGATGTGGAGGGTGATGCGGGAATGGGCCCGTCAGTTGAGCCGGACCACGTTCACGGCCTGCAGCCCCTTGGGAGTCTCGACCACGTCGAAGCTCACGCGCTCGCCCTCGTACAGGGCCTTGCGCCCCTCGCTGGCGATCGCCCGCTCATGGACGAACACGTCCGCGCCCCGCTCCCGCTGGATGAACCCGTAGCCCTTCGTCTCGTTGTACCACTTTACGATCCCTTGCTCCGGCATGCGTCACGCTCCTGTCGATGGGGGGAAATCGGTCCTTGGTCCGCACCGGACAACCCGGTCCTGCCCACCACGCCGCGCGGCCGTCCCGCGACCACCGGGGACCGGCATGCAGAATCGGACGGGCAGCGCGGGCCTGCTCGTGGTCGGGGATCGGTCCCCAGGATCTGGGCAGAGGGGTTGGCGACGGGGATCAGTGGGGAGCCGGACCCGCCTGCCGCTCCACGTGCCGGGCCAAACGATGGATCTCCCCGAGGAGCCGTTCCGGTTCCGATTCGTCGAACCGCACGACGGCCCAGATCTCCATGCCCCCATCGGGTGCCCGCAGGGACTGCTGCAGCGGCTGCGGTGGGCGCGCGGAGCTGTGGACGACGAACGGGAGGACGAACGGGTGCGCGCCGCGCGGCTCCAGACGGTACCGGTCGAGCATGGGCTGCGGCCAGTTGACGTGCGACGAGTAGGCCGGGCGCAGGAACTCGTCCGGGATGAGGATGAGCGCATTCCCCTGCGCGACCGCCTGGGCGCCCTCCCGATCCTTGGTGAGCGCGAGCACCAGCAGCGCGTGCCACGCGGTGACGCCCTTGTGGTTGATCACGGTGCGCGGATCCAGGGCCGTCACGCTCCCGATCACTTTCTCGGCCTGGACCAGCGACAACAGGGACTGGACCTGGCCGGGGGGCAACGCGGCGATCGCCTGTGCGCGAACGGGCGCAAACCCCACGAAGCACCAGTGCGACCATTCCATCTGGCGATTGAACTCCACGATGATCTCCCCATCAAAGACGCCGTGACGCTCCGTCAAAGCCCCGTGCATCCCCACCGCTGCCACGATGCCCCGCGAAGCCCCACGACGCAAGCTCGTGCGGGCAAGATGACGGCACCGGAAGGCGCCCGATCAACCACCGGCCACCTCGGGAACCTTGACCATGCTCGTTGGGGGGGGGAAAGGCCCACCTACTCCCCCACGTACCGCCGTGTACCTAGCGGCCGGAGTGCCAGTTCCCTCGGCGGGATTCACGGATTCTGGTCGACGCGCCGCTTCGGGACCGTCCTGCATGCATGCCGCACGGAGCCCGCGAAGAACTTCGCTGCGCCTCGTCTACCCCTGTCGCCACTGGGCCCATAGACCTGCGACGGCGGAATGCTGGCCAATGCCCTCACGTACGGCCGTGCGCAGCGCTGCGAACTCGTCGGCGCCAAGCACCACCCCACCGCGAGTGAGTAGGGGATCTCCCAGGAGCCGGAATTGCTGGCGCACCGCGTACGCTTCGTAGGGCTGGACGACGGCGTAGCGTGGATCGTCATCCCGCGAACCGAACTCCACGACCAGCACGTCGTACGGAGCGGGCGGGTCGCCCATGCGGATCGTCCCATCGCGCGCGAATGCCCATCCCTCCACGCGCTCGGCGTGCTCCCTGACCTGGCGGTGTCCAGCCTCGATCGCGGCCGCCTGCGTAGCCGCCTCAAAGCGCGTCAGCTCTCGCCCGCCCGCCTCTTCGGTGATCACAAACGGGGTCAACAAGTTCCCTCGCGGCAGGTCCGAGATGCTCCAGGCGGCGTGAGCAAGGGCGAATCCCGCCAGGCGGGCGCTCGATTCCAGTCCCATCCGATCTCCCTTTCCTCGGGAATTGGCGCGTCCCCTACTTGGTGTACAGCAGCAACTGCCTCCGGGCCGGTTTCCCACGCTCACCAGCGTGAGGGCTGAACGCGCACGGGGCTGCATCCATCCGAATCAGCCTCTCGCTCCGGTGCCGGGTGCAACCGGGCCCGACACGACGCCCAATGCGACCGCTCGTCAGGCGGACTGGGCCCTGCGATGGGCGACGAGCGCGTTGGCGTGGCCGTGCCCGAGTCCGTGGTCGGCCTTCAGGCGCTCCACCTGCTCCCTGTGCTTCAGGCCGGCCATCTCGTCGATGATCGTGAACCAGTGCTCCACCGGCTTTCCGTACTTCGCTTCGATGGAAGGGAAGTAGGACGCCGGGCCCTTCACCGTTTCCTGCTCGGCCTTTTTTGCCATGCTTCCTCCGGATTGAGTGCGATGCCCGCCGGTACACGGTCCGTGCGGATCGAGCAAATCAGCGCGAAAGCTGTTTCCAATCACCCTCGGAGACGACCGTGGCCACGCCATCGACCACGGCGATGGCGGTGGCGTCGTCGATCGCATACGACGGACCCGCGATGCCCGCCGCCCACCGTTCCGCGTGGGCCAGCGTGTTGCCCGGCATCATCTCATGGCCCAGGTGCGGAAAGATCGAAAAGGGGACGATGCCGAGCGTCCGGTCGTCCGGGGCGGCCGGCCACTCCACGAAGTAGGTGCCGATCCGCGGCGTCATCACCATGCTGCCGGCGCTCACGCCCACCCAGACGGTTTTGGACAGCGACGGCAGCAGGTCCGCCAGCCCGGACTCGCGCATCCAGTGGCACAGGTACGTCGCGTCGCCGCCGTCCACGAGCAGCACGTCGGCCTCCCGCACCCACGGCATCCAGCGCTCCGGGCCGATGGTGGGCAGCGCGGTGAGCTCCAGGAGCCCCAGCGACTTCCATCCCAGGCCGCCCATGGTGTGCCCCGGCGGCGCGCCCACGACGAATCCCCGCGCCGAGACGGGGCCGCACATCGGGTGGCCCCACTGCGCCGTGGGGATGCACAGCGCGGTGCACTCCCCGATTGGCCTGCCCAGCAGGTCCACCAGCGCGTCGCGGATGCTGGCGTTCGTGACGCCCCCGGACGTGAGCAGCAGCTTCATCCTTCCTCCCTCGATCATCCATGGCGCCGGGACGGCCGGCCTCGCCGGGTGCGCACGCCCGGATCGTGAACGCATCTACATCCTGCGTGCCGCGTTGCTCCGGGTGAGGGAGGGTCGCTCCCCAGGCAGCACATACTTAGGCATTCACAAAAGTATTGTTCCGCGCTAGAGTCCATCCGTCCGATCGGATCGCCCCAGCCTCCGGAGGGTGTGGAACATGGTGCAGTTCGCAGACGTGGACGAGGTCTTTCACGCCCTGTCCAACCCTACCCGCCGGCAGGTGGTGGAGCGGCTTTCCGCCGGACCGGCCACCGTGAGCGAGCTGGCCGCCCCGTTCGACATGCAGCTTCCGTCGTTCGTGCAGCACCTGGCGGTGCTGGAGCAAAGCCGGCTGGTCACGTCCACCAAGCAGGGCCGGGTGCGCACGTACGCGCTCGCGCCCGAACGGTTCCGGGTCGTGGACGACTGGCTGGCCGAGCGGCGCCGGCTGTGGGAACCCCGGCTGGACCGGTTCGACGAATACGTCATGCAACTCAAGGAAAGGAAGTCCCAGGCATGAGCACGCACGCGACGTTCAATCCCCGGACCGACTTCGTCATCGAGCGGTTCATCGACGCGCCCGCGCGGATCGTGTGGGAGGCGCTGACCCGGCCCGAGCACCTCGCGGAGTGGTACATGCCCCGGCAGTGGGGGCGCGTGGCGCGCGCCGAGATGGACGTGCGGCCGGGCGGCATCTTCAGCATCGACATCGCCACGGGCGACGGCCAGGAGTTCCCCAACCTGGGCTGCTTCGTGGAGGTGGTGCCGCTGGAGCGGCTGGTGTGGACGTCCATGCTGTTTCCCGGCTTTCGCCCGGCCGTCTTTGACGACATCCCCATCACGGCCGTCGTCACGATGGAGCCCGCGGGCGCGGGAACCCGTTACGTCTTCACGGCGCTGCACCGGGACGAGGCCGACTTCGAAAAGAACCGGGAGTCCGGCTGGGCGCAGGGCACCGAGATCGCCGTCGACCAGTTCGTGGAGCTCGTGATGTCGCTGCGGTAGCCGTCGCACGGATCTGGACCGGCAGTGGACGCAGTGCCGCGAATTCGCGAGGCCGCCCTCGTCAAAGGGGCGGCCTCGCTGCTCGCAGCGGAACGCCGTGCCCCGAGGCGCGGATCTGGTCGGCGGGGCGGATGGATCCGTCTGGGGCAGCGCATAATCTCTTCAGAAGAAAAGCGCTTGCACGGCGAAATGCGACGCATTGATGGCGGCGTGGCAGAGGATGGCGTAGGGCAGGCCCCAGCGCCAGAAGATCCACCCCAGCGGCAGGGCGAGCACCGTGTACTTCGCCATCAGTGCCGCGCGGTAGTAGTCCGCCAGCAGGGGATCGGCAGGCATGGGCCGGTCCAGGTGCAGCGACGCAAAGAAGAGTGCCGAGGTCACGAGGGCGACCGCAAACGCGAGCCCCGGCCGCCGGGTGACGCGGAGTACGACCCACGCGATGGCGCTGAGCAGAAAGAGCCGTACCGCGATCTCCTCTACCACCGGTGCCACGAGCACCGCCTGCAGCGGCGAGACGGTCGCAAAGCGCTCGGCCATCACGGCGCGGATCGCGGGGTCAAGCGCCGCGATCATCCAGTTTGCGGCGCGGTTGGCGGTCCCCATCCCGGCCGCCGCCGCGAGCGACAGCAGCACCAGCCGTATCCTGCGTGCGCTCGAGCTTTCGGGGAGCACGCGGCAACGCGACGCGGCGGCGAACCCCAGCCACACGACCCCCGCCACGCAGGTGCCGGCGATCACGAACGAGATGATCTCCGAGACTTCGCCGATTGCAATGAGCCCCGCCATGAACGCGAGCCAGGCCGCGAAAACGGCGAGCGCAGCGTCCCGGCGGGGCCGGTCGACGATCAGGTCCAGCGGGTGGCGCCGGGGCGCAGAGGCCGGCGTAAGTGGCGTGTGGAGTGGCTCGGATGTCATGAATCGAGCGGACTGCGGGGGGAGGGGCGGAGCCGTGCTCGGGTCGACCACGGGTACGCAGGGAAGTCCCGGCAGGTTTCCGGAGAGTCTCTGCGCAACCGGGATTACATCGCCACGGGCGACGGCCCGGAGTTCCCCAACCTGGGCTGCTTCGTGGAACCCATTCCCGTGAGCGGCTGTGTGGACGTCCACGCTGATCCCCGGCTTTCGCCCGGCCGCCTTCCCAACTCAAACCCCGCCGAACACCTCGTGGTAGCGCACGAGTCCACCGACGCCGTCCAGGATCCCTGGCTTCAACTCCATCACCATGAAGGCTTCGTCCGGCACGTCGTATTCGCTGCGCAGCCCTTTCTCACGCGCCGTGCCGAACCCGAAGCGCGGGTAATACGCAGGATGCCCGAGCACGACGACGATCTCGCACCCCAGGCGCCGGCACTCGTCCAGTCCCGCGCGAACCAGGTGCGACCCGAGGCCGCGCTGCTGGTACTCGGGCAGGACGGCCATCGGCGCCAGGCCCATCGCGAGCCGGTCGGCACCCCCGTCGCCATCGATGGTGACGGGGGTGAAGCAGATGTGCCCCATGACCTCGTCCCCCTTCACCGCGACGAGGGAGACGAAAGGATGGGCCGCGCCGCGCAGCGCGTCCACGAGCCGCGCCTCCTGCGGCGTGTCGAACGCATGCTCGTTGACGCGCCGGATGGCGGCGATGTCGTTCGGCTGTTCCTGGCGGATACTCGTCATGGAAATCGTATAAGCTCGTAATGCGCTGAACCACCGTTTGATCGGGGATGACATGGCGCGCGGGGCCGCTCACCCGTAGAGCAACCCCGCGATCTGCAACGCGAGACAGATGCCCGTCCACGCGTGTCTAGCGCACGTCACATCAACTCCACGATTCCGAGTTCGCGCTCCAGGGATGTGAAGGCGTCCTCGGCATCTTCCCCAGTCCCCTCACCTATACCCTGAAGTCCCCGCTGAACCCCCGCGATGGCTGATGCGTACGGCACCAAGTCTAGCACCTTCCGTAGGGCATAGGCGTGCCGGATCACGCGTTCGGGCTGTCCACGGGACATCTTGGATTTAGTTTCCATACAATTCAACGGTAGTGGGCCGCGAGCCGAGTTTGCTGCCTCTCGCGATTCTCGCGTCGCCGACGATGGTGACTTCCACAGCATTGAATCCACTATAATTACGCTTGGCCCATTCAGTCAGTGCTCTGGTATTCCGCTCTAATGCTGCGCGGTTGAGAGCAAGCTGCTGCGCGGCCTCTTCAGTGATGAACACATCGACGCCACCAGCGCCGTACGAGTGCACAAGCTGCGCTCTGAATCCGAAGTCCCGTGCCGCCAGGCACACCTCGCGGGCAAAATCCTCCTCATCACCGATGCCCTGAGCCTTGCAGTCATTTCCGGGCGCACTGCGTTGTTGGACGGGATCGGAAACAGGCTCCTGAACTCGTACGGATGAGGAGGCGCTCGGCGGCGAGTTCCCGGCAGAGCGTACCGGATCACCTGCCGGCAAGCCTGGCAACTCCTTCCTGCCGAGATCTTGAGATGGTTCATCAGCACACGCAGATCCAAACACCAACACAATACTGGCGAAGATGATACGTTTCATGATCTATGACGCGGGACGAAAGGAAAAATCGGGCGGCCGAGTGGCTGCTGAATACGCGAGCAGACGTTCCGCCCACCGCAGCGGATCAAGCTCTTCGACGTCTCCCCTACGAAGCCCTCCGACTTGGTTACGAGGCGCACAAGACCCGTTTAGCGGTTAGAGGGCCTGGCTCAACGCAGATTCCGTGGCTGGATTCTCCATCACCGGCGGACAGAGCCTGTTGCCGCGTCCCTCCGGCTGCTTCACCCCGGCGCACTTCCCGCAGCCGAGCCCGAAAGGTTTGCCGGTCTTATTATGCCCAGCCACCGATCGAGCGGTTCGGCTCAGATGGCTTCTTCGCAGGTGGACAGCTTGGATAGATAGTGCCGGGTAAGCGAGTCCTTGGAGATCGCCGCGTACAACTCCGGAAAGCGCCCGGCAATCTCGTGCCGCTCACACGCGAACAGGGGGGAGAGTTCGCCAAACCTGCCGCGCGCGACGTGGTAGGCGTGCAGGGTACGGCTGTCCGTGACCATGAAGAAGTCGCACTGCGTCCACAGGCAGTAGCTCTTGGCCTGGTTGTGCGCGCTGAGCAGTTCCCTCTTCTTCGCGAGCCGGTTCTCCCGCTTGGCCTCGACGGTCAACAGCGGCTGGTTGCGAAGCGACTCCAGGCTCGTGTTGAAGAGCGCGAAATCGATCACCAGCGTCGTATCGCGCGATCCATGCGCGGCAGGAACGGGCATTCCGTCGTAGCGGTCGTCGTCCGAATAGCCCAGCCTGGCAAGGAGCGGGACGATGAACTTGATCTCGACCTCCTTTTCCGTCCGCAGCTCCATCCCTGCGATCCGGTCGAACCAGCCGTCCGAGTTCCACGTTCGAGGAAGCGTGGACTCGTCCTCCCCGGCGGAAGCATCCTCCGCCTGGGGAATGGAGAGATAGATCCAGTCTTCGGGCGTGATCTCCCACGAATCGCCAAAGCGGACGATGGGCGGATTCATGGCGAGCCCCGCCTCGCTGAGCAGGCGGGTGATCTCGGCCGTGTTGCTGTCGGACCGCTTGATGTAGCCGAACTTTGCCAGCAGCGTGCGCAGCTTGAGCCGCTTCGAACCGGCCACAGACCGTTCGATGTCGGCGCGCAGGCCGGAAACCACCGCCGAGCGGCGATCGCGAGATTGCATCCGTTGCCAGCGATCTGGTTGAACGTCGTTGTCCGGCCCGATGCGGCGGACTGCCGCAGGAATGCCGGGTACGGATTGAACCGGTGGACCGGACCTTAGCTCATCACCCAGAGCGCTGCGGTGACGCCGACCAGCACGGCAACCGCGAGGTACACGGCGGTCACTGCCAGGATACGCAGCGGCACGGAAGGCGGCTGTCGTGGCCGCATGGCAAACGCGGTGGCAGCCGCGGTTCCGGCGAGCATCCCGAGCAGATCAGGCACCGGCGACCGCTCGAAATCGTGCAGCGGCACCTCCGGTCCGGGCACCGATGCCAGGATCAAGACCGAGCTGACCGCCGCCCACACCAGCGCGAGCACGATCACCCCGGCACGCCCAAACCGTCGCGACGTCAGGAGGGCCAAGGTCGCGAACATGAGAGCCTCGAGGAGAAACGCCGTCATTGCTCTCGTTTGCCTAGCGCGTTCACCCGGTGGCGCTCTGGATGCCATTGGACGGGTGGCGCTGGACGGCATCAGCCAGCATTTCCGGCGTAGGGCAAGGAACAGCGAGCCAATCGCGCTCGAAAATCTGGAGCAACGCCTTGGGAACGTCGCTCGCAGCAATGAATCCCACGCCGGGAAGTCCCGTCGACTTGCTCACAACCACGGCGCTCAAGGGTGGGAGCTTGTTTAGCAGGCAGTAGGATTGAATGGGCTCGAGCACCGCTCCCAGTCCGACCGCCGACATCCCCGTCAGCTTGCTTACCAGATCATAGGTGAGCACTTGGCGGTTTTTTGCTGCAAGCGTCAGCAAGGGCCAGACCTGCCAAGCCCGCTCCGTACGTGTCATGGATATTCCTATATTCAAGGAGAAATGTGCTAACTTCCACATGCTGCAGATACAGCCAATCTACGGACATCCGCAAGCGGCACGTCACGCGCCTGAGCCGGAGTTCTCGATGGACCTGCTCGTCGCCAGCACTGTACTGGACTTTGCGGAGGTTGCGCGCGGCGGGCGAGGCGGCGGATACGTGGGCGTGCAAGCTCCAACCTCGAAGCGACAGGGAAATCCGATGATAGATGAGCACCAGCCGAGCGTCACAGGAGGATCGGATCAGCCCCTTTGCGTTCGCTGAAGAGTCTGTAGGGCTGGCTACAGTCCGATGCAAGGTTGGCGAGTGCGAAATCGAATGCCCTCTGAATCACCCCCCATGCGTATCATCCTCGGCAGATATCTCTGAAACGCTTGAGCCCCACGTCAGGTACGGCGCCAGCTCCCCGGTTCTCAGCCAGTATACGAACGCATCCATCGCTTGCGCATACGACACCGTCCCGGCGGCGGGATACGTGAAGCTCGAGCCGTCCTCATCCCGGAACTCGACCTCCGCATCGTCCGCCGACGCAGCCGACGTGGGATCGGCCGCGTACCACTCGCGGTGCGCGTCGCGGCGAACGATGGCGCGGCCAGCCGCGAGCCAAATGTAGAAGTCGTCGCCGTACGCCTCGCCGTCGCGCTGGGCGGCCATCACCAGGCATGCCTTATCCGCTGCCGCGCGAACCATCGCCTCCGCCTCGTGCACATCAACGCCGGCCGTCCTCTCCACCACGGGCTCCGGCGCGAGCCGCGTAATTTCCACGTCGAAGCTCCACGGCCGCATCTCGCCTCCGTCGTTCATCGCCAAGCACATCGCGCGGTCTCCGTTCACTCGCACGCCATCCCCTGCCCTCACCCCCGGCGCACTTCCTGCACCGCGCGCCCGCACCGCCGGGCCGGTCCAGCCACGCACGCCAGCGCCCGCGAACGCACGTTCCGCCCCCGGGCGCGGACCCAGCACACACACGCGACGCCAGACACAGGGAGCCCCGCGTTGAGCACGGACACGCTGTGGTACAAGGATGCCGTCTTCTACGAGCTGCACGTCAAGGCCTTTCAGGACTCGTCCAACGACGGGGTAGGCGACTTCGGGGGGCTCATCCAGCGGCTGGACTACGTGGCCGGCCTGGGCGTGGACGTCATCTGGCTCTTCGGGATCATCCGGCAACTCGTCGGCATGCCCCGCGCCAGGAACGGCATCCTCCAACACCTGCGGCTCAGATGCGGCCGGAGGTGCCGCAGGCGCGATGATGCCAGGCGCAGGCGCACTGTCAGAAGACAAAGAATGCGACACCATGAGGGAATTATTGGAAACTTCCACACCACATACCTGCACAGCAGATGGGCGAATGCCATGGGTCCAATACGCACCATGACGCCGCAAGTATGGAATGTCACCACGAACATCGAGAGGAACGACTTTCCCATCCGGCCGAATCAAGCAAGGCTGCTTACCGTGCAACCAGATGAAGGAGAAACCTTGGTGAATACGGGCACCAACGGACAATACGGCAGGGGTATCGTCCAAAATGTAAGGATGCGCCGAAATAGCCAGGGGCTCCACATCCAAGTCAAGCCGTTCATGGGCAGTGAAGCCGCCATTTGTGGTGGCAAACGTGTAGGGCTCTTTGGGGTAGATCTTGCCGGTGTAGCGCGTCACGTCACGCTGCGCGAGCAGGTCCTCACCACACCCAATGTCAATGAGGAACGGCGGGGCTGCGTGGAAGCAGCTGAGCCCT
>SXGQ01497881.1_pt1 | contig 19096 bp, 20 predicted proteins | sample 3178371 | NCBI WGS metagenome assembly SXGQ01 (sample SAMN11356859, study PRJNA531348) | freshwater metagenome | isolation source: freshwater sample F1-20 | place: China: Fuxian Lake, Yuxi | collected 2017-12-25 | reverse complement strand
TTCAAGAACGAGAACGGCGGCGGCATCGGGTACTTCGTTGTCGTCATCGTCTGCGAAATCCTGCTCGGCATCCTAGCGAGCATCATCGTCATGTGGTTCTCGCGTAAGCGCGAGTTCCGTGCCGATGCGGCGGGCGCCCTGCTCGCAAGCCCGCAGGCCATGGTCGGTGCGCTCGAGGCCCTGAAGCGTGCGCAGCAGCCCGAGGGCCTGCCGCAGCAAATGGCCGCCTTCGGCATCAACGCGGGCGCTCCGAGCGGCTTCAAGCGATTCTTCATGAGCCATCCGCCGCTCGATGAGCGTATCGATGCGCTCAAGCGTCAGCACGGCCTGATCTAAAAAATCCCGTCCTGACCTTCAATCCTGCGCGGCGCTCCCGGGTCGGGGGCGCCGCGAGGTGGTCACCAAAGCCCTAGTGCCTAGAAGCGGATCGCTCGGGCACGTTTACTCGGGAGGCGGGCTTTGGCATCTTTGGTTTTACGGATTGTTGAGATATGACTGAGCAAAGCCTCCCCTTTTGGCGTCGCTGGGTGAACGCCTTCATCAATTGGTTCGATACGGGTCCGCTCGTGACCGCACCCGACGGCGGTGAACTGCCTGATATTCCTGATCGGGTTGAGTGGGCGCGCATCATCCCCTTCATTGCCGTTCACGCCACCTGCCTAGGTGTGATTTGGGTCGGCTGGAGCCCGATTGCCGTGCTTGTTGCCGTAATCGCCTATCTCGTGCGCATGTTCGCGATTACTGGTTTTTACCATCGCTATTTCTCACACCGCTCATTCAAAACATCGCGTGTGGGTCAGTTCATTTTTGGCGTGCTCGGCGCCTCCGCCGTGCAGCGCGGCCCGCTCTGGTGGGCCGCCCATCACCGCCATCACCACGCTTACTCCGACAAACCCGAGGACGCCCACTCGCCCGTGCAGCACGGATTCATCCGCTCTCACATGGGATGGTTCCTGACGGTTCGGGGCTTTCGACCAGACTTAAGACGCGTACGCGACCTGATGCAGTTCCCGGAGCTACGCTGGCTCGATCGCTTCGACATCCTCATTCCGGTGGCCCTCGCGGTCTTCATGTTCGCGCTCGGGGCGCTGCTTGAACGCGTGGCGCCTGAGCTTGGCACGAGCGGCGGCCAAATGCTGGTGTGGGGGTTCTTCATCTCGACCGTCGCCTGCTACCACGGCACCTACACCATCAACTCGCTCTCTCACGTCTTCGGGCGTCAGCGCTATCGAACCGGCGATACAAGTCGCAACAACTGGCTGCTCGCCCTGATCACCCTCGGCGAAGGCTGGCATAACAATCACCATCATTTTCCGAGCTCCACGCGACAAGGATTCTACTGGTGGGAAATCGATATCACGTATTACGTCCTCAAGGTCATGTCATGGCTCGGCATCATCTGGGACCTCAAGCCAGTTCCGGTCGCGATTCGCGACCACTCGCCGCGTCGTATTCGCTGACACCTATCGCGTGAGTCGCATCGCCATCATCGGCACGGGTATCGCCGGCCTCACTGCCGCCTGGCAGTTGCATCGGGATCACGAGCTCGTGCTGTTCGAGGCCAACGATTATGTCGGTGGTCATACAGCCACCAAAGATATCGAACTCGGCGGAGCGCACTACGCCATCGACACCGGATTCATCGTCTTCAACGATTGGACCTACCCGAACTTCATCGCCCTGCTCGAGCAGGTTGGGGCGAGCTGGCAATGGTCGAACATGAGTTTTTCCTTGCGCTGTGAGCGTACCGGTCTCGAATACAACGGGACGTCGATCAACTCGCTCTTTGCACAACGTCGAAACATCTTCAATCCGGCGTTCCTGCGCATGATCGTCGACATCCTGCGATTCAACGGCCGGGCCAAATCACTGCTCGCGCCAGGCGATACCTTTGGCCACCCGGATCCAGACGGCACGCTGACACTCGGCGCATTTCTCGAACGCGGAGGTTACTCGCGGGCGTTCATCGATCGTTACATCATCCCGATGGGACGAGCGATCTGGTCGGCAACAGGCCGCGGTATGCTCGATTTTCCCGCTCGATTCTTCGTCGATTTCTTTGATCGGCATGGGTTTCTCAACGTCAATGATCGGCCCACCTGGCGCACCGTCCGCGGTGGCTCACGCGAGTACATCCGCAAAATGCTGCCGCTGCTGCGTGCCGACATCAGACTCTCCTCACCCGTGCAAGGCGTGCGGCGAGACAGCAAGGGCGTGACGCTCACCAGCGAGTCTCGCGCTCAGGGCGTGCAGCAAGAACGGTTCGATCACGTGTTCTTCGGCTGCCACAGCGACCAGGCACTCGCGATGCTCGAGGACCCGAGCACGGCCGAACAGCGCATACTCAGCGCGTTCCCCTATCAAGCGAACGATGCCGTACTGCATACCGACCGACGCATGCTGCCGCGCTCGCCACTCGCCCGCGCAGCCTGGAACTACCACCTGCTCGAGCCAGACAGCGGCCAGGTCGCCCTGACCTACGACATGAACATTCTTCAGTCCATCGAGGCGGAAGAGATCTTCATGGTGACGCTCAATCGCGAGGCCCATATCGATCCCTCAAAGATATTGGGTCGTTATACCTATCACCACCCTGTCTACACGCCGCAGGCCGTCGCCGCGCAAGCGCAGCGACACCTCGTGAGCGGCGTCAATCGCACTCAGTACTGTGGCGCCTACTGGCGCTACGGATTCCACGAAGACGGCGTGGTGAGCGGTCTCTGGGCGGTAGAAGACTTCGCGAGAGCGGCAGGTACGGCACCGCCGACCCCGCCTATCACCGAACCCGTACGTCGCAGCCTGCAAGACTCTCAGTAATGACGGCGAGCGCGCTTTACATCGGACATATTCGTCATCGGCGCTTCGGACCGCGACGTAATGATTTCCGATATCGGATCTACCTCGCCTATCTCGATTTGGCAGAGCTCGAAACGGTATTTTCAGGTCGCTGGTTCTGGTCCGTTCGGCGTCCGGCGCTGGCAAGATTTCGCAGGGCGGATTTCTTAGGTGATCCGTCTGTACCCCTCGACACCGCGGTTCGTGACCGAGTCGAAGCCGAGACCGGCAAACGCCCCCTTGGGCCGATACGCCTGCTGAGCCACATCCGTCAGTTCGGCTATAACTTCAATCCGGTGAGCTTCTATTACGTCTTTGACTCGACGGGAGAGCGCCTCGAGACCGTAGTTGCCGAGATCACCAATACGCCCTGGGACGAGCGCCATTCCTACGTGCTCTCCGTGGACCAGGCTGAACGGGTCGGGGCCCAGGTCATGCGCTGGCAGTTCGACAAGCGGTTCCACGTCTCGCCATTCCTGCCCATGGATATGCGGTACGACTGGCGCTTTAGCGAACCGGGCGACACACTGTCGGTACATATGGAAAATTGGAAAGACGGGCAGTCACATTTCGATGCAACCTTGACGCTGCGCCGCGAGCCCATCACCGGCCGTTCGTTGGCGCGTGCCCTCGCCGCGTTTCCGCTCATCACCTTCAAAGTGAGTGCGCTGATTTACTGGCAAGCACTCCTGCTACTGATCAAGCGAACACCATTCTTCACCCACCCGGACAAGATCACGAGCTGAGTCTTACGCATGAACGAGCGGACCCAGAAACCGAGCATCATTCCGACCCTCCCGAACCTTGGGGCGGCAGACCGACCCTCTGCGCTGGCGGCCTTCGGTCGACGACTGTTGCTCGGCCAATTCGCGGGCCTGCGCGATGGCGAACTCAACATCGTCGAATGGGATGGATCGCACCATCGATTCGGCTCGCGTACCTCGCGACTCGATGTGTCGGTGACGCTGCATATCGACCACCCGCAGCTTTATGCCGATACCGCCTTCGGCGGCACCGTTGGTGCGGGAGAGGCCTACATCCGCGGCCTCTGGCGCTGCGACGATCTCACGGGTCTCGTGCGGATCTTCGTTGCGAATCGGGACGTCATGAACGGCATGGACAGCCGCTGGGCACTCATCAGCCGACCCGTACTCAAGGTTTTTCATTTTCTGAATCGAAACAGCAAGACCGGTAGCGCCCGCAACATCTCGGCGCACTACGATCTCGGCAATGCGCTTTACGAGCTCATGCTTGACCCAACGATGGCGTATTCCTGCGGCATCTTCGAACACGAGCAGGCCACGCTCGAACAAGCTTCGATCGCCAAATTCGAAGCCATCTGTCGCAAGCTGCAACTCAAGCCCGATGATCGCGTTGTCGAAATCGGTACCGGATGGGGAGGCCTCGCGATCCATGCGGCCTCGAAATACGGATGCCATGTCACGACGACCACCATCTCTCGCGAGCAGCACGATTACGCCAAAGAAAAAATCGCACGCGCCGGGCTCGAGGGCCGCATCACGCTCTTGCTCGAAGACTATCGAGATCTCAAGGGTCGATACGACAAGGCCATCTCCATCGAGATGATCGAAGCCGTCGGCGCCAACTATCTCGACACCTATCTCGCCAAGTGCTCGTCCCTACTCGCTCCGCATGGCGCGATGCTGCTGCAGGCGATCACGATCCAGGACCAGTTCTACGACCAGGCGAGAAAGTCCGTCGATTACATCCAGCGCTTCATTTTTCCGGGTAGCTTCATTCCGAGTGTCGAGGCCATCAGCCGTTCACTGACGCGCGCCACGGACCTCAAGATCTTCAACCTCGAGGATATCGGCCCGCATTACGCGCGCACCCTGCGTGAATGGCGACGGAATTTCTTCGAGCACCTGCCGAAGGTACGCGCGCTCGGCTATCCCGACTCCTTCGTGCGACTCTGGGAGTTTTATCTTTGCTATTGCGAGGGCGGCTACGCCGAGCGGCAATTGGGTGACGTGCAGTTGTTACTCACCAAGCCCGGCTGTCGGCTGCTGCCGGTGGCTTACGCGCGATGATGCCTGGCGGAGCAGGCGCGCCACTGCAGCAACTCATTGCTCAGTTCGGCAGCTCGGTCATCGTCACCGACCCATCCCAACTCGCCGCCGTCAACGTCGATCACCGCAAACTGTACGAAGGAAAGGCGCTCGCCCTCGCCTTACCGCGCAGCACCGCGGAAGTCTCGAAACTGCTCACTTTTTGCAATGCTCTGCGCATCGGGGTCGTTCCGCAGGGCGGTAACACGAGCTACTGCGGTGGCACGGCGCCCGATGCCTCGGGCACCCAGCTCGTGCTGTCACTGCGTCGGATGAACGCCATCCGCGAGATGAACCCGGTCAATGATTCGATGATCGTGGAAGCCGGCTGCATCCTGGCGGATGTGCAACGGGCGGCGGCGGATGCCGGACGTTTCTTTCCTCTCAGTCTCGGCGCCGAGGGCAGTTGCCAGATCGGCGGTAACCTCTCCACCACTGCCGGTGGTGTGAATGTCGTGCGTTACGGCATGACCCGAGATCTCGTCCTCGGACTCGAAGTGGTCCTCGCCGATGGACGGGTGCTCTCGACGCTTCAAACCTTACGCAAGGACAACACGGGCTACGACCTGCGCCACCTCTTCATCTGCGCCGAGGGCACGCTCGGCGTAATCACGGCTGCGAGTCTCAAGCTTTTCCAGGCGCCGCGCAGCGTCGCGACGGCATTCGTAGCGGTCCCTACCCCTGCCTCGGCGGTGTCGCTGCTCGCCGAACTTCGCAAAAACTGCGGCGATCTCGTCTCGTCCTTCGAACTTATTCCGGATGTGGCGATCGATCTCGTCCTCGAACATCTGCCGGGTACACGATCGCCCCTCGATGCTGAGTCACCGTGGCACGTACTCTGCGAGATCACGAGCGCCATGCCGAACGAGCCACTCACCGGACGCCTCGAAGCGGCGCTGGCTGCGGTACTCGAGGCGGGTCTCATCACCGACGCGTCGCTCGCGCAGAGCGAGCGAGAGCGCCAAGATTTTTGGTTCGTGCGCGAACATATCCCTGAAGCCCAGCGTCGCGACGGCCCGAGCATCAAACACGACATCTCCTTGCCGCTCGATCGCCTCGCGGAGTTCATCTCCCGCACCAGCGACTGGTTGCGCGAGCAGATCCCGGAAGGATTTCTCGTTTGCTACGGCCATGTGGGCGACGGCAATCTCCACTTCAATATCAACCAATCATCCAACGCGACAACGGCAGGCGCGTTACTCGCCCGCCAAAACGAGATCCGTCGCGAGATCCATGACCGTGTGCACGAACTGGGTGGCAGCTTCAGTGCTGAGCACGGCATAGGTCGTCATAAAGTCGAAGAACTCGAGCGCTACGCCACACCGCTCGAACTCGAACTGATGCGACACATCAAACGGGCTTTCGACCCGAACGGCATCATGAACCCGGGTAAAGTTCTGCGTACGGCGAGTGCCGTGCGATGAGCGGCCAATGTGTCGGCGGCTTGCATGAAGTGTGTGTCGGCGTGCCCGACCTCGATATCGCAGCCGCCGATTTCGCCGCCTATGGCTGTCGCCCCGCCGAGTCGGGTGCGCTCGATGCAGCGAGCGCTCTTGCGCTCTACGGCGTCGACTCCGCCGTTCGATCGCTGCGCCTTTCGCACCAGCAGTCTAACCACGGTCTCGTAAGGCTCATGCAATGGGATCGCCCCATCAACGACGGCCTGAGCCTCGACGACAACCTGCGCTGCGTGGGTTCGCGCTGGGGCGTTCGCGTGACGTCTAGTGCGTTCAATATTTTGAACCACGCCGAGCGGGCGCGTCAGGCAGGCAACTCTCTCACCCTCATCGAGCCCCTGCTCGCCGTCATTGGCGAGGTGAGCGGAACGGGCGCTGCGCGACCTTTTCGCGACCCCGTGGTGGGCGTACGCGAAATGGTGCTGCTCCAACCTCATTATCGACAAGTTTTCTTTGAGCGATTCGGCTATGAAAGCCCGCTTTACGGACAAATCGATCCATCGAGTCTGCTGCGTACCAGTCAGCACACCCACTTCGGACTCATGATCGCGGACGACGATCCGAAGATCTTCGACTTTTACGACGAGGTGCTCGGCCTCAAGCGCATGCTCGACGAAGTGACGCCTTACGAGAACGCCACCGGATCTCGCCGCATCTTCGGACTCGAACCTGACGAAGGCTTTCACATGGTCGATTTCGACGACCCGGCCTCCGGGCATGCGCTTCGCGAGCGTCGCTCCGGCAAGCTCAAGTGCGTGCGGTTTTCGGCCTCGGCCAAGATCGAGCACAAACTCGATCGATCACGCGCCGGTTGTCTCGGCTACAGCCTCTACTGTTGGCGCGTCGACGACATCGACGCCATGTGGAAAAAAGTTGGCGCCAGCGAAGCCTCGGGGATCACGCCCGTCCAACAAGACGAGTTCGGTCGCCGTAGCTTCACGTTCTTCGCACCCGACGGCTACCACTGGATGCTGCTGCAGGCGTGAGCACGACGCTTTCAGCGTCGTGCGCTCTCGACTTCGATGTACCGGATAAGTGCTGCACGATCGGCGGCATTCGCAACACCGGCGAACGCCATGATATTTCCGGGAACGACAGCGCCCGGTTTTTCGATCCAGCGATCGAGCGTCGCCCTATCCCAAAAAATCTTTGACGACGACAGCGCTGCCGAATAGGCAAAACCCTGTACCTGCCCCGCTCGCTGACCCATGATGCCAGCGAGATTAGGACCCACCTTAGTCACGGCGCTCAGCTGCAAGTCATGGCAGGCCCTGCACTGAATGAAGAGCAAGCGCCCGCGCTTGTATTCGGGGGTTTGAGTGACGTCGGCCGCGGCCAACAAAGGAGCCATCGCCACCAAGATCCAAAGCAGGAGTCGCGCCATCACGGACCTCATTAACCGAGAGCCCGATTCTTACGGGCTGCGCACCCGCATCAAACCCTCTTGCGCGACGCTCGCCACCAGTCGGCCGTCGCGACTGTAGATGCTGCCGCGTGCGAAGCCGCGACCTCCGGAGGCGCTCGGACTCTCGACGTCGTAGAGCAACCACTCGTCAGCCCGAAACGGTCGATGGAACCACAAAGCGTGGTCGATACTCGCCATGACCATCTCGCCGATCGCGAACTTGCCATGGTGGGGTCGAGTCGCTGCGGTCAGTAAATTGAAATCGGACATGTACGCGAGCAGACATCGATGCAACCGATCATCACCCAAGAGCGGCTCGGCGATCCGAAACCATACCCGCTCGCAGGCGGAGCTCGCCGTGCGACTCAAGAAATCGATCGGCTCGACGGGACGCATCTCGACCGGTCGTTCGCGAATCAAAAAACGACGCAGCATTTCCGGAAGCTTCGCAGCCACCTCGGGTGTCGGACGACTCCAATCAGGCAGCGTCTCAGGCGCCGCGACCTCGGGCATCGTCGATTGATGGTTTAGCCCCGGTTCGCGACGCTGGAACGACGCCGCACAGGTGAAGATTTGCTCGCCGTTCTGGACCGCGATGACGCGACGCGAGGAAAACGAATGTCCGTCGCGGCTGCGATCGACCTGATAAACAATGGGTCGGTTGAAATCCCCGCGACGCAAAAAGTAAGCATGCAGGGAATGCACCTCGAGATCATCGATGGTCTGGTACGCCGCCATGAGCGCTTGTCCGAGCACCTGCCCACCGTAGACCTGAGGGCTGCCGATATCGCGACTCTCGCCGCGAAACAGATTGACCTCGAGTCGCTCGAGCTCGAACTGCCTTAACAGATCTGCAACGCGGACGTTCACGAGCCAGCGACCCCGAGACGCTTCTGCATCACCGGGCTCGTAGTGGTGTATTGCAAGAACTGCTTCTTATCGGGATACAGCCAACTCTGGATGCCGAAGGCCGCCAACGCGGCCTCATGGAACCCCGACAAGATCAGTTTTTTCTTGCCGGGATAGGTGTTGATGTCACCGACTGCGAAAATTCCGGGAACACTGGTCTGGAATTTTTCGGTGTCGACCTTGAGCGCCTTGCGCTCGAGGTCCATACCCCACTCGGCCACCGGACCCAGCTTCGGGTGTAAACCGAAAAATGCGAACACGTGATCGGCGGGCAACTCATGCAAGGCGCCATCGGCCGCTTTGACGCGCACGCCCGTCATGGACTCACCCTCAAGCATGAGCGAATCGGCGAGCCCTTCGATGAAGCGCACACGACCCGCAGCCTCGAGTCCACGCATGCTCGCGACAGATGCAGGCGCTGCGCGAAACTCGTTACGACGATGGACGAGCGTGACCGAAGGCGCCGTCGCCGCGAACTCGATCACCCAGTCGAGAGCCGAGTCACCACCGCCGAAGATCACGAGGCGCTTGTTGCGATAGTCATCAGCCCCCTTCACGCGATAGTGAATGCTGCGGCCTTCGAAGGTCTCACAACCGGGTACACCCAAGCGACGCGGTTGGAACGAGCCCACACCGGCAGCGATGACGATGGCACCCGCATCGAAGCGCGTACCCGCCGACGTGACGACGTCGAATCTTCGATCGCGCGGCTTGACCTCCATGACCTCCTCGCCGAGATGAAACACCGGCTCGAAGGGTTTGATCTGCTGCATCAGCCGATCGACGAGCTCCTGCGCGCCGCAAACCGGCAACGCCGGAATATCGTAAATCGGTTTGTCGGGATAGAGCTCTGTGCACTGTCCACCCGGCGCCTTGAGCGAGTCGAGGACGTGGGCTCGCATGCCGAGCAGGCCGAGCTCGAAAACCTGGAAGAGACCGCAGGGCCCCGCGCCCACGATGACGACTTCTGTTTGGATGGTCTCGGACACGCGGATACTCCGTCTGGTATATCGGAAAAGACTCGAAAAAACGGATAAATTCTAACAGAGGCCACCGTTGCTGCCGAAATCGACGTCCAGAGGCGACGTCGCCGCAGCGACCCCATCTGCCCGGAGCTCTAAAGCCATGCCGACCAACGCCGATCTTTCCCGTAGACGCGCTGCAGCCATTCCGCGTGGCGTAGGCAACTCGCTGCAGGTCTATGCCGATCGCGCGAGCAACGCCGAAATCTGGGACGTCGAAGGACGGCGCTACATCGATTTTGCGAGCGGAATCGCCGTTCTCAACACCGGTCACCTTCATGCCAAGGTGCAGGCTGCAGTGACCGCGCAAATGGCGCGACTCTCCCATGCCTGCTTCCAGGTCACGCCGTACGAAAGCTATGTCGCCCTCGCCGAAAGACTCAACGATCTCGTTCCCGGCAGCTCACCAAAGAAAACCGTTTTTCTGACGACGGGCGCCGAAGCCGTCGAGAACGCCATCAAGATCGCTCGCCACCACACGCAGCGCTCGGCCGTCATCGCATTCGGCGGTGCGTTCCACGGACGCACACTCGCCTGCATGACGCTCACGGGCAAGGTGCAACCTTACAAGGCGGGTTTCGGCCCGATGCTGCCCGAGGTGTATCACGCGCCCTTCCCCATCGAGTATCACGGCATCAATACAGCGCAGTCGCTGGCAGCGCTCGAGCAACTCTTCAAGTCCGATATTGATCCTGCACGAGTGGCAGCCATCATCGTCGAGCCCGTGCAAGGCGAAGGCGGTTTCTACGTCGCGCCGCCTGAGTTTCTGCGCGCGCTGCGATCGATCTGCGATACACACGGCATCGTCTTCATTGTCGACGAAATTCAGAGCGGTTTCGCGCGCACGGGACGCATGTTCGCGATCGAACACTCAGGGGTAGAGCCCGATCTCGTCACGCTCGCCAAAAGCCTCGCTGGCGGCGTGCCGCTTTCGGCGGTCACTGGAAAAGCCGCCATCATGGACTCCCCACCTGCTGGCGGACTCGGCGGCACCTACGCGGGCTCGCCTCTTGGCTGCGCCGCAGGACTCGCCGTCCTCGAAATCATCGAGTCCGAGCAGCTCTGCGCTCGCGCGATGCGCGTGGGCGCATCGGTTCGCGCCCGACTCACCGACCTGCAGAGCCGATGGTCCTGCATCGGCGACGTACGCGGTCTCGGTGCGATGGTCGCAATGGAAATCGTCAAAGATCGTCGCCCCGACGCACCCGATGCCGACCTCACCAAAGCACTCGTGCAAGCTGCGGGACGCCGCGGACTTGTGCTGCTGTCGTGCGGGGTTTACTCGAACGTCATTCGGTTTTTGATGCCGCTCACCATTCCCGATGCCGAACTCGCCGAAGGTCTCGCGATTCTGGAGGCGGCGCTCGAAGACGTGAGTCGCTGATCAGACCCAGTGCTGGCCAGACCCAGCGCTGATCAGGCACGACCGACGTTCGAATCGTTAGGCGAGTGAAAATACTCACTCTCTTCGGAGAGCTGACGGATGAGACGCTGCAACTCCGCCATGCGCCCCTCGGCCGTGCTGATCGGCATGCACTCGACGCAGCGCGGATCCTTGCAGGGCTGGCGCGAATAGAGCCAATACTGGATGGCGCCCGCGAGCAGTCCATCCGCGATATCCCAAAGGTCCGCTTCCTTGTCGCGATCTGCAATTTGGTTGCCGAGATTCACCGCATCGGTGAACGCAGCGTCGAATCCGCTGGCGGCTTCTGGGAGTTCCTGTGTCATGGCTCAATCTTAGCCGAACCCCCCGAAATGACCCGTTCGGCGCCGCGGCAAACCCGAAAATACAACTTTGTTGCGCAATAAATTACCAATTCTTAATCAAGATAGTAGCCTCCATCGCCTACGATCTATTTTATTTAAACCAAATGAACGTAGACCTCGTCGTTTCGGTAGACACCCCTCGAGCGGTGACGCTGCCCTCATCCGAACAGGTAGAGCGCGCCGCAGCGAGTCTCGCGCCCTCTCATGCCGGAGTTCTCAAGGCGGCTGATTTCGTGCGTAATCATTATCATGAAAAGTTCGCCGCCAGCCTCATCGCAGCCCACTGCGGGCTGAGTCGGTTTCAGTTCAGCCGCTGCTTCCACGCCGTTTACAGCATCACCTTTCGAGAGTATCTCCTTCGCTATCGCATCATCGCCGCCTGCCACCGCTTGCAGGAGGGGAAGATACCCGTGACCGAGATCGCTTTCGCCGTCGGCTTCCACGACGGTTCGTATTTCGCTCGCATGTTCAGACGCTACACCGGCGTACTGCCCTCGCAGTATGCTCGGGCGCATGCCAGCATCACGCCTCGCTGATCCATCTTCCGATTCTTTGACGCGCCGCGTATGGCGCATCCCAAAAGCCGGCTCACTCTCCAAACTCGCTCTCGTCGAGGAGCCGCTGTCGGCGCCCGCTGCCGGGGAGGTCCAAGTCGAGGTGCAAGCGATCGGCGTGAACTTCGCAGATGTCTTTGCCTGCCTCGGCCTCTACTCCGCAACGCCCAAGGGGAGCTTCATACCCGGCCTCGAATGCGCGGGGCGTATTAGGCGTATCGGCGCAGGTGTACAGGGCTGGCGCGAAGGCGACCCCGTCATCGTACTCACGCGATTCGGAGGCTACGCGTCGCACCTCAATATCGACGCCCGCACACTATGGCCCGTACCGCCCGGCTGGTCGCTCGAGGAGGCTGCAGCATATCCCGTGCAAGCCCTGACAGCCTGGTACGGACTCGTGCCACTCGGAGGCGCCAAAGCCGAAGCCGTCGTGCTCGTGCAGTCAGCGGCGGGAGGCGTAGGCCTCAATGCCTTGCACGCCCTACGACGCCTACACGCTCGACCCGTAGCGATCGTGGGCAGCGCCGAGAAACGTAGTTGGCTCATCGAGCGCTTTGCGCTCGATCCGGCAACCGTGGTGATCCGTAGCCCCAATCTCGGGCGAGATCTCGATACCGCGCTCGCCCGTTATGGCCAACCCGGCTTCGATCTCGTACTCGATGCGGTTTATGGCGAAGGCTTCCGCATCGCCTTTGACCGACTCGCGCCGGAAGGTCGCTACGTGCTCTACGGTGCCGCCGACTTCATGGGAACGGGCAAACGACCCAACTTCCTGCGCCTCGCCTGGCAGTACCTGCGACGTCCCCGCCTCGATCCGCTCGCGATGATCCCTCTTAATCGAGGCTTACTTGCGTTCAACTTGATCTGGCTTTGGGAGCAAGCCTCCCGACTGCCAGAGTCGATGCGCGCCACACTCGATCTCATCCCCGAGCGACCGCACATCGGTGCGACTTTCCCGTTCGAACGCGCACACGATGCGCTCGAGGCCATCCAATCCGGTCGCACAACGGGCAAGCTCATCCTGCGGCTGACGTAACCCGTCGCGCGCCGCACCGCGAAGCCCCGCGCTACAATCGGTCGATGGCTGATTCCTCCGCGTCCGATCGCCCGAAAGCAAAATCCGCGCGTCCCCTGGCGGCACTCTGGCCCTACCTCAAACCGTATCGACGCGTGCTCGCTTGGGCGATGGTGGCTCTGCTGCTCGCCTCGGGGTCGATGCTCGCCCTGCCCGTTGCGCTCTCGCAGCTCGTCGACAAGGGCATGAGCGCGGGCAACTCCGAAACCATCAACATCTACTTCATCGCTTTCTTGGGCGTCGCCGTGCTCTTCGGCGCGTTCGCGGCGATGCGTTTCTATCTCGTCACCTGGCTCGGTGAGCGTGTCGTCGCTGACGTGCGAGAGGCGGTCTATCGCAACGTGATCCGTATGGATCCTCAATTCTTTGAAGTCACGAGGACCGGCGAGGTGCTCTCACGCCTCACCACCGACACCACCCTCGTGCAGTCGATATCGGGCGTCGGTATATCGATCGCTCTGCGATCTACCATCAACCTGATCGGCGCCATCGTGATGATGGCGGTCACCAGTATCAAACTGCTCGGACTGATGCTCATCGCGATGCCGGCCGTCATCGTTCCGGTGATCTCTCTCGGTCGAAAGCTTAGAAAACTCTCGCGCTCCTCACAGGATCGAATTGCCGACACGAGCGGTCTCGCCGGTGAGACGCTAAATGCAATCCAGACTGTTCAAGCCTTCACGCTCGAGGCGCTCAATACGCGCCGCTACGATGCCGCCGTCGAAGAAAGCTTCAAGGTCGCCGTTGTCCGCACACGCGTCCGCGCATGGTTGACGGCACTCTCGACCACCCTTGTGGTCGCTGCCATCACGATCGTGCTGTGGTTCGGCGCCCATCAGGTGCTCTCCAAAGAAATGACGGGTGGTGAACTCGTCCAATTTCTGCTCTTTGCCGTCTATGCAGGCGTCGCCGCCGCGGCGCTCAGCGAGATGTGGAGCGAAGTACAGCGTGCGGCCGGCGCGATGGAGCGCCTCGTCGAGCTGCAGCAAGCGACGCCCGCCATCGTCGCTCCGCCCAACGCCCTACCCATGCCTGGGCTGCAAGAGGGCGTGAAGGCCGGCCATGTCCGCTTCGATAATGTTCGCTTCAACTATCCCTCGCGACCCGAGACACCCGCGCTCGATGGGTTTTCGATCGACATCGCACCAGGAGAAACCGTAGCCTTCGTCGGCCCCTCCGGCGCGGGCAAGAGCACGACCTTTCAGTTGCTGCTGCGGTTTTACGATCCACAGTCTGGTCGCGTCGTGCTCGATGGCATCAACATCGCCGAGGCCGACCCGCTCGCCGTCCGCCAGCGCATTGGTCTCGTACCCCAAGACACCGTGCTTTTCGGCACGAGCGCACGAGAGAACATCCGCTACGGTCGGCCCGATGCCACTGACGAAGAAGTCGAAGCGGCTGCACGAGCCGCGGCAGCGGATGGCTTCATCCGCGCGCTACCGGAAGGTTACGAGACCTTCCTCGGGGAGCGCGGCACACGCTTGTCGGGCGGGCAAAGGCAACGCATCGCGATCGCGCGAGCGATCCTGAAGAACCCGCCGCTGTTACTGCTCGATGAGGCCACGAGTGCACTGGATGCCGAGAGCGAGCGCGTAGTGCAGCAGGCTCTCGAGCAGCTAATGGCCACGCGAACGACAATCATCATCGCGCATCGCCTCGCGACCGTACTCAAGGCCGATCGTATCGTCGTGATGGATCATGGACGCATCATCGCGACGGGCAGTCATGAAGAGTTGATTGCCTCCAACCCGCTCTATGCGCGACTCGCTGCGCTGCAGTTCACCTCGTGAGCACGTAGACGAAATGAGTCCGCAAGCGATTCTCTTCGACTTCGACGGTACCCTCATCGACTCCGCCCGAAGTATCCTCAAAGGATTCGAACTCGCTCTCGCTCGCGAGAGTCTGCAGCCCGCTGTGCCGCTCGCGCCGAGCCTCATCGGCCCGCCGCTACCGAAGACTCTTGCGACGCTCGCGGGCACGGAAGATCCCGAAGTCATCACGAAGCTCGCCGCAGCTTACCGAGCGGCCTACGACGGCGGAGGTTATCGTGAGACCGAGGTGTATCCCGGTATCCCGTCCATGCTCGAAGCTCTCGCCAATCATCGGATCTCGCTGCATATCGTCACGAATAAACGTATCGCGCCGACGAGACTGATTCTCGATCACCTAGGTTGGACACAGTGGTTTAAAGGGATCTACGCACTCGATGCGCTCGAGCCTGCCGCACCGCACAAGACAGCGCTCGTACGCGAAGTGATGCAGCGCGAGTCGCTCGCGTCGGCCCTCACCTGGATGGTGGGGGATTCGGCCGAAGATCGCAGCGCCGCCCTCGGGAACGGCCTACGATTTTTTTCGGCGACTTGGGGCTACGGGGCTGCCGGCCCCGATGGACTGCGCACGCCCGACGATTTGCTAAATCTCGCTCGCGGCGCCTGACGGCGCAGCGAGCGGACTCGTCAGATCCTCATCCCGCCGTCGACATCGACGCAGCGGCCCGTGAAAAAATCGTTCTCGACGATGAAGATCGCCGCATGGGCGATCTCGCTCGCTTCGCCGAGACGACGCAGCGGCACCTGCGCCGTGAGCTTCTCGAGAATTTCTGGCCTCATGGCGGCGAGAATGTCGGTACGCGTATAGCCCGGCGCGATCGAACCGGTACGAATCCCGAAACGCGCCAATTCTTTGGCCCAAACCTCCGCCATAGCGGCACCGCCCGCCTTGGTGGCCGAGTAGTTCGTCTGTCCCGGATTGCCGTGACGAGAGACGCTTGAGATGTTGATGATCACGCCGCCCTGACCGCGCTTGACCATGCGCTCGGCCGCCTCGCGACCGCAAAGAAATACGCCCGTAAGGTTGATGTCGATGACCGCTTGCCACTGATCGAGCGTCATCTTGCCCGTCACTGCACCGTCCTTCGACTTGATGAGCAGACCGTCCTTCACGATACCGGCATTGTTGATAAGGACGTCGATCCCACCAAAGTCGGCGGCGACCGCATCCATCCCAGCTGTCACGGCGGCTTCTTGGGTCACATTGACGATGTAACCGCGCGCCTTGATGCCGTGCGCCGCACAGAGACGGGCCGTTTCGTCGAGGTCGGCTTGGTTGAGATCGAAGAGCGCGAGATTCGCGCCACGCTCGGCGAAGGCCTTGGCCATTTCGCGACCAATGCCGCGCCCGCCGCCCGTGATGATGACCGTCTTGCCTTTGACCTGCATGTCGAACTCCCTGAATGCCTCGTGCGAGAATGCCGAAGTATACCGGAGGTCCCATGCTCACTCTTCGACCGGCCCGACGAGACGACTCCAGCGCCTTGCTCGGACTCATCCGCGAGCTTGCCGATTACGAAAAACTGCTCGACCAAGTCGACGCCACCACGTCCTCGCTAGAGGCCGCCCTCTTCGGACCGCGCTCCGAGACTTACGCACCGAAGGTGTTCGCGGACGTCGCTGAGTGGACCCAAGGCGGACTCGCTTCTGTAGCGGGATTCGCGCTTTGGTTCTACAACTTCTCGACCTTCCGCGGTCGTCACGGCATCTATCTGGAAGATCTGTATGTCCGTCCCGAGATGCGGGGTCGCGGTATCGGCAAGGCCTTACTCGTCAACCTCGCACGCCGCTGCGTCGACGAAAATCTCGCACGTCTCGAATGGGCCGTGCTCGATTGGAATACGCCGGCGAGAAAGTTCTACGAGTCGCTCGGTGCGCAGGGTCTCACCGAGTGGGTTCCTCATCGCGTCACGGGCGAGGCCTTGCAACACCTCGCCGCTCAAGTGACTCCCGCAAGGCTAACGCTGCCTCGATCGTAAACTCGCCGCGATCGAGTGCCGCCTCAGCCTCATCGACGGAGAGACACAAAAACTCACTGACCTCACCATCACGCCCCGCTGGCTCAAAGTCTTGTGGAAGATCGAGATCCGCCACGATGACGAGCTCGTCATGAACGCCGAAGGTCGTTTCCCGAACGCTTCGAATCACCATCCCGGGAAAATCGACGCGCCGTGCAAGGCTCGCCGGTACGCCCGCTTCCTCCCAAGCTTCGCGTAACGCCGTTCGGCGCGGAGATTCGCCAGCCGAAACGCCACCGGCCGCGAGATTGTCGAGCTTGCCCGGATCGGCTCTTTTTAGACTGCTGCGCCGAGCCACCCAGACCCGACCATCCGCACGATATCCGTTCACATGCACAGCGCGATTCTGCAACCCGAGCGAACGAAACGCGCCGCGCTCGCAGCGGGCAATCTCCTCGCCCGACTCATCAAGCAGCGCAGAGAGTTCGTTACGCCAATCGGCGATTAGCCCGAGCTTGCGCAGTTGCAAGGCGAGCGCCTGTAACGCTCGACTACGCCCAGCTCTCGACGACCCTTTCTCGCGAAGTTTAAGACCGATGTCGGCCGACTCGATACCTTCAAAACCGGTTAGGGCACCCGCAACGTCACGTCTCAGGCGACCGCGAATGGCGCCGCCGATCCAAAACGGGAGGTAAGAGCCCGAGAGATCAGCAGTCACGTCGCGATCAGTCGCGTAGAAAGTCGACGACGGCCGTGGTGAACTCGGCCGCCTGCTCGACGTTAGAGAGATGCGCGGCATCGAGCACGAGCAAGTCCGCGCCCGAGATGCCCTCGGCGAGCTCCTCGGCTCGCTCGATCGGAGTCGCGATATCCTGCGAACTCCCAATGACGAGTGTCGGTGCCTGCACATCGACGAGCCTCGCCCGCAAATCAACGTCGCGCAAGGCGCTGCAGGCCTCGATATACCCCTGAACCTGCGTATCGCCGAAGAGTCCGATGATGCGCTCGATCTCGGCGGGTTCGCGTTCGCGGAATCCCATCGTGAACCAGCGCTCGGGAACCGCGGCAAACAGCGGAGCCAGTCCTTTTGAACGCGCCGTATCGATGCGCTCGTCCCACATCGAAGAAGGCGAAAACACCGCGGCCGTATTGGCGAGCACGAGTCGCAGCACGCGACGAGGCGCCATCACTGCAACCTGCAGCGCGATCACTCCGCCGATGGATAACCCGCACCAATGTGCGCGATCGATCCCCAGGGTATCAAGCACACCGAGCGCATCGTCCGCCAAATCTTGGACGGTGCAAGCACGCGGAACGTCGTTTTCGAGACGCGAGCCGCCGTGCCCACGCATATCCACGAGAATCACTCTAAAGAAACGTTCGAACTCGGCAAGCTGAGGCTGCCAAGTTCCACAACTCGCGCCGAGCGGATGCAGCAATACGAGCGCCGGGGCGTGGTTACGCCCCGACACGCGGTAATGAATTCCCCGATCGGTCTTTCCTTCGATGCTCAAAGATTTCAGTCAGCCTTGTACTTATCGTGGCAAGCCTTGCAGCTCGCGCCCGCGGCTGCGAAGGCCGGCTTGATCGCCTCGAGATCGCTACCTTTGGAAGCCGTCGAAAGCGCGGCCGTCTTCGATTGAAGATCGCGCATCAGGCGCTGGAAGTCCGCGGACTGCTGCCACAACTCGGCCTTGGCCTTGCTGTTGGAGGTGATTGACCCAGAGGGAAAGAGCTCGGGGACGTAGGTGGCCATGAACGCACCGCGTTCGGCCGCCACGCGAAATGCGTTGGCGTCATATGGAGCTCGACCCGAAGCCATCGCACCCATCAGTCCCATCTGGGCACCGAGAACAGTGAAGGCAGACTGACGCAATTTGACCTGTTGAGCGGCTCGAGCATCCTGAGCCGAGGCTACGCCGGAACCGGCGAGAACGGTCGCAACAGCGATGACAACGTAGCGCGTGAGCACATTTCGAACTTGGGTCATGGGCCACTCCTTAAAAAACGGTTGAGTCGGCGAGAGCCGGCCAGATTCTACGCTGAACCCGACTTACGGTCGCAACCGCAGCTCGGCTCTGGTACGCTCCGCGGCCTTTTATCCGCCGCGGCCTGCCCGAGCTCCTCAATGTCTACCGCCCGCCCGCTCCGCACTCTCGCGATCATCGCCCACGGCGACCACGGCACAACCACCCTCGTCGACTGCCTCCTGAAAC
>SXGQ01451830.1_pt1 | contig 19096 bp, 18 predicted proteins | sample 3178371 | NCBI WGS metagenome assembly SXGQ01 (sample SAMN11356859, study PRJNA531348) | freshwater metagenome | isolation source: freshwater sample F1-20 | place: China: Fuxian Lake, Yuxi | collected 2017-12-25 | reverse complement strand
TCTTTGTTTCTTAATCTAAAATTACAAAAGTAAAAAATGGCCGCAAATCAAAAGATTATTGATGCTCTAACTACTCTAACCTCTAAGTTCGATGAAATGAATTCTAAAATTGATACTCTGCAAACTCAAAATGCAGATCTAATGAAGATGATTCAATCTAAACCTATTAGCAAGGAAGTTCTAAGCGAACAGCCAACTAGTAAACTAGAACTAAAGAGAGCAGAGTTAGAAGCAGTAAAGAATTCAAAGAAAATGAAGCCAGATGCTAAATCTAAGAAGATTGAGAAATTGGAAGAGCAAATTAGTAAACTAGAATCGAAGGAGGAAACTAAAGAAGAGAAGAAGAAATTAAATCTTCCTCGTATTGGTGATAAAATCAAAGATTCTCTAAAAGAAGTGTTTGGCGATAAGTTTGCCGAAAACTCACCAAATGAATTCAAAGAGTATGTAAACTCTATGACCCCAGATGCTTATAAGGCACATAATGTAAAGGTCCACATGGAAAATTTCCTTCAAACTCTGAGTGGAGGAGGAGGAGGTGGCGCTCCGGCGCGGACCTTAGTTCAATCCCTTACTTTAAAGGAACTTCGTAAAATAGAGAACGAAGTAAAGACAACTGATAAAGTTGGAATTTATACAACTTCATCGGGTGATTATTTTACCGGTCCTTCTAAGGACGAAGATGAAGATTTGGATGAAAAGAATTTTGATGGTGAAACTTTTCTTGTGGGTGAAACTACAGGACGAGTGTATCACATGGAATCCGAAGAATTTCTCGGATTTTGGCGATCTAAAGGTGGCCTAATTTAAATTAAATAATTACTTTTTTTATGATTTCCACCACGCTGCTATAATAACTATTACTAGTAACATTCCAGGATAAAATGCTCCAAATGTTCCGAGCGTCAAAGCAAAAAACAAATATCCAAGAATAGGACTACCAAATATTTTTTCACCTACAAATTTTGAATCTAATGCCAAAACACCAATAATAAAAACACCAAGTGCAAATGTTAAAGCTTTCCATATTCCAAATGTTAATGATTCTGATTTTTTATCTGTAGGAGCATCGGGAGCAGATAAAAGAACTTGTTGGTTATCTTGAACTGTTAACAAATTCTTTTTTCCCTTATTAATTGTATGTTGAATTTGTAATTCTTTTTGTACACCAGGAGCAGGATCTAGTATACCTAATTGTTGAGCACTAACAGTAAAATTTAATTCACCATTTTGTACTAATCCTTGTACTTCTTGAGTAACATCAGTAAAATTACCTTGTATACCATAAGATGCTTTTATAATAGTAAGACCGCGTTCATTTTCTTTTTTTCCAGTTCCACCTAATGATAACATCCTCTATTATTTTAAGATGAGAATACTACATTGGCAATTCCATGCATAATTCTTAAAAAATTATAAGATTCTATATGAACCATAATATTATAATTATATTCTGATATATCGCCTTGGTTTTTTTGTATTATTGTTACTACTTCGTCAGGATTATATATAGGACGGCCATTACCATCTCTAGCATTAGGATTTGCAATTACAGTTGGGTTTTTATTTAATGCTGTTGATTTTAATACACATACTTGATTAGAAGTAATGTTTGTTGCTATAGGAGGTTGCTGTGTGGACACTCTTAATAATGTTTTATTAAACATAGAACCATTCACATGTCCTGAAGGTTGTTTAGTATTATGTTCTAATGCAAATGAATATGAATAAATACCATCTAAAGGATTACCTGAATGATGTTTGTAATTTTGTAATAAATCATAGAATGATTTAGTTTTAGTTTGTTCACGATTAGCGCCATCAAATATTAATGTAGCATCAACTAAACAATCTTTTTGTGATACATTTGTACCTTGTTCCAAACCTGAAGAATAAATTTTTGTTATTGGAGTAAATTGTGAATTATTTAATGTAGGTAAATAAGGTTCTAAGAAATTTGTATAATTATCAAATCCATTATTTGCAAACACATCAGTTCTTTGTGTTGTCCATACTAATCTTGTACATAAATTTACCATAGTTAATTCAATATCATTTGCAGGACCACTAATATTTAATCTTGATACAGGTCTTAATTGTTTAATCATAAATGTATTATCACCTTTAGCTAAATGCGCCATTTCATCATCTGATACAAATATATAATTAGCTTGAATATAAGGTTGAAGAGACCATGAAACTAAAGATGTATTTATAGGATTACCTTGCCAATCAGGAGGACTTAAGAATTTATCCATTGAATGTTCAGGTCTTGTAGGATCAGCTCTAATTCTTTGTTTATATGTTGGACTTGTTGTTGTTGTATCCATAACTGTAAATAATTCATATATATTACGTAATTCAATAACAATTTCAACTTCAGAATATTGTAATGCTACTAATGGCAATGCCGATCCAATATCTTCACAAAACCAAAAATGTAAAGGTATAATTAATTCTCTTCCTAATATAGACGGATTAGCATCTGTATTTAATGTAGATATAGAATGAGGATATTGATTAAATTTTCCATAAGCATATGCAGGATTTGTTAATTCAATTGTATTACCTACCATACGATCAATTACTTTCCTTTTATTTGCATCGTGTGTTAAATAAGAATATAATTTTAGCCACTCGCCTGTATGAGTTACAACAGCTGTACCATTAATTAATAAAGACACATTACGTATCATATTATACCCTAAATTAGGAATCCATTGAAATTCATATCCTAAGCCACTTTGTTGAGGAGTATTTTGTTGTACAACAGGTGAATATATATTAGGAATATTTAAATGAATATAACAATCGTGTAATAATTGAGCATTTCTATCAACTTTAGCTCTTAAAATTTTAGGTTGTTGTTGTTGTAAATCTAAATTTACACCTCTAAAATTTAAAACAAAATGTTCCATAGCAAATTCTGTATGACGTTTATACATAGATTTGAAATGCGTAAAAGATGGTGATCCAGTAATTAATTGATCTTGAGCACCTTTATTAACTAATTGAATTAATCCACCTGGCATTCCTTATTATTTAATCTAAGGTTTATCTCTTAAGATAAATGACCCATACCAAACATATCACAATGTGTTACTCTAACACTATTTATTGCGTCAGTATAAGCATATACTTTAGCTGTATAAGTTCCAGCAGAAAGTTGAATAGCTGTTCTTTGATTTAATGAAATTTGTCCATAAGATTCAGAATTTGCAGTTTTTTTATTTAAAGTAAATCTCGCAATTGGAGAAGCAGTTCCATTAATAACAATATAAGAAGAAACATTATGGTCAGCATTCTGATCTAAAGATGCATATTCTATAGAAGCAGTTGCCCATATATATCCTTGATACTGTGTAACAATATTAATACTTGAAATTTCTAATGGAGATGCAGTTAAATTTTGTGCTAATCCCGAACTACCTGAAAACCCAGATGGAATACTTACAGGTCCTGTAATACCTTGTGGACCATTAGAACCTGTTGGTCCTGTTGGTCCTGTTGGGCCAATATTACCTTGTATGCCTTGAGAACCAGTAGGTCCAATAATACCTTGAATACCTTGTATACCTTGTATACCTTGAGGACCTTGTGAACCTGTTGGGCCAATATTACCTTGAATACCTTGAATACCTTGAGGACCTTGTAGACCCGTTGCTCCAATATTACCTTGTGGACCAGTAATACCTTGTATACCTTGATTACCTTGAATACCTTGTGGTCCTGTAATGCCTTGAGGACCTTTAATATCACCTGCATCAAACCAATCATTTAAAGTTGCACTCCATGTCATTAATGACCCGTCACTTAACAAAATAAAAGCATTGCCAACTTGACGATAAGGATTTAATAATCCTGCAGCTTTAGCTGCATTAAACGCTGTAATATCAGCATAACTTCCTAATAATGTAAAAGATTGTCCTGCTGAACCTTGTATACCTTGAATACCTTGTGGACCAGTGCTTCCTGTTAATCCTTGTATACCTTGTGGCCCTTGAATACCTTGTATACCTTGTATACCTTGAGGACCAGTTGATCCTTGTTGAACTTGTCCAGAAATATAAGGTAATAAATTCCATGTTGTTACACCATCTCCAATTTTTAATTTATATGTATCTGTTTCAAATCCAGGTTCTCCAGCTTGTAAAATAGGATTTGTTGAAGTCCAATTAGAAGATGTTGATCTTCGTAATTGAAATTTTATATTTGATGGTGGACAAGCCATTTCTTATTTATTATAAAGTTTTAGTTGAACAATTACATAAATTATGTATTGTAGTTTTAATTCCAAAAGATGTTCCAGATACTCCAGGTATTTGAGATTTTAAAGGATAAGAAAGCGATTCTCTTCCAACTATTTCAGTAAATTCTGAGGCAGGATTGCGTATTCTTGATGAACCAAAATCTTTTATTATAACATTATCTACATAAACTCCATTATTACTATCGACAACTTTTGTTATTATACCTGAAGTATCCATAACAAATCCTTTAAATGCCAAGGCAGGATATGTTGTATTAATAAATCCTTTTAATTTAGTTAATTCTGTTGTATGTATCGTAGGATCTAAATCTGATGAAAGACCTAGTATTGCTTTATAAGCACCACAATCTAAATGATCAAATACCCATACATTTTGAATATTATGTAATAATTTAGCAATTTGTAAATGTTCAAAAAATACTTCTTGCCATGTATAATCGGGTCTTAAATTTGCTGCTGTAGTTCCTGTTAATGATGCTCCTAATGATGAACCTGCTAAAGCAAATAAATCATATGTATGTTGAGCATCTAATTGATTTAAAAGATATTGTTCTAATGCAAAAGTATATCTTGGATCTATACATGCCAAAACCATAGCTGTAGCACCTGATGTTGTACTTGGTGTTCCAGAATATATGGCAGTTGTATAATTAAACCCTTTAATAATACGATCATTTAAAGAATTAGCGGATGTTTTAATCTTCTAATTCTTGTATAATCACTAGCACTTAATCCTAAAGGCATCTTATTAAATACCACATACTTTTGTCAATTCATTACCACCATCTTTTGTATCTGTTCCACTAATAGGACAAAACTCATCATTTTGATTACCACCATCATAAATAATATCTTTAGGACAACATACTAATTTAGGACATACGGCAGATAACATAAATGTTTCCAAGGCACCTGTAGTTGATCCTAATTGTGTTTTTGTTTCTTTAATTTTTGAAGGTTGTAATCTACCTGCTTGTTGTATAGTTTGTCTTCTTCTTAATTCTATATATTGTGAAGCATCGCCTCTCAAAGATTGTAAATCACGAGTTCGACCTTCTTGATTATTCCATGGACTAATAGGTTTTGTAGTAATTTCTGTATAAGTATTATAACCTTTATAACTTATATAGAAACCTAATAAAGTTAATAATGAAATACCAACTATATTAAAATCCATACTCCGTTCCCTTATAAATCTCCAATAGCAAAAATATCGTAATGTGTACAAGAAACTAATGTGTTATTTGTATCACAACTAGCATAAATATTTAAAATCTTATTTCCACCAGTTAAAGAATTTCCTCGTTTTTGGACGCTTATAGTAATTTTACCTCCAATACCATTTATAGGTGGAAAAATATCATGAGATAACATTTGTGATTTTTGTCCATTGATTTCGATACACATAGAAATAGTATGACGAACAGAATCTAAATTCTTAAATTCCGCTGTTCCCATAGTCCATACACCACATGGATCACTAATGTTTATAGTAGTAGTAACTATTTTTACAGGTTGTGTTCCTAATATTACAGCAACTGAATTTGCTCGATAAGAATCATCTATATCTAAATTTGTAGATGGTCCTAAACCTACAGGTGCTGGCCCAGTTGGACCTATTAGTCCTTGTATACCTTGTATACCTTGAATACCTTGTATACCTTGTGGACCTTGAATACCTTGATTACCTTGTGGTCCTTGTATACCTTGAGGACCTGTAGGTCCAGGTATTAATGTTATTCCTGTAGAACCATTAGGTATAACTACAGATATACCTTGAATACCTTGAATACCTTGAATACCCGATAATCCTTGTAATCCTTGAGGACCTTGAATACCTTGAATACCTTGTGGACCTGATAAACCTTGAGGACCAATAGGTCCTAATAATCCTTGTGGACCTTCTAATCCTTGAATGCCTTGCGGACCTTGAATACCTTGAGGACCTGTTGGTCCAGCAATTAAGGTTATTCCAGTAGATCCATTAGGTATCACAACAGATATACCTTGTATACCTTGAATTCCTTGAATGCCAGATAATCCTTGTAAACCTTGTGGACCTTGAATACCTTGTAAACCCTGCAAACCTTGAGGACCTTGAGGACCAGCAGGTCCTAATAATCCTTGTACACCTTGTAAACCTTGTGGTCCTTGTATACCTTGTGGTCCTTGTATACCTTGTGGACCTATAGGTCCTGGTATTAATGTTATTCCTGTAGAACCATTGGGTATCACAACAGATATGCCTTGAGGCCCTTGTATACCTTGAATACCAGATAACCCTTGAATACCTTGAATACCTTGAAAACCTTGTAATCCTTGTATACCTTCTAATCCTTGTAATCCTTGAATACCTTGAGGACCTGTAGGTCCAGCAATTAAGGTTATGCCAGTAGATCCATTAGGTATTACGACAGATATACCTTGTATACCTTGTAAACCTTGAGGACCTAATAAACCTTGAATACCTTGAATACCTTGTAAACCTTGTAATCCTTGAACTCCTTGAAATCCTTGTGTACCTTGAGGTCCTGTAGGTCCTGGTATTAATGTTATTCCTGTAGATCCATTAGGTATCACAACAGATATGCCTTGTACACCTTGAATACCTTGAGGTCCTAATAAACCTTGAATACCTTGAACGCCTTGTGATCCCTGTAAACCTTGTAATCCTTGAGGACCTATAGGACCAGAAAATCCTTGAAGACCAGAAAATCCTTGAATACCTTGAATACCTTGATTACCTTGTGGACCTTGTGGACCTTGATTACCTTGTGGACCTTGAATACCTTGAGGTCCTGTAGGTCCAGGTATTAATGTTATTCCAGTAGAACCATTAGGTATGACGACAGATATGCCTTGAACACCTTGTATACCTTGAATGCCAGATAATCCTTGTAATCCTTGAGTGCCCTGTAAACCTTGTATACCTTGTAATCCTTGTATACCTTGTAATCCTTGAGGACCTGTAGGTCCAGGTATTAACGTTATTCCTGTAGAACCATTAGGTATGACGACAGATATGCCTTGTATACCTTGTAAACCTTGAGGACCTGTAGCTCCTTGTATACCTTGAATACCTTGTAAACCTTGTAATCCTTGAATGCCTTGTGGTCCTAAATTACCTTGAGGACCCGTAGGTCCAGCAATTAAGGTTATTCCAGTAGAACCATTAGGTATAACTACAGATATGCCTTGTATACCTTGAATACCTTGAATGCCAGATAATCCTTGAATACCTTGTGGACCTTGAATACCTTGTAAACCCTGCAATCCTTGTATACCTTGTAATCCTTGAGGACCTGTAGGTCCAGGTATTAATGTTATTCCTGTAGAACCATTGGGTATCACAACAGATATGCCTTGTACACCTTGAATACCTTGAGGACCTAATAAACCTTGAGGACCATCTATACCTTGTAAACCTTGTGGACCTTGTAATCCTTGTGGCCCTTGTATACCTTGAGGTCCTGTAGGCCCCGGTATTAAAGTTATTCCAGTAGAACCATTAGGTATAACTACAGATATGCCTTGTACACCTTGAATACCTTGAGTTCCTGATAATCCTTGGACGCCTTGAAAACCTTGAATACCTTGTAAACCTTGTACACCTTGTAATCCTTGTAATCCTTGAGGTCCTTGTAATCCTTGAGGACCTGTATTTCCTAGTAATCCTTGTATGCCTTGAATACCTTGCGGTCCAATAGCTCCTTGAATGCCTTGTGGACCTACAATACCATCAAAACCTTGTATGCCTTGAGGACCAGTTGGTCCTATTAAACCACGTTGTCCTATAGGACCATCAATACCAGGATTACCTTGAGGACCAGTTACACCTTGTAGACCTTGTATACCTTGAATACCCTGTGGCCCCAAATTACCTTGTGGACCCGTAGGTCCAGCAATTAAGGTTATTCCTGTAGATCCATTAGGTATAACTACAGATATACCTTGAATACCTTGAATTCCTTGAATACCAGATAATCCTTGAAATCCTTGAACGCCTTGTATACCCTGAATACCTTCTGGTCCTGTAGGCCCTAGAGATCCTTGAATACCGCGTATACCTTGAGGACCATCTACACCTTGTAAACCTTGCGGTCCTTGATTACCTTGCGGTCCCAATGGACCTTGAGGACCTGTAGGTCCAGCAATTAATGTTATTCCAGTAGAGCCATTAGGTATAACGACTGATTCACCCTTAGGTCCTTGAATTCCTTGAATACCAGAAAAACCTTGAATACCTTGAACGCCTTGTATACCCTGAACACCTTCCAATCCAATAGATCCTTGAGGACCATCAATACCACGATCACCTTTGGATCCAGCTACACCTTGTGGACCTTGTATACCTTGAATACCTTGTGGTCCCAATGGACCTTGTGGACCGGTAGGTCCAGCAATTAATGTTATGCCAGTAGAGCCATTAGGTATTACAACAGATCCACCTTGAGGTCCTTGAATGCCTTGACTACCTTGAATACCTTGTGGACCCTGAAAACCCTGTATACCCCGAATACCTTCTGATCCAGCAGGTCCTGGAGACCCCGCAATACCTTGTAATCCTTGAGGGCCAAATGTACCCTGAATACCTTGTGGACCTTGATTACCTTGTGGTCCTTGTATACCTTGAGGACCGGCAGGTCCAGTTATTAAAGTTATTCCTGTAGATCCATTAGGTATAACAACAGATATACCTTGAGGCCCCTGTATACCTTGTGATCCTTGTAAACCTTGTAAACCTTGAGGGCCAGCTGGCCCTAATGCTCCATTTAGTCCTATAGAACCATCAAGACCACGACTGCCTTGAGAACCTTGTATACCTTGAGGACCTTGTATACCTTGAATACCTTGTGGTCCCAACGGACCTTGAGGACCTGTAGGACCTGGTATTAATGTTATGCCAGTAGAGCCATTAGGTATAACAACAGATATACCTTGTATACCTTGAATCCCAGATAATCCTTGTATACCTTGTATACCTTGTATACCTTGAATACCTTGAATACCTTGAATACCATCTTGTCCTGTAGGTCCTCTGGGTCCTATAGTTCCTCCTGTACTACCACCCGTATCAGGACCATATAAAACTGAAGCAACATCTGTATCTAATTTAATATATTTGCGAATAGGTATTCCATCGGTAGGTTTTATATTTGTACAATACGATGGTGGATTTGTAGAACTATAATATAATACATCGCCAATATTTCCAGGCAGATTAAAAGGTAAATCTGAAATAACTTTACCAAATGGACGAACATATATATTACCTAATTCTGGTTGATTTACGCTTGAAACTATCCCAAATGCCTTATCACATTCTATAGAATTACTAGAATTTACAGGTAAATATACATATGGTCCAGTCCGTCCAGGTTGACCTATATAAACTACTTGATCAATATTATAATTCGAATATAATGTAACTCCATAATTATCAATATTTTTATTTATGAAATATTCTTGGTAATAATTTCTATGTTGAAATCTGCCTAAACCATCATTTATCCAATAAGATACATCTTGTAATCCAGATGTATAAAATCTAGATAAATAATTTAAAATAGGATCACCATCTTCAGATAAAGAAAATATAATTGTATTTATTGATCCGCCAGCAATAGGATAAGATTTTGTTCTTGTATTAGAACTTAATGCATTAAATAAATCAACATCACGTAAAACTAATGAAATATTATTACTATCAGTTATTACATTAATTTTTGTAATTAAAAAACAATTACCATTTGATTGTAATATCCATTGTCCTGGTTTAATATATGAAGTATCAAAAATAACAACACCATTTCCAGTATTTCCAGATATAGTTCTTAATTGTTCAATATACATAGTTACTGAAAATTCATAACCTATATTTCCTAATATACCTGTAGTAGGATATGTTTTTGTAATACTTAAACTTCCATCTACAATATACCCCCCTAATACTGGAAAAATAGGTGGAACTGATTGCATATTATACTATTATTAATAAGGAATATTGTATGTGTTGGAATTGAACATAATATATAAAATTCCTCCAGACATTATCGAAGTATTTGCAGGTTCCAATCCTGAAAATGTATATGTTGAAGTTCCATCATATAATACAATAGCATATCCTGAAGTTGCAGCAGCTGTAAATGACGAGTATAAATATCTTGTTGGTGCATTCGAAGTTTGAACAAAATATTTAAATTCTGTTAGTGTGTTTCTTATACCTACAGGTGGAGTCATAGTAAATGAATTATTTGCTGTTCTAGTTAACCCCCAAGTAGTATAATCTATTGTTGTTCCAGAGCTATCTTTTAAAAATACATTTAAATTACTAAATGTTGGTACATTTGTCCCTGAAAAAATAATTTTTATACTGTAAACTCCTGAACTTCCACCACCTGTTCCTGCTGGACCTGCCGGACCGATTGGACCCGCTGGACCCGCTGGACCCACTGGACCCACTGGACCTGCCGGACCTATTGGTCCTATTGGACCACCCGCTGGACCTGCTGGACCCGCTGGACCTGCCGGACCTGCCGGACCCACTGGACCTGCCGGACCTGCTGGACCGATCGTTCCAGAACCTCCTCCACCATTAACATTAATATTAATTGTATCTTGATTATTAATCATTGCTCTTAGTAAATCATCTATATTGACAGCTGGCCCGGTTGGACCCGTTATTCCTATACCTGTAGCACCTCGTGGACCCGCTGGCCCTTGAATACCTTGTGGACCTACTGCTCCTAAAAGACCAATTCCTGCTGGACCTGTGGGTCCTCGAAGTCCAGTTGGGCCTTGAAGTCCAGTTGGGCCTTGAAGTCCAGTTGCCCCAATTGGTCCAGGTGGACCACCAAAATCACCTTTTGGTCCCGTTGCCCCTGTTGGTCCACGTAACCCTTCAGGTCCTGAATTTTTATAATTGTAACCTAAATTACATGTTTTTCCACCAGGCAAATATCTTACTAAATTTCCTGACATTATTATTATTAATTCTTGAATTAAATTCTACATTTTAGACAACCAGTATTTTTAGTTGGTAATACATTTTTATTTTGTCCAGTAATACTTCCGCAATTACATCCTAATGAAACAATAGAATTTTGTATACCAAACCCTGAAGTTGCATTTCCTCTTGACGAGTGTTCATTTTGTACTAAATAACTTTGTTTTTGAGATGCTACATAATCAATATATTTTGATGATTCTCTTCTTGTTTTTGATGATCCAACAACTCTAGAACTTGAATTTGGTAATGTTGAACTAAATGGAAGATCTTGAGACACTCTATTTAAAACATCTTTATTTGCCGCAATTTCATTTGAATACCCTCTTACGTTTTTTAATTTTTGGATTCTTGTCCAATCACCAGCACTTAATGACATAGGCATTTTTTATACTTAAACTAAGAAATGTATTTCTGTAGGTGATATTTTTGTGCCAATTTTTAATAATCTTTGATTATCTTCAAATGCTACAAAATCAAATATATCATTTGTTACAGGATCTAAAATCATAGCCATTCCTTTAATACGTATTTTTTGTAATTGTCTTGATTTTCGAATAATATTTCTTAAATAAAGAGTATCTTTTTCTTCTAAAAGATAAGAAGGTTTAAATGCTAAATCTTCAGATTTAGTTGTTGTATCAAATCGCATACATTGTATTACAGGTTGTTCTTTAGAATGTAACTTTCTATGAATTTCACAATCTATAGCAGATTGTTTTAATAATAATGATATGTTTTTAGATATACGTCCTTTTCTATAAGCTAAATCATACATATATTCATCTGTTGTCATAAAAGTATCTGTAGGTTGTTCAACATCATATCTTTTTAACATTGTATCATTTCTTCGAATAGGTACAATATTTGGACCATCAATACTTTTTTGTTGTTCTTCAGAAAATACACTTATATAAATTTTCACATCAACAGTTCTTTGTTCTAATGGAAGAGAAGCGTGTGAACAAATACGAATAGCACGACCAATAGCTTGATCTACAATAGCAGGATTCCATTGTGATTCCATTATGTGAACATTACGAACATTAACTAAGTTAATACCTTCAGCACCTGCTTTTGAAGCTATGAAAATACATAATCTATTAGGTTCTTTAATAGATTGTTTTAATGTAGTAGGAAAATCAGAACTATATTTATTATTAAAGATTTGTCGAAGAAAATCGCGTTCGTCTACATTTTCACCTGAATAAACAGCATAGCATGGTACACCAGGTTTCAAAGAAGGATCTTCAATATAAATACCTTGTTCTTTAATTAATTTATATTTTTGAAATCCATTTGTTTCAAGAACAAGACCAAATAATCCTGCACCTTCTAAAGTAGTGAAAAAAGAATAAATAAATTGTTTATTGAAATCCGGTCCATCCCCAATTTCCTTTTTAATATTTTTTAGAATTTCTAACATTTTTGGAGAATAATTATTAAGATTTTCTAAAGTTAAGAATTTTCTAGGATCTTTTGAAATTTCTTCAAATGCATCTAATTCTTGTTTTTGAAAATCTTCTTCTTGTAATTGTTCTTTAGAAATATCTTTTTGATCTAGTTCAGGAGGTAAAGCAAAATTAGATGCTAATCTAGTAACGGTTCTATAAGATGAAAAATCTTCGCCTAATTCAGTTTTAGATCTACCTTTTTTAGAATCCATTTGAATTTCTTTCCATCGTTTTTCCAAATATCTTAAGAATTGTGGTGTTGACATAGGGACTTTAACTAGGCGTTTATCAGGATTAACTTCTTTAGCAACTAATCTTTCATCTGCGCCTTTATAATATGAAACAAGACCTTGAATACGTCTTTGAAATAAAAGAGCGTTTTTGATATTTAAGCCATCAAGAAATAAATTAGCAAAATCTTCAAATTTTGTAGGTAGGCATTCTAGTTCTTCTTTTTGAAGTTTTTCCAGAGGATTTAATTCAATACCTGAAACTTTTTCTTGGAATTTTGAGCGCCATGTATCAACCCATTTTAAAATATCAGGTTCTTGTGGAAAATCTTTATTATATTTTACTGCTATTCTTTCACCTTTTTCGTTCAAAATAGTTTCAAAATAAGGAGGATTTCGAGTAAGTTTAATTAATCTTTTTATTGAATCATATTCAATTGTATCAATATCTTTTAAAGTTCTGAAAAATGAAGTCATCATACCTTCATCCCATGAAATAACACTCGAAGTACTAATAAGAACTCTTTCAATAGGTCCTCTTAAAAGATTCATTAAATAAGCAATTTCATTAGGATAATTTATAACGGGTGTGCCCGATAACAAAACAACTTTAGTATTTTTAGCGTGATAAATCATATCATAAATTTTAGATTTTATTACGCTTTCTTTTAAAACACTTCCAATGAAATTATGAGCTTCATCTATAATAATAACAGAATCATCAAATTTACGTGGATTATCTTCAGGAAAAAATTTATCAATATTTACTTTTGAAATACCATCATAAGAAATAAATTCAAATCTTTTATTTATAATCGTATCAATTTGTTCAGATATTTCTTTTTGAATATTTAAAGCTTGTTCTTTGAAATTTGAAAGTTTATTAGGAACAGTTATGAAATATCTACCTTTATTATCAATAAATTCTTGTGTTATGCCCAATGAAAGAGCTTTTTCACGATCTTCTTCTGAAGAAATATTTTTAGTTTCCCAATGTTGTTCTTGTTGATATATAGGATCTCCACATTCTCTTAATTGTTGTTTAAAATTAACAATTAGTGCTTTTTTAGCTAAAACAAAGATTTTCTTAGGTGACAAAACAGATTCAGCAACAGCAATTGAAGAACAAGTTTTTCCTGAACCAAGACCATGATATAATAATAAACCACGATAAGGAGTTTCAGTAGCTAAATAATCTCTAACTAATTTTTGATAAGGAAATAATTCTTTTGTTCCTGAAGAATTTTGTTGACAAAGATCAATATCTTTATCTTCATCATCAGTAGGATCTTTTCTATATTTTTTGTTTAAGAATATGCGTGTAATAGCATCAGAAAAAGCTTTTCTATTTGGAAGGACATACATTTTTCCACTTATTATTTTAGGAGGGAAATGATAATGGAAGAGATAATTCGTAAGAATCCAAAATTATGGATGGTAAGTATATATTTATTCATGGTCGCATTATTCTTACATTTCAAACCTGCATTAGCATTCGGACAAAATGGATCAATTAAACCATTTGGAACAAAGAAAAAAGGATCAACTGTTTTTCCTGTATGGTGGTGGATGTTTATGATGGCAGTATTTTCATATTTAGGTGTAGCATATTTATGTAAATTTTCATTTTAAATATATAAGATGAATAAAACATTACGAAATAAATTTTATCCTAAAAGATATTTTTCAGGATTAAGTTCATTAATGAAAACACGTCGAAAAAAAGAAATGAATAAATTTGGATCATTATCATGGAAAAATGCTAAAGCTTATGTAGGATTTAAAACTGATGAAAATATTAAAACAAAACCATCAAGTTATACTTTAAGATGGTATAAAAAACATCCTAATGCTAAATCGTTAAAAGAAAAATCTGAAGCTTCAGGAGTACCATTAAAATATATTAAACAAGTTTATAATCGCGGTATGGCAGCGTGGAGAACAGGACATAGACCTGGTGCTACAGAACAACAATGGGGTTATGCTCGCGTCCATTCATTTTTATTAAAAGGAAAAACTTATTATACTACTGATTCAGATATAGCTAAGAAAGCTCGGTTTTAATATAATCTTTAGATTCTTGAGTTAAATTACCTATTAAAAGAATAGTTGTATCATTTGATTTCATATAAACAAAACATTTTTCGAATATTACTTGAACCGCGTCGATCTCTTTTTGGTGCTTAACTTTCCTAATAAAACTCCATACTGCACAATTTTCGTCATCTTCATTATAATCTTCAATAAGATTCCCTAATTCATATATCCCCCTCTGTATTTCAACCATTTGAAATGCCATTTTTCCTTTTATTAAGAAAACGAATTCTTAATTTAGAATTCGTTTTCTTAAATAACAATATAATGGCATCTAAAGATTCTGATTCAGATATAGCTAAGAAAGCTCAGTTTTAATATGATCTTTAGATTCTTGTGTTAGTTTACCTATTAAAAGAATATTTAAAGGTTTATCTCCGCCGCCTGAATTATCAGCGTATGAAACATATAAATCTCCAATTGATAAATGTGTATATTCTTTTGAATATTGTAAATATTCTTCACAGTAATCAAGAAATCTTTTTACCGCTTCTTTTTCATCTTGAATTTCACTAGTACCATCATATAAAGATTGATATTCAAATACAATAATTTGAAATGTCATTTTTCCTTTTATTAAGAAAACGAATTCTAAATTAAGAATTCGTTTTCTTAAATAACAATATAATGGCATCTAAAGATTCTGATCAAACTTTACAAGATTTTATATTAATGAAATATGATAATTTAGTTATGGGGCGTGTAATTAAATCTTTAGGTAATGCAATGTTTGCAGTTGCATACGAACTTAAAAATAAAATTTTAGTTAGTGTAGCAAAACTGAAAGGAAAATTCACATCTAAAAAAGCGAAGAGAGTTTTAAGAGTTGATACAAATTCATTTGTATTAATTTCATTAGATTCATTTGGAAAAGATAAACATGAAATTTATGGCGTATATGAAAGAAAAGATATGGAAGGATTAAATTTACATGCAGCAATTTTATCAGTTGAAACTGATGCAGATAAATTAATAGATTATAAAGCTGAAAATCTTCAAGATGATATAGTATTTTCTAATGAACCTGATGTAGATGTTGATGCATTATAAGTATAAAAATAAGTACTAGGATTATATTTCGTATACTTTTTCATAAACTTATGTAATTCATCATCATCAAACTTCATTTTTTTTAATAATTTATAATTGTTTTCTAATTTATCTTCAGAATGAACAATAATTTGTTTTGATGATCGTTTTATAAGTGGATACAGAATTAATTCAGGAATCTCATTTATGCCAAATGAATCTTGAGCTTTTTGTGTATCTAAAATGCGCATAGTTTTTTTAGGTATACCTCTTTTTTTAGCTTTTTTAATTAATTTATTATCGCCAGGTGCCAAAGTTATCATACCAACAATATCAGGAAACTTTTTAATTAATGTTTGTGAAAAACATGGATCATATGAATTTCCTTTACGGGGCATACATCCTTTAGGTACATCCGAACATTGTTTTATGAAATTTCTTTTAGTTTTGTTTGATAATCTTGTATGTTTCGAAGGTTCAATTAACATTAGAACTTTAATATCTTTTTCCAAAATGTATATATTAACAATTGTTCCAATATCATTCAAATAATCTTTGTACATATAATATCCTATAAAAGGATTAGGATGAAAAAATACATTGAAATTAGGTATAATACATCTATTTTCTGAATTTTCGATAGGTACACCTCTTAAATCATTTTCAGTAGATTTAGATAATCTAAATAACAAAGTATTTTTAGGAATAGTTTTAACTTTTAGTTTCTGTTTTCTGTACGGTATCTCCTCCTCCATTATTCTTCTTACCTTCTTTTTCTTTTAATTCTTTCTCTAAATCATCTTCGAATTTCTTTAATTCAGCTAAGTCAGGTTTACATACTTGTGATTCAGTTGTATGTAGCATGCGTGTAGTCATTATCCATGAAGCTAAGATCATTAAATATATTGTTCCGTATAATCTAGCTTTTTCATCATCTACTATATTTAACCATCCTTTTATAGGGTCAGAATAAAAAGAATTAAACGTAGTGAAATAATTTCCAATAAAATATGCTAATGAAGGACCTAATGTCCACCACAAAGCTTCTAAAGATGAAATACTAAATGATAACTTGGAACATTTTAAATATGAAATTAATAAAGATAATATAAATCCAGCTAAATATAATCCAGCTAAAACAAAAAATGTTCCTAAATAAATATTCATCTTATTTATAATCTCTTATAAAATTTATATTATGTATGAAACGTTTTAACAATAGTTCTTAAATTTTTTAATAGATCTTTACGTTTAATATAATGTGGTCTTGTAATTTCCAAACATTCATCAATAGATTTCCATTTAATTGAACATATTTCACGTTCTTGTTCATTAGTAAATTTAGTATCTAAATTAATTTCTGTATTCAATAATCCTATGAAATATACATGTCTATATTCAATATTATTCGTTCCATGAAAAGTTTCATCTAATTTCAAATTTTTACATATTACAAATGATTCTCTTGATATATTCGTTTCTTCACTAAATTCTCTTAATGCACATGAAATATCATTTTCTCTATTATGTCTTCTTCCTTTAGGAAATCCCCATTCTGATTCTTTATATCCATTTAAACCTTTAGGAAAATATTCATCTTTATTTAATGTATTAAATTTTACAAGAGAAGTTTCATATTCTGATGAATGATGATCTCTTCCTATTCCCCAATGTATTGTCCATATATTAGAAAAGTCATATTTGCGTAAGATTTCATGTTCATCAATTGTCATATTTGAAATTAATTTTTTAATATATTCTATATTTACAATATCATATTTTCCTCTAACAAATTCTGTAAAGGCCATAGAATGTTTTCTTTGTACCATTAAAACTTTAACTTGTGTATTATCGGTAGGTAAACATTTCACATTCAATAAAATTATTCCACATGATGTTATTGGATTTGGACATTCTCTGAACACATGACCTTTTTCACCACAATTATTGCAATGCATTCTCTTTCTACTATAAATTAGTTAATTGTATGTAAGTATCCATTTTTTACTTTCAAATGAATAAATAAATGGGAGCTACATCTTCAGTGCCAAAAGTAGATTATACAGCAGCACAATTTAGTGCTGCAGATATACAAAGACAATTAGCTTCTAACGTAGAAAAAGCACAAACAAGTACTTGGGGATATGCTAAAATTATATTCTGGATTCTTGGTATATTACTTGTTCTAGGAGTAATTGGTACAGGTGTATGGTATTGGTTTTTTGAAAGAGTAGATGAGCAAGTTTTATTGAAATTTGATTCTGTTAAATTATTAGATCCATCTTATGGAATTACAGGTGGTCTAGATGTTACTAGTGATGTTCAAGCTTATGTGAATGGAGATTCAATTTATTTAGAAAATGGCTTATCAAAATTAAATATTAGTAATAGAATGTGTTATACTAATCCTACAAAAAATGTACAAACTCCTTGTCAAAGTGTTGTTGGAAATGCCCAAATATCTTACCATTTTGAAGGAAATAAACCTGGATTAGATACATCTGTAAAAACTCCAGCCCCTTTTCCTGTAGATCAATTAATTGATATTTCATTAGCTAATCAACAAGAACATTTCACAAATAAAAAAGCTCCATCATCAACACCAAATAAAACTGGTCCTTCTTTATTAGGACGTTTAAAAAATGCATTTAATTATTCAGGTAGTTCAGCAGATTTATTACCTTATCCCAAAGATGCTACATCTATAGCTACTATACCTGCATCTTCAGCTCCATTAAGTTCAGGAAGTGAAGGTGCTTATGGTATGCAATTTTGGATGTATATTAAAGATTGGAATCATAATTTTGGTAAAGATAAATTTATTGTTTCAAGAAATGATTCAACTAATTCAAATATTAATAATCCTGAAGTTTCGTTACATCCTACAGATAATACTTTAAAAATATCAATATCTATATTTCCTGAATCTAATAATGCATCTAAAACTGAACCTGCTCCTGCTGGACATTCAGGTGCTACAGATGATGTATTTATATGCGAAATTCCTGATATT
>SXGQ01684890.1_pt1 | contig 19098 bp, 25 predicted proteins | sample 3178371 | NCBI WGS metagenome assembly SXGQ01 (sample SAMN11356859, study PRJNA531348) | freshwater metagenome | isolation source: freshwater sample F1-20 | place: China: Fuxian Lake, Yuxi | collected 2017-12-25 | reverse complement strand
CTCCGATAAAACAATTCTGGAATTAATTACGCTTCGCCTTTTTCATCTCTGCCAATCACCAGACGGGTGTCGGAGAGATACATATGGCGGGGCACCTCGAGGTTGTCGGGCGCAGGCTTATTGGCGTAGACGCGGCCTGCATGATCAAAATTTGATCCGTGGCAGGGGCAGAAGTAGCCACCAGCCCAGTCGGCACCAAGGCCCGGCTGATTGCCAGTCTCAAACTTAGACACTGGGGAGCATCCCAGGTGGGTGCAGATTCCCACCGTGACCAAGACTTCGGGCTTGATGGATCGATGGCGATTCTTGGCGTATTGCGGCACCGGAAATGCGGTGCGATCTGATTTGGGGTCTGCAAGCTGGCTCTCTACTTTTTCAAGGCTTGCGAGCATTTCGGGGGTGCGGCGCACGATCCAGACGGGTTTGCCGCGCCATTCCACTGTTTTGATCGCGCCCGGTGCTAGATCACCAATATCAACTTCCACCGGGGCGCCTGCCGAGCGGGCCTTCTCGGAGGGGGCCATCGAGCTCAGGATTGGGACGGCCGTTGCGGCCGCGGCCACACCACCGGCAGCGCCACAGGCAATCAGCCAGGTGCGACGCTCGGGCTCTATTGACTCTGTTGGGGAAGGAAAACTCAGTTCTTGGTTGGATTGCGACATAAAAAACCTTTTGGATTGCAGAGTTAGGGCAAACACGCATTCTATTCCAGCCAAGGGGGTAAGTTCCAGCAATAATGGCGGCTATGGCACGACGTATCTGGTTAATCTTCGCGCAAGCAACGACCCTTGCTCTGGCGGCACTCTTTGTGGTGCTGACCTTCAAGCCGCACTGGGTTGCAGACCTTGGGTCAGGCCCTGCAGCCCTTGACTCTGGCGATCTGGGCCTAAAAGACGGGGGCGCCCCCATTGCCGGCCACGGTTTTCGTGATGCGGCCGCCCGAGCCATGCCCGCGGTGGTCTATATCTTCACCACCCAGAAGGTGGCCGTGCCGAACCACCCCCTGCTTAACGACCCCGTATTTAGGAAATTTTTCCGTGACTCTCCAGAGCAAGAGCCTGCCGCCGGGCTCGGTTCAGGCGTGATTGTCTCGGATCGGGGCTATGTGCTGACCAACCACCACGTGATCCAGGGTGCCGAGCAGATTGAGGTGGGTCTTGCCGACGGCCGAAAGGCTAAGGCGGTGCTCGTGGGCTCTGACCCCGAGACCGATCTGGCGGTGCTCCGAATCTCGCTATCAAAACTGCCCGTCATCGCCTTCGGCAGGCCCTCCGAGGCCCGTGTGGGGGATACCGTGTTGGCGATTGGTAACCCCTTTGGTGTGGGCCAGACCGTAACCCAGGGAATTATTAGTGCTCTCGGCCGCTCGCGTCTTGGAATCAATACCTACGAGAACTTTATTCAGACCGATGCCGCTATTAACCCGGGGAATTCAGGCGGTGCGCTCGTAGACACGCAAGGCCACCTGCTTGGAATCAACACCGCCATCTATTCCCGCTCGGGCGGCAACCAGGGCATCGGCTTTGCCATTCCTGCGGATACCGCCAGGCATGTGATGGAATCTCTGGTCACCAAGGGCAAGGTAAGTCGCGGCTACATTGGCGTAGAGCCGCGCGATGCCCCAGAGGGTGATGGCAGTCTGATTGCGGGTGTCCTGCGTAACGGGCCGGCCGACGTCGCGGGCATTCAGCCGGGCGATATTGTGGTGGCGGTAAACCAGAAATCGATTCGTAATATGACTGAGCTGATGCAGAGTGTGGCCAGCATGTCGCCAGGAAGCGAGGCGAGCTTTAAGGTGCTGCGTCAGGGGCAGTCGTCGGAGCTCACCGTAAAGATTGCCGAACGACCAAGCGCACAGAAACGCTAGTCTGATTTCTCGCGCGGCGTGATCCAGCGCGACATAAAAATACCAAGTTCATACAGCAGGATCATGGGCACAGCCAGCATGAACTGGCTAATCACATCCGGTGGCGTGACGATTGCGGCGATCACAAACGCAATCACAATAAAGTACGAACGAAAATCTCTGAGCTTGGCGATGGAGACCATACCAAGGCGCACCAAGACCATCTCAACGACAGGTGTTTCAAATGAGAGACCGAATACCAGAAACAGAGTCATCACGAAGCTCAGGTATTTATCGATATCCGTTGCCATCTGAACACCCGCAGGCGTGTAGGCGGCTACGAATTTAAAGACCGCCGGAAACACAAATAGATAGGCAAACGCCATACCGAGTAAAAACAACAGAAAACTGCTCAAGATAATCGGTGCCGCAAGTCTCTTCTCGTGCTCATAGAGCCCGGGGGCAATAAAGGCCCAGGCCTGATAAAGAATGTAGGGCAGTGCGATCACGAAGGCCACCATCATGGTCACCTTCATGGGAACAAAAAAGGGTGCTGTTACATCGGTTGCAATCATTGAGGTGCCCTTCGGCAGGGCATCAATCAGAGGTGTTGCCAAGATTGAATAGATGTCGGGCGCCCAATAGACGAGGCTTAGGAATACCACGATCAGCGCAATTGCGGCCCTCACCAGACGATCGCGCAACTCCACGAGGTGCGTAACAAAGCCCTCTTCTTTTAGTTCAGGCTCGTTAGAACCCGAGTTGCCGGTCTGTTGATCACTCATCGCGGGGTCGCTTCTGCATAAAACGTTTACGCAGGCGATTGCGTAGCCGCTCGCGAATTCGGCGCTGCTCGGCCTGCTCTGACCAGGAGGGCTCAGGTGCGTTGATATGCAGACCACGCCGCTCGAGGGCGGGTTTCGTGGCGTCCTCGCCAAACCCCTCCCAGACATCACCCGTGCCGCCGGTTAGCCCCGGGCCAACACTGGCACTTAAATCAGAAGTCACGCCAGAGACTTCTTTTTCAACATTCTGCACACCCGATTGAATCTGTTCGCCAACGGCCTTGACCTGATTCTGGACTTTGCGTAGCTCTTCAAGATCGACCTGGCGCTGGATATCGGATTTAACATCGTTGACGTAACGTTGGGCGCGGCCCAACAAGGCACCAATCGTGCGGGTTGCAACAGGGAGGCGTTTTGGTCCAACCACAACGAGTGCCACAACACCAATCAAAATGAGTTCAGAAAAACCGATATCAAACATGACGGATGCCAAACCTCATACCAGACCCTGTGCCAGACAATTGTGGCGTCGGCGACGCCTTGCGAATCAATCGGAGAAGAGAAGATCGACGGGCCGGACCCATGGATTACGGGCCCGGTGCTTTACGTAGGAGTCTTGTCTTTTACTTGTACGTCGATTGTTGGGGCTTCGGTTTTCTGGGTTGTCTGAGCTGTCTGTGATGCGGCTGCCTCGGCTGATGCGCCGCCCTCTTTCATGCCGTCTTTAAATCCTTTGACCGCACCGCCAATATCCGAGCCGAGATTACGCAGCTTCTTGGTGCCAAACACCAATAAGACAATCAACAAAACAATTAACCAATGCCAGACACTAAAGGAACCCATCACGGTCTCCGAATTAAGAGTTAAAGCCGCGTTCTGGAGGCCGTTAGACCGCCTAGAACATGCACGTGCAGATGATACACCTCCTGCCCGCCCGCTGGTCCTGTGTTAACAATGCATCGAAACCCGTCGGGACAGCCATTCTCCTTGGCTAGGCGAGGTGCAAGCACTAGCATTTTCCCCAAGAGATTCGCGTGGGAATCATCCACTTCTTGTAAGGAAATAATGTGCTGCTTTGGGATGATGAGGAGGTGAAGCGGGGCCTTGGGGTTGATATCGTGAAAGGCAATAAAGTCTTCGTCTTCATAGGCCTTTTTTGCAGGAATCTGGCCAAGAACAATCTTGCAGAAAATACAGTCTAGGTCGGTCATGGGGTTCGGGCTTTCTTTTGCCAAGCCTAGGGCTTTTCGGCTGCGCGCCGGGCAGCCTTCTCATCAAGGCCGGAGATGCCCTCACGTCGGGCAAGTTCCGCCAAGACCTGCTCAGGCCGAATACCCGCCTGCACTAAGGCCACAAGGCAGTGAAACCAGAGATCGGCCATCTCGCTCACGATGCGATCGGGTGCACCATCCTTTGCGGCCATGATGACCTCGGTGGCCTCCTCGCCAACTTTTTTTAAGGCGGCATCCGGTGCGGCCGCTAAGAGGCGGGCGACATAGGAGCTTGATGGGTCGAGGCCGCGTCGGGTGGCAATGACATCGGCCAGCCGGGCGAAGACCTGCTGCGGATTCTGGATTGCACCATCCGGCGAGAGTTGTTTGGGGTCTTGCAGATTGGAAGTCATGGCAGACAAATGAGTCAGAAGAGTAAGAAAAAATGCAGTCTACCCTTGCTGAGTTCCGCTGTCGGTTTTTTTTGCGGCGTAGAGGATGGCGGGATCCTTTAAGACCGGATCGACCGGATTCCAGACTAAGCCTTCCCCGCCCGGGGCAGCCTGCAGGCGCAGATACATGCACGAGGCCCGACCCGTATGACAGGCAATGCCGCCTACCTGTTCGACCATCAGCAAGATGACATCGGAATCGCAATCTAATCGAATCTCTTTTACGAGCTGACGATTGCCTGATTCCTCTCCCTTACGCCAGAGGCGATTTCGCGATCTTGAAAAATAGACAGCCTCTCGGGTCTCTGCGGTTTCTAAGAGGGCCTGCCGATTCATCCAGGCCACCATCAAGACACGTCCCGAGACCACATCCTGGGCGATCGCCGTGACAAGACCACGCTCATCCCAACGGACTTGATCAGACCACTGCAGGCCCGCTATAGGTTGATTCATATCGCACCCATCGCAGCAACTCCTCGCACGCAGACCCCACGATCGGCCATGAACTGCTTGGCCTGGCCAATGGTGTGCTGGCCAAAATGAAAAATGGAGGCCGCCAAAACCGCATCGGCCGCGCCCTCGGTAACCCCCTCTAAGAGATCATTAAGACTGCCTACACCACCGCTCGCAATGACCGGAATGTTGACAGCACACGAGACCGCGCGGGTGAGGGCAAGATCAAATCCTTTTCCGGTGCCATCGCGATCCATGCTGGTTAATAAAATCTCGCCCGCACCGAGTTGCGCCACGCGCCTTGCCCACTCTATGGCATCTATGCCTGTGGCGTTTCGCCCGCCATGGGTGAAGACTTCCCAATGATCACCCACCCGTTTTGCATCAATGGCCACCACAATGCACTGGGCACCAAACTTCTGAGAGCAATCCCGAATGAGTTCGGGATGTTGAATCGCTGCGGTGTTGATACTAATTTTGTCTGCGCCCGCGTTAAGTAAACGGCGGACATCCTCCACGGTACGCACACCGCCGCCCACCGTGAGGGGAATAAAGACCTGGTCGGCCACCGCCTCAATCATGGGGAGAATGAGATCTCGGGCATCACTTGATGCCGTGATATCTAAAAAAGTGACCTCGTCTGCGCCCTGCTGGTCGTATTGGCGCGCGATCTCAACCGGGTCTCCTGCATCCCGCAGATCCACAAAATTGACGCCCTTGACGACACGGCCTGCATTGACATCGAGGCAGGGAATAATCCGTTTAGCGAGCATGGTGACCGAACTTACTCTTTTGCAGAGAGATCGTCGGCGCGCTTCTGGGCTTTTTTAAAATCAATTCGGCCTTCGTAGAGCGAGCGGCCGAGAATTGCGGCACATACGCCCTCTGCCTGCACCTTGCACAGGGCATCGATATCTTTCATGCTGGCCACGCCGCCGCTGGCAATAATGGGAATGCTCACGCTCTGGGCCAGCTTAACGGTGGCCTCAATATTCACACCACTTAGCATGCCATCGCGACCGATATCGGTATAGAGAATCGACTCGACGCCGTAATCCTCAAACTTCTGGGCGAGATCAATGACTTCATGGCCTGAGAGTTTGCTCCAGCCATCGGTGGCGACTCTGCCATCCTTTGCATCAATCGAGACGATGATATGGCCCGGAAATGCAACGCAGGCATCCTGCAGCAGGCCTGGGTTTTTAACGGCCGCAGTGCCAATGACAATAAAACTTGCGCCGTCATCAAGGAAGCGCTCGATCGTGTCGAGGTCGCGAATGCCACCGCCAATCTGAACAGGCATTTCATCACCTGCGGCGCGAATGATCGCCTTGATTGCAGACTCGTTTTTCGGCCGGCCTGCGATTGCACCATTGAGATCCACAACGTGAAGACGCCTTGCGCCTTGGTCCTTCCACTGCTTCGCCATCTCACCTGGCTTGTCAGAGAAAATCGTTGCGTCTTTTAGGTCGCCTTGTTTGAGGCGGACACACTGACCATCTTTAAGATCAATTGCAGGAATTAACAACATAGGGCTCGAGGCTTAGAAATTACGGATTCCATGAGACAAAGTTCGACAAAAGTGTCAGGCCAGCCGAAGCGCTCTTCTCCGGATGGAATTGGGTTGCAATGATGTTATCCCTCGCCACCGCACAGGTAAAGCGAGAACCATAATCGCTTTCACCGAGAATATCTTGATTCGATTCCGGCTCTGCATGAAAACTGTGCACAAAATAAAACCATCCGCCGGACTCGAGACCCTTGGTCAGCGGATGGGGCTTGGCCCATCGGACCTCGTTCCAGCCCATGTGAGGAACCTTGAGCGGCTGCTGATCCTGGCCCACCGCCCCGCGCTCGGGCGTGAATTTCACCACCCTGCCCGACAACACACCAAGGCCGGGGGTGTCACCTTCTTCGCTGTGATCAAAGAGCATTTGTTCACCAACACAGATGCCAAAAAATGGCTTATTGCGGCAGGCCGAAACAATGGCCGCCCACAGCCCCGAGCCTGACAGGCTTGCCATGCAATCGGGCATCGCGCCCTGGCCAGGAAAGACCACCCGCTCGGCCCGCATCACCTGGTCGGGGTCGGAAACGATCTGTACATCGGCCCCAGGTGCCACCGCGTGAAAGGCCCGAAGGACACTTCGTAGGTTTCCGGAACCGTAATCAACAATAGCTATCAATGGCAACGATCAGAGTGAGCCCTTGGTCGACGGAATGGTCTCGCTTGAGAGCCGCGGATCTGGCTCAACCGCCATACGCAGCGCGCGTGCAAACGCCTTAAAAATCGTTTCACACTGATGGTGGGCGTTATCGCCTTTTAGGTTGTCTACGTGCACGGTGACTAAGGCGTGATTCACAAAGCCCTGGAAAAACTCATGGATAAGGTCCAAATCAAACTGGCCCACCATGCTGCGCTTCCACTGCACGCCGAACTCAAGGCCTGGTCGGCCCGAGAGATCCACCACCACCCGAGAGAGGGCCTCGTCAAGCGGGACATAGGCATGGCCATAGCGACGAACACCGCGCTTATCGCCAATCGCTTTTGCAAAGGCCTGCCCAAGCGTGATGCCAAGATCCTCGACGGTGTGGTGCGCGTCGATCTCAAGATCGCCCTTCGCCTTGACATCGAGATCAATCAATCCATGACGGGCAATCTGATCGAGCATGTGATCAAGAAACGGCAGGCCCGAATCGAGGCTACGTTTTCCTGTGCCATCTAGATTGATCGACACCCGTATCTGGGTCTCGGCGGTATCTCGGCTGATTTCAGCGGTTCTCATGACGACTCCTTTGACTCAATGATACATTCGCGCCATGAGTGAATTCTGGAGTTCTGTGGTTCATGGGCTCACTCCCTATACCCCGGGAGAGCAGCCCAAGATTGATGGGCTAATCAAGCTCAACACCAATGAAAACCCCTACCCCCCCTCGGATAAGGCCTTCGCGGCGATTCGGGCGGTAGACCAGGACACGCTGCGGCTTTATCCCGACCCTCAATCAACACAGCTCTGCGCAGCAATTGGCCGCTACTGGGGCGTTCCAGCCGACCATGTTTTTGTGGGCAACGGCTCCGATGAGGTACTGGCCTTTGTGTTTCAGGGGCTATTAAATAAAGGCCCAGGCGACACCGGGGCCCTCTGCTTTCCCGATATCACCTACAGCTTTTATCCCGCCTATTGCCGGCTCTATAACGTGGGGTTTCAGACCATCCCCCTTGGCACTGACTTCTCCTTTGATCTGAAAAACGTCCCGCCTGATAGTGGTGCCGTAATTTTTCCGAACCCTAATGCACCAACCGGTAGAGCGATCGAGCGCGATGAGATTGAATCCTTCCTGGCGTCCCATCCCTCGCAGATGGTCGTGGTAGATGAGGCCTATGTTGATTTTGGCGCCCAATCCTGCGTGCCACTTACGCTACGGTATAAAAATCTACTTGTAACCCAGTCGCTTTCTAAATCCCGCGCCCTCGCAGGAATTCGTGTGGGATTTGCAATTGGCGATACGGCACTAATCGATGGCCTAAACCGAATTAAAAATAGCTTTAATTCCTACCCCATTGATCGATTGGCAGGCGCTGCGGCGGCTGCAGCCATTGAGGACCATGACTGGTTTGAGACAAATCGCGGGCGCGTCATGGCCTCGCGCGCAAGCCTCGTGCGCGGGCTTGAAGGCCTGGGATTTGAAGTGATTCCATCGCAGGCTAATTTTGTATTTGCCCGTCACCCCAGCGCTGAAGGCTCCCGATTGGCTGAGCAGTTAAGGGAGCAGAAGATTCTGGTGCGGCACTTTGCGAAGCCGAGAATCGAGCAGCATTTGAGAATTACTGTTGGCAGCGATGCGCAGGTCGATGCACTCATCGCAGCACTGAAAAAGATCTTAGGGCGTCTTTAGCCGCAGCTCGGCCGCGCGGGCGTGGGCGGTGAGCTGCTCGCCGTGGGCAAGGGTTGACGCGATCGGCCCTAAAGCCTGGGCCCCCGATTCACTGATCTCGATCATGCTCGTGCGTTTCTGAAAATCGTAGACACCAAGCGGCGATGAGAACCGTGCCGTGCGCATCGTTGGCAAGACGTGATTGGGGCCCGCGCAATAGTCGCCCAAGGACTCGGATGCATAACGACCCATGAAAATCGCGCCCGCATGCTTAATTCTATCGGCCCAATGTTCAGGGTTATCGGTTGAGATCTCGAGGTGTTCAGCAGCAATCATTGAGGCAATTGCGCAGGCCTCATCCAGATCTTTCACCTGTATTAAAGCGCCACGATTTTCCATTGAGGTGCGAATCACCGCCTGCCTCGGCATCTCTTCGATTAAACGATTGATCGACGCCTGCACCGCTTCAATGTATTGCGGATCTGGGGTCAATAAAATTGCCTGGGCCAGTTCATCGTGCTCGGCCTGAGAAAACAGATCCATCGCCACCCAATCGGCGGGTGTCTTGCCATCGCAGATTACTAAGATCTCGGAGGGGCCGGCGATCATGTCAATGCCCACCTGCCCAAACACCTGGCGCTTCGCCTCAGCAACGTAGGCATTACCTGGCCCAACAATTTTGTCGACAGACGGGATCGTGGCCGTTCCATAGGCTAGGGCAGCAACCGCCTGGGCGCCACCAATTGTGAAGACACGGTCGACCCCTGCAATGCAGGCGGCTGCCAATACGATTGGGTTACGCAGGCCCTGCGGCGTTGGAACCACCATCACCACCTCTTCAACGCCTGCAACCTTGGCGGGAATTGCGTTCATCAGCACCGACGAGGGATAGGCTGCTTTGCCGCCAGGAACGTAGAGACCCGCCCGATCAATAGCAGTAACGCGTTGGCCCAATCGATTGCCTGCGCTATCGGTATGGACCCATGATGCTTGTTTCTGAAGCAGGTGAAACTCACGGATTCTCTCGGCGGCCTTGGCTAGCGCACGGTGTTGATCAGCGGGCAGGCTGTCCAAGGCCTGCTGTAATTGCGCCTTAGAGATCTCAAGCCCGCTCGCAGCGCTGAGATGAACCTGGTCAAACTCTGCGGTGTATTTCAGTAAGGCCTCATCGCCACGCGAACGGACATTTGCGATGATCTCTTTAACTGTTTTTCCAATCGCCTCATCTTGCGCGGGATCGAAGCGCAAGAGCTCTGCAAGAGCCTTTTGAAAATTAGGCTCCGCAGACGAGAGCCTGCGAATGCGAAGAGCTCCTGTCACGCAGCCCTCTCTCGTGCCGCTCGGGCAAAGGTTTCCATCAGGGGCTTGAGCATCTGCGGGCGTGTCTTCAGTGCGGCCTGATTCACAATCAGGCGGGCTGAGATTTCAGAGATCTTTTCAACCTCTTTTAATCCATTGGCCTTGAGCGTGCCGCCCGTTGAGACCAGATCGACGATGACATCAGCGAGCCCCACCAAGGGCGCGAGTTCCATCGAGCCATAGAGTTTTATTAAATCAACATGGACGCCTTTTTCAGCGAAGTGGGCACGGGCAGTCTTCACGTACTTAGTTGCAACCCGAATTCTGGCGCCACGATGAATCAGCCGCTCGTAATCGAGATCATTGGGGACGGCAACACTCATGCGGCACTTCCCAATACCGAGATCCACGGGCAGCACCAGGCCCTCGGCACCCTGTTCGGCTAAGACATCAGCGCCCGCAATCCCCAACTCCGCGGCACCGTACTGGACATAGGTTGGGACATCGCTTGCCCGGACAATCAAGAGCCTGAGGTCAGCGCGATTGGTTGCAAGAATTAATTTGCGAGACGAGTCGGGTGACTCAAGCGGCGTTACGCCAACCGACTTTAAAAGGGGTAGCGCTTCTTCAAAAATTCGTCCCTTCGAGAGGGCAAACGTCATCATGTTGGGGTCTCTTGATCACCTGTCAGGCGGGTAACACGGGCGCCAATCCCGCGGAGTTTTTCTTCCATACGATCGTAGCCGCGATCTAGATGATAAATGCGATCGATCTCGGTTTCCCCTTCCGCTACGAGGCCCGCGATGACAAGGCCCGCGGAGGCCCGCAGATCCGTAGCCATCACTCGGGCACCCGAGAGGGCGGCAACGCCCTTGACGACCGCCGTGTGACCATCGACCTCGATCTCGGCGCCAAGTCGGCGTAACTCTTGGACATGCATAAAACGATTCTCAAAAATCGTCTCGGTAATGATGCTGGTTCCCTGGCCGATTACAGCAACTGCCATTAACTGGGCCTGCATATCGGTGGCCAGGCCCGGGAACGGCGCTGTGCGAAAGTTAAAGGCCTTGGGGCGCTGAGCTTGGGTTACACGAATACCCTCGGGGGACTCTGAAAATGAAACGCCCGACTCACGGAGTTTTTCAAGCGTTGCGCCCATCATGGCGGAGTTGGCCTGCCTCACCAGGACATCACCACCCGTGGCAGCGACTGCGCAGATAAAGGTGCCCGCCTCAATTCGATCGGCCATCACGGGATAGCGCGCGCCATGCAGCCGGTCTACGCCATGAATCACAATTCGATCGCTTCCTGCCCCCTCAATACGAGCGCCCATGGCGATTAGGCAATTGGCAAGATCAACGACCTCCGGCTCACGCGCAGCGTTATCTAAGACAGTTGTGCCCTCCGCCAAAACGGCGGCCATCATAAGGTTCTCGGTGCCTGTCACCGTCACCATATCCGTCACGATTCTTGCGCCGCGTAACCGCTTTGCCTGCGCCTTAATGTAGCCATGCTCGATCTGAATTTCGGCGCCCATGGCGGCCAAACCTTTAATGTGTTGATCGACAGGCCGCTGACCAATCGCACAACCACCCGGAAGGCTCACGAGCGCCTCACCAAAACGCGCAAGCATTGGGCCCAGCACCAGAACCGAGGCGCGCATGGTTTTGACAAGCTCGTAGGGCGCCTGAAGGTGTGTCATGGCGTCTGAGGTGAGTGCCCAGGTCTCTTGACCATCCGACTGGGTCTCGGTCAACTCAATACGCGAGCCCATCTGAACCAATAACTTTTTCATGGTGCTGACATCACGCAGGCGCGGGATATTCGATAACACCAGAGGCTCTGATGTTAAGAGAGAGGCGCAGAGTATCGGTAGGGCGGCATTCTTTGCGCCGGAGATTCTCACCTCGCCGCTAAGCGGTGCACCGCCTAAAATTCTGAAACGATCCATCGGGATAAGTTTTCTGGGCTCTGCCCAACATCGATTGACTGACGGCCTACGATTTGCTCGCGGCCCACTCGATCGGCGTTAATGTTTTCATCGACAAGGCATGGATCTCGGCTTTCATTCGATCGCCAAGCACGGCATACACCATCTGATGTCGCGCAATAGGCCGCTTGCCTTCAAATTCAGCGCAGACAATGACGGCCTCGAAATGATGGCCATCGCCATCAACCTGGAGATGTTCGCAGCTGAGGCCTTGGGCAATGTAGCCCTGGAGTGCTTCGGGGGTAACCATGGCCCTATTGTAGCGGCGTGGGCTCAGCCGGTTGGTGGAGCATGCGAAGAAACACGGTCTCAAGGCTGTCTTCTGAATGCCGTAGCAGCTCAGATGTGCGCTCGTCGGCCAGCACGCGGCCCGACTTTAAGAGCACGATTCGCTCGCACATAGATTCTGCCTCTTCGAGGTAGTGGGTCGTGAGGATGACGGTATGGCCTGCCTGATTGAGCCTACGGATAAAGGCCCAGAGGCTTTGTCGAAGTTCAACATCAACACCCGCCGTGGGCTCATCAAGAACAATCACGGGCGGCCGATGCACCAGAGCCTGGGCGACCAGGACCCGACGCTTCATGCCTCCTGATAGCGCACGCATATTGGTATCGGCCCGATCGGTCAGACCAAGATTGTGGAGAAGCTCATCAATCCACGCATCATTACGCGTAAGGCCAAAGTATCCCGATTGAATGCGCAGGGTTTCGCGGACCGTGAAAAACGGATCAAAGACAAGCTCCTGGGGAACCACACCAAGGCAGCGTTTGGAATTGATGGACTGGGTCGAAACGTTCCAACCGAGGACCCTAGCCTCACCCGCCGTGGGGCGCACAAGGCCCGCAAGAATCTGGATAAGCGTGGTTTTGCCCGCGCCATTGGGACCCAAAAGCCCAAGGAATTCGCCCTGTGCAACCCTTAGGCTGATGTCTGATAGCGCGCAGACATCACCGCGCCTTGAGGTGTAGACCTTAGAAATATGATCGACCTGGACGGCAAGGGCATCGGAGTTCGCGATTACCCCGGACTGAACGGGGCTAATGGGTGGCTGCATCTTCCCAGCATAAGACATCGGCAAGTGAGCTAAGCCTTGCTAAGGACAGCAGATTTGCAGGCGCCCCCTGAATACGCATCGGCTGCTTAAACTGGGCGCGCACCTCGCGGTCAAGATGCAGAATCACAGCAAGGGCTGATGTATCAACTTCTTTTAGGGCCCGCAGATCTGCAATCACGCCGGTGTGTTGCTCGCTATTGCGGCCGGACTGTCTTAACAAGGCAGCCTGCTCACGAAGTGTCGTGCGATGGCGGGCAAGCTCCGCGCTGGCATTTGCCAGAGCGACCCGCTCAGAAAATCCAAGATGAATCAGATGGTCGTGCATCTAATTTGCGGCGCGCTTTGCGCCTGCACTCGCCGCAAGACTCTGGTTTTTATCTTGTAGGGCCCGGATCAATCCATCAATGCCACTGGCCCCCACTACCTGCTGAAACTGGTTGCGATAGTGCTCGACTAGCCAGAGGCCAAGAATATTAAGATCGAAAATCTTCCAGCTGCCGTCTGCTTTTTCCAAACGATAGTCGAGCTGAATCGCCTCTTTGCCCGGACGCAGCACCTGGGTGCGGACAATCACCTCAGTATCCTCAGGCTTTGAACGCATGGGCCGGACCTGGATCTGGGTGTCGGTGACCTGACGTACCGCATCTGCATAAGTGAGCAGTAAAAGCCTTCGGAATTCAGCCATCAGAATCTTCTGCTGCTCTGGGCTGGCAGAGCGCCAGTTGCGCCCAACCGAGAGTGCAGTCATCCGCTGGAAATTAACGTGGGGCATGACGCGTTTATCGACCAGATTATTGAGCCGATTAATATCACCAGACTGCACGCTGCGGTCGGCCTTAATCTCATCGAGTACGCCTTGCGAGATGTTTAGTATCAACTGGTCTGGTGCGCTCTGCGCATTGGCCAAGGGTGTGAGGCAGGGTAGAGAGAACACGAAAGCAAGGCTGAAGATAGCCTGCACGAAGGTTTTAGTAGGTTTATGAAGCAGGATCGAGCCGGGCATTACTAATCATCTTTCGTGGGACGTGGAGGGGGATCGCCATCGTAAACCTGACTGCGTCGGCGCGCCAGCCAGGCATCCCGAACGCCTGTGTATTTATCAAACGATAGGGCCTCGATCGTACCCTGGGCATCGAGCAGATCTTTACGACGATCAACTGCGATTAATCCATAGGCTAGATTGCGTGCAGCGCTCTCCTCGATCACCGAGCCCATTGGGTCGAGTTTAAAGTCGAGCACCGTGCCTACCGTATCGCGAACCGTGCTTGGCCCGAGAATTGGAATCACGAAGTAGGGGCCGGGCTCGCTACCCCAGCGGCCAAAGGTCTGGCCGAAATCCTCTGATGTCTTTGGCCGGCCCATACCGCTTGCGGGGTCGCCAAGGCCAAGTATGCCAATGGTGGTGTTAATCAATACCCGGGCCGCAGAATTGCCGGCATCACTGGGCTTACCCTGCAAGAGATGATGAAGTGCAGTGGTGATATCACGAAGGTTTCCAAAGAAATTTCGAAGGGCCCGCTGAAACAGTTCTGGCACGTAATCGCGATAGGCCTCGGCCACGGGCTTTACTACAGCGCGATCAACGTTATCGTTGAATTCAAACATGGCTCGGTTGTAACGCTCCCAGGGATCACGCTGATCTTCAACATGGCCGGCAGGCAGACTCGCACACCCCACATTCAATGCAACAAGGCCCAGAAGACCCAGCCTTGCAAGCAGTGAGAGCGCGACACCGAGACGGGCCATGATTGTTGATTGAGCTGTCGATGCCATGTTGTTCATTTCAAAACACCTACGCCCTTGCCGAGGTTTTTATCCTGACTCTTGTCTGCGCTCTTGGCCGACCCTGCACTGGGTGCTGCGCTCTCAGAGGGCCGGTTATAGAGAAACTGAGAAATTAGATTTTCAAGTACCACCGCCGATTGCGTCATGCTGATTCGATCTGAGTTTTTTAGGTTCTCTGGATCGCCTCCGGGCTCAAGTCCAATGTAGTTATCCCCCAATAAGCCCGAGGTTAGAATTTTTGCAGAGCTGTCTTTTGGGAATTTGTAACGGGTATCAAGGTCAAGCAGGACCAAGGCCTGATACTGTTGATCGTCAAACTGTATCTGGCGGACACGGCCCACGACCACGCCAGCGCTTTTTACTGCAGCACGCGGTTTTAAGCCACCGATATTATCGAAATAGGCTTTCACCTCGTAGGTTGGGCCATTCGACATCGCCCCGAGATTGCTCACCTGAAGCGCCATAAAGAGCAAGGCAATCAGCCCCAAGAGAACAAAGGCGCCCACAGCGAGATTTAAATTTCGGCCTTGCATTATGTATCTCCAAACATCAGTGCGGTAAGCACAAAGTCCAACCCCAGAACTGCTAACGAGCCCGCAACAACCGTTAGGGTTGTTGCCCGTGCAACACCATCGGGCGTTGGTTTTGATTCGTAACCCTGCATGAGAGCCACATGGGTAACCGCCAAACCGAATACGGCACTCTTTATTACACCATTGACAATGTCATTCCAGAAATCAACGCCATCCGACATCTGTGACCAGAACGCGCCGGCGTCCACCCCAATTAGGGCAACGCCCACCAACCAGCCCCCAATGACGCCAACGGCAGAAAACAAGGCTGCCAATAGCGGAACCGCGATAAGGCCGCCGAAAAACCGGGGGCCAAGGACCCGGGCAATCGGATCAACCGCCATGGTCTCAAGGGCCGATAGCTGCTCGCCCGCCTTCATGAGGCCGATTTCGGCCGTAAGCGAGGTACCCGCCCGGCCCGCAAACAAGAGCGCTGCGATGACGGGGCCAAGTTCGCGCACGAGAGAGAGTGCCACCAGCACACCGAGGGCCTCCTCAGAGCCATATCGACGCAGTGTGTAGTAACCCTGAAGCCCCAAGACGAGGCCCACAAAAAGCCCGGCCACCAGAATAATCGCAAGGGAGTGATTGCCGAGGAAATGCACCTGTGCCGCGATGAGCCGAGGCCGCTTCAGGATTGCTACGGTCCGGGCAAGAATCTTCGCCAAGAGCAGCGCAAAACCACCGAGTGCGGAAACAAACTGAAGAAACAATGCGCCGAGCGCGGCCACAGAATTCAGAACGCCACTCATGGATTCCCCCCGAGGCCAAGGGCCTGACCAATCGGCGGCGCTGGATAGTGGAATCGCACCGGACCATCTACCTCGCCATCTAGAAACTGCCGAACGAAGGGATCTTGGCTCTCTCTGAGCTCCTGCGGTGTACCCTGGGCAATCAGCTGGGCGCCTGTCGATGATGGCGCAAAGACCAGAACCCGATCTGCAATCGCAAATGTCTCGTTCACATCGTGGGTCACCACGACAGAGCTTGCGCCCAACGCAGAATTTAACTGCCGAATCAGATTGGCGGTGACACCGAGCGAAATTGGATCAAGCCCTGCAAAGGGTTCATCGTAGAGAATTAGCTCAGGGTCTAATGCAATTGCGCGTGCGAGTGCCACGCGACGGGCCATGCCGCCAGAGATCTCGGCAGGCTTGAGCATCGCGGCGCCCCGAAGGCCCACACACTCGAGCTTCAACATCACCAGGTCGTGAATCATCGACTCCGACAGTGTCGTGTGCTCGCGCAAGGGAAATGCAACATTTTCAAAGCAGCTGAGGTCTGTAAATAGCGCACCAAACTGAAAGAGCAGCCCCATTCGGCGGCGGGCATCAAAGAGGGCCTGCTGATTTTTTGGATTCAGAGGCGCACCAAAGACCTCAACATGTCCCTGCTGGGGCACGACTAGGCCACTGATAAGCCGCAGCAGCGTGGTCTTTCCCACGCCCGACCCACCCATTAGGGCCACAACTTGACCTGCCTGAATCTCAAAAGAAACCCGATCAATCACGCGACGATCCCCGTAGCCAAAGCTCAGGTCACGAAAGGCGACAACATTGGATTGCGGGTTTGCCTGGCGGGTCATTGGCGGCATTTTACGCGGGTCGACCGCTAAGAAGCTCCTCAGCGATTGCGAGCGCCTCTGAGGAGCCGCGCATTACGATGACATCGCCAGCCTGAATGACCAGATTCTGATCGAGTTCAAGCTGCATCCGGCCGCGACGGATGTTGTTCACCTCGACGCCAATCTCAATTAGGCCCAGGGCCTCGAGATGCTGACCGACACAGCCCGCAGCGACCGGCACTGAAAAAGACTTCAACAAAATATCCGATCCGCGCTCATTAGCGTCATCGGTTGAGCCATGAAAGTATCCGCGCAGCATTGCGTAGCGGGTATCGCGAACCTCCCGAATACGGCGAATCACGCGGTGCAGAGGAACACCGGCAAGCGCCAAGGCATGGGAGGCCAGCATGAGGCTTCCTTCGACCACTTCGGGGATGACCTCGGTGGCCCCTGCCGCCCGCAGAGAATCTAAGTCGCCGTCATCACGGGACCGCACAACAATCGGCAGGGCCGGTGCGAGATGACGGGCGGTATGAATGACATGAATGGCGGAGACACGATCCGCATAGGTGATGACCAAGCTGTTGGCCCGATGAATACCCGCAGCGACGAGGGTCTCCTTTCTTGCAGCATCTCCGAAGACAACAGACTGGCCGGCCGCAGCGGCCTCGCGGGTGCGCTGGGGATCAAGATCCAGGGCAACATAAGGAACCTTTTCGCCATCCAACATCTGTGCAAGATTCTGCCCGCAGCGCCCAAATCCACAGACGATCACGTGGCGATCTGAGCCCATCGTCTGGGCTGCAATCCGATGGAGTTCTAATGATCGTGCAAGCCACTCATTGCGCACAACGCGCAGAATCCATCCATCGCTACGCTCGATAATAAATGGCGCAAGCAACATGGAAATGACCATCGCAGCCTGTATTGGTTGCAGGATTTCCGCAGGAACGATGCCCGAGAGGCCTGCAGGATCGAGTAAGACAAACCCAAACTCCCCCGCCTGACACAGCCAGAGGCCGGTCTTCAACGACGGGCCATTCGCGACTCGGAAAACCTTAGCGAGCGCGGAGATCAGCGCGAACTTAAAGATCATGGGCCCGACCACCAGGGCCGCAATCAGGGCCCATTGCTGGGTAACGACCTCAAAATCGAGCAGCATGCCGACCGAGATAAAAAATAATCCCATCAGCACATCGCGGTAGGGTTTTACATCGGCCTCGACCTGATAACGAAACTCTGTCTCTGAAATCAGCATGCCCGCCAGGAATGCTCCCAAGGCGAGCGAGAGGCCTGCGTGCTCGGTGATCCAGGCAAGCCCAAGTGTCATCAGTAAAACGTTGAGGGTGAATAGCTCTTGTGATTTGCGTCGTGCCACAAGGGTGAGCCAGGGCCTGACGATTCTCTGCCCAATTAAGAGCGCTATCGCGAGCACGAGAACCGACTTGCCAAAAGCAAGTCCGAGAGCCGTGGATAGGCCCTGCCCGCCATCGGCACCGATGCCGGCAAGCGCCGGTATCAAGACCAAGAGCGGCACCACGGCAAGATCCTGAAACAAAAGCACGCCCACCACGGGCCTGCCATGCGCAGACTCAATCTCGCCACGATCGCTTGCGAGCCGCATCACCATTGCCGTAGAGGACATCGCCATTGCGCCGCCGAGGGCTACTCCAGCCTGCCAGCCCATGCCGTGGAGATCCTGGGTAAGCAAGACAGCCGCCACAACCGCCAGAACGGTGAATCCAACCTGAAGGCCCCCAAGCCCAAAGACCAGGCTGCGCATGGCACGTAGTTTCGGCAGGCTAAATTCCAGGCCGATTGAAAACATGAGAAAGACCACCCCAATCTCGGCCAGCCATCGGGTGACATCGGTGTCGGGGGCAAGCGCTAGCGCATGCGGGCCCAGAAGTAGGCCCACCACGAGGTATCCCACCAGCGGCGGGAGCTTGAGGGCGCGCGCTGCCGCGACCGTGCCCACGGACACAACCAGCAACACCACGATAATCCCGAGAAGTGATTCCATATTGGTATGAAGTTTGCTTTAACACTTTGCTACACTGAGGTTTCTTAAGAGCCTAGTGTAACAATGGAAAATTCCAACACGTCCCGGCCGAAGGCCAAATCCACACCCACTGCTCTGCCGCGGCCGACTGAGACGGCCCGGGTCTTTCAGCGGGCTCGTGAGGTTATTCGTATCGAGGCAGATGCGG
>SXGQ01587382.1_pt1 | contig 19098 bp, 16 predicted proteins | sample 3178371 | NCBI WGS metagenome assembly SXGQ01 (sample SAMN11356859, study PRJNA531348) | freshwater metagenome | isolation source: freshwater sample F1-20 | place: China: Fuxian Lake, Yuxi | collected 2017-12-25 | reverse complement strand
GTAAATGTGAGCACGACATACAAAAAAAATATTGTACACCATGCGGTGGTTCTCAAATTTGCGAACATGGAAAACGAAAATCAAGATGTACAAGCTGCGGAGGAAGTGAAATTTGCGAACATGGTAAACAAAAATCAAGATGTACAAGCTGCGGAGGAAGTCAAATTTGCGAACATGGAAAACGAAAATCAATTTGCAAAAACTGCGGAGGAAGCTCTTTTTGTGAACACGACCGAAGAAAATCAATATGTAAGCTCTGCTATGGTTCTCAAATTTGTGAACACGGCAGAGAAAAAGCACAATGCAGAAACTGCGGAGGAAGTTCTTTTTGCGAACACGACAAAAGAAAACAACAATGTAAAATTTGCTCTGGAACTTCTTTTTGCGAACACGGCAGAAAAAAATCACAATGTAAAATTTGCACAGGGTCTCAAATTTGCGAACATGGCAAATATAAATCACGATGCAAGATGTGTGGTGGAAGTGCTTTATGTAAAACCCCAATCTGTGAAACAATGGGTATTAGAAAATATAATGGCTATTGCCGACCTTGTTGTATTCAAATATGTCCTGAAATTCAAGTATCACACAACTATAAAACAAAAGAAAGAAATGTTGTTGACCGAATAACTCAAACCTTTACGGAGTTCACGTGGGTTGCTGATAAAAGAATTCAAGATGGTTGTTCGCTTCGTCGTCCAGATTTATTATTGGATATGGGGTCTCATATAATTATTGTTGAAATTGATGAAAATAATCATACCGAATACGATTGTAGTTGCGAACATAAACGCTTGATGCAAATATCGCAAGACCTACAACATAGACCTATTGTCTTTATTCGATTTAACCCAGATGCTTATACTAATCAAGATGGTACATTAATAAAATCTTGTTGGAGATTAAATAAGCTAGGTGTAATGCAAATTATAAAACACAAGGAATTAGAATGGGCTAAACGAATAGATGTCTTGAAACAACAAATCCAATATTGGATAGATAATCCAACGGATAAAACAATAGAAATTGTAGAATTGTTTTATTAGATGTAAAGGTTTAACGACGTTTAATATTTTTCTTGGTTTTTCTTTTCATGGTTTGTTGCTTACGAGTTTTACGCGTCTTTCTTTTGAATGGCTTTCAGCGTCGTATAATGTTGCTATCATCAGAACTGCTACTGGAGCTACTTGAACTACTGGAGCTGCTAGAACTAGTGCTATTTCCCGAACTTGATTTTGATTTACTCTTGAACTTAATAAGCGGTTTTTTGACTTCCTCAGGTCTATATACCAAAAAATGTTTATCATAAATTCTAGTACCACGTTTATCTCTCAACTCTTTCATTTTTTCCGCCTTCTTGGAACGAATTTCCTCTAGGCTTTCTTGATGACCATAACAGGTTATACTAAACCGACGCAATAATCCTTTTTGCGATAATCTATTTTTTTCTTGCACATCAAAGAGAAATTGAGCCATGCAAAGAATTCTATCACTATACGCTTCAAAAATATCATGATTTTGGAACTTATCCTGGTATCCATACAAAAACGCTAAATAAAAGCTCAACATAGTATCAATCGTCGCTACTTTAATCTCCTTCTCACCATCATCAATCGTATTGTAGCTGTGGCATCCAATTGTTGTATAAATATATGCAATCGTATCCTTTCCAATGCGGACTTCATAATTCTCAGGAATTACTTCTCCAATGGCTTTATGGTGTTTTATTTGCACATGTTTAATATCGTTCTCAAGAAGACGCTCCTTTAATATTTCTGCAGTAGTCTTGGGGTCAGTAGAGAGAACATCAAAATCAGGGACATTTTTGAGTTTCTTTTGTAGTTTTGCAGGCATATATTTGGAATATAACGCAACAGCATATCCACCAAAAAAGACTGCTGATTGATTGATTAATGTATCCTTTGTAATATTAAATATCTCTTCTGCTTCATCCGGCGAAGCCTCCATGGGCCGTTGAAAATCAATATCATTACATTTGACATTTTTCATCGGATAGTGTTTATTCAAAAGGCGCAATCGTTTATATACTTTTTCCCATCGCCCCGTATCTCCCGCAGGCCGACTCAACTCTAAATACATGGACATGCGCAAGAAATTCGGTGGCGTATATAAAATTCCATTAACACGCACACCTTCATTTTTAAGAGCATTAAATAATTGTTTGGGTAGATAGGTAATGTCTGCAACGGGTATAAACTGCACAAAGACCTTGTATGTCCCGAAATGTTGCCCTGCCTTAGCTTCCACTTGCTCAAATCCCTTCTTGTGATAAATATCCGCCAATTCTTTTGCATCATCCATTGCATTAGGGGAGAAAAAGTCATAATCAGGAATTTCAGTTTCTTCATTGTAGAATTGGTCATCTTTAGGTAACAGCGAGTTCACTGCAATTCCTCCATAAGGAATCAAACCCTTTCGCTTTATAAAATCCGTGACGATGGTGGTCATGGCTTGTATGCTTGGCGATGAGACAACTCGTTTCGCGATTTTTTCTTGTGCTAAATCAACCGACATGCGGAGAATTGCCAATTCGCATTCTTCAAACGTCATTTTATTGTTGCATATTTCTTTGGTTTTCATAATGTATATTATATTATGCATATAAAATATATTGCGTATTTTCCACTAAAATAAAAAATTGAAACGTTTTTATATACTATCATTATATACAACCAAAATAGAACCAAAATACAATCAATATGGCAACGCATCACGACCAAGAGAAAGCAGTAAGTTGGATGTTGCATGCCCTCAAAATTGTGTTGGGGGATGAAAGCATCCGCAGATATATCATCTTGTATTATTATCCAACAATAACGAATCCATCCAAAAAATGTATCCGCACATTTGACGCGTTTGTAGAGTCAGCAAAGAAACGCGAAGAAAAAGCAAATGAAATAAGAAAATATTGCAATAAAATGAGTAGAAAACCAGACATGGTGGTATTCACCGCGTCAAACATCCAACGAACAAAATGCGACAATGAAACGCATTTTCAAAGTTATATCATCAACAATACCACAAAAAAGTTGAGCGTTATTGACCCAGCATACGATTCAAACAAGGAAGACTACAAGGGAATTTATACGGCAGAGATTTCGTTGGATGTTATTATTCCTTGTTTTGAGAGAAAAGGATACACGACAGAATTTGTCTCTCTTACAACTCCAGCACAGGTTGACGTAGGAGACGTATTTTGCCAATCTTGGACGCTATACATATTGCTTGCAAAGCTGAAGCAAAATGAACATTTTAAAAACAACATTTTTGAGGTCCCCGAAGACCAGTTGGACAAGTATGACATGCTTCTCTCCTTTTATCATCAAATCTTTACGGATATGCCCGAGTTGCAGGAGAATTTACAAGTAGAATACGAGGGCGAAATCTTGGAAAGTCGCGGACCAAATAAACTAACTAAATCAGAAAAAGAAATATTACTGAAATTTGACCCTGTTGAATTATTGTTGGGACTAACTAAATATGAAATGAAAAACTAAAAACGATAAAATCCACTATTATTCCTTTTCTCATTTAGAACAACACGTATTTTATTTGCTGGTTATATAGAAAATAAAATCGTCCAACACAATAACTAACACTTTTTGATCTAAAAAATTCTTTTTACTTCAGGCTCATCAAACTCTATATATATGTTGCTCCAACCGCAATTTGGAAGTTCTACTTTTACATTCTTACGCCAACCTTGCAAATATCCCGAAAATCCACGCAAAGATATCTCATCATCAAATACAATTTTTACTCTAGGATATAAACTACTCATACGCGAACAAAAACCATACTCTTGAATTATAAGTTCTTCAGAATGTTCTCCATCTAAATGAAATAAATCAAATTTTGCGCCTTCATTTTCTAGTTGTTTCAGTCCAGTAAGGCTATCTGCATGAATAAATCTAACACGATTATTAAAATGTTTATTAAGAACACGTAATGCTGGTCCAACATACTTGTCACTTATATCAATGGATGTAATATTTAATGTTGGGTTTGCGAGTAACATTATAAAAAGTGAATGTCCTACATACGACCCTACTTCTAACACACTGCTTGCGCGCTTTGCCTTGTCATATAATAGTTCTTGTTTCTCGTAAGAAGTATGATCATATACATATGACCTACCATCAAATAAATACCCTCCGCAAGTTCCATCCCATCCTGGTCCCCATGCATTCTGTAATTCGTGAAAAATATGTTTATGTTCTACCAATCTGTTTGTATACTCAGTATTATACTTCTGATTAATCTCTTCCATTATGTATAATAATTTATATTTTTTAAGTAGTTGTTACATAAAATATTCAATAGTGTAAAATCATGGTATAGAATGTGCCTTTTTATGCGACATACACAAAATTATATTTTGAAGCTGTATAACCCACTGGAATCGGCCAATGCGCGCGGAGCATAAGACAACTTCGGGTTTGGTGGAGGAGGCACAGGAATTGTCACGGGTATATATCTCAATTCCACTGGTTTCAAGGAAAACGCATGTCCTGTCGTATCAAAGAAGGCCGTATCTTCAGCCAGATTACTATCTTGTGTTTGATATCGCATGGCAACCATTTGACAGCCCAATGCTCTAGACAACAAACTTCCAGGATTTGGAGGATTTGCACCATCATCTGGTAAAACAATTGTCATATTTAGCTTATTATACGTTTTCATTTCATCAATATCGGGTGTATATTTGACACCATTTGTAAATTTGAGGGCTCGCATAAAAACGGAATTACTGGTCATGTTAACATATTCCTTAAAATCTTTATTTTCCATAAATGCGCTATTTGATTTATCTACTATGATTACTATTTTGCCAGATAGGTCCAATAACGGCACATTTCCTAAATTTCTACCAGAATTTTCAAAACTATATTGTTTGCCCAATAAATAATTGTTCATCCCTTCAAATAGACGAGCCATGCGTGTATACATCTTTTGATTGTTGCTCATGATTCGTAGATGCAATATGATAGGGTCATTTGGATTAGGTGCGGTGCTAGTAGAATATGCAAAATTTTTAAGGACTGACAATACTTCAGCAAACTTGACATAGTTGAAGGTATCCTTTACATAAAAGTTGTTTCCGAGAGAAGTTGCGACAACGGGTTCATTGTTGATGGAATATATTTCAAAATCAAAACCGCGAACACCTTGTTTAAGAAGGTTTTTTAATACACATGTAGAAACCGCGTCGTTCTCATAATACCCAACACTACAAGCATTATAGGCAGTTTTAATATAATAGTCTTTCAATGTGTAGGTATAATTATTAGGAGTATCTTTGATTTGACTTTGGTTCGTTGTAATAGAACTAATTTTGCCATTGAGTGATGCGTATATTTTATCAAGCGATTGGCATCCATTTGCTTCTAAATTGTTTACATAATCCCACCCCCAAATCGCAATAACTACGCCAATAGTAATTAGTGCAACCACAATCGTATAAAATATCGAATCATCCATATCTGTTATAAATATATATTATATTATCAAAAATAAAAGAGTTAAATAATATTATTATATATTAATAACGACATGGCTGGAGGATTATTATCCCTTATTAGCGAAGGGCAACAATCAATTATATTGTATGGAAATCCCTCAAAAACATTCTTCAAGAGCACATATTCTAAAATAACCAATTTCGGTATGCAAAAATTTCGTGTAGATTATGAAGGTGCAAAAACATTGCAATTGACCGATGAATCTACGTTTACATTCAAGATACCTAGATATGCCGATTTATTGATGGATACCTACATCTCATTAGATATGCCTAATATTTGGTCGCCGATTTATCCGCCGACACCAGAGACTGGAAATAAATGGGCGCCCTATGAATTCAAATGGATAGAGAATCTGGGTGCAAAGATGATAAGCCGCGTCTCTATTACATGTGGTAATCAAAAGCTACAAGAATTTTCGGGCGACTATTTACAAGCGCAACTCGAACGTGATTTAAACGGAACAAAGCGTTTATTGTTCAATGCCATGAGTGGTTCAACTGAATCTATGACAGACCCAGGCAATAGTGGTTCGCGCGTAAATTCGTATCCAAATGCGTTTTATACCGCGTCAAATTCAGGACCCGAACCATCTATTCGTGGGCGCACCATTTACATTCCGTTGAATGCGTGGTTTTGCAACAAAACCCAACGCGCATTTCCACTCATTGCCTTGCAATACAATGAGTTGCATATTCATATAACCTTTCGCCCGATTAACCAGTTGTTTACTATTCGCGACGTATTTGACCCAGTTTACAATTATCCTTATGTTGCGCCGAATTTCAATTTAGAACATATGCAAATGTATCGGTTTGTCCAACCACCACCCGATGTTTCATTAAACTCCTTTGCATACATTGACAAACGTGCTGTATGGAATGCAGATATACACTTGAATTGCACGTATTGTTTTCTCTCTAATGACGAATCTAGATTATTTGCGGCGAATGAACAAAAGTATATATTTAAGCAAGTGCACGAGACTATTTTCTATAATGTAACTGGTCCTAACAAGGTTCAACTTGATTCGCTTGGATTGGTAACGGATTACTTGTTTTACTTCCAACGAAGCGATGCAAATTTGCGCAATGAGTGGAGTAATTATACAAATTGGCCGTATAATTATTTGCCATCTGATTTAACCTTAGCTCCAACAGATGGAACATATATTGTAACTGAATTAGACCCTAGTGGAAATCCCGTTAATGTCCCTATAGGGCCAGGTGTAAATCCAGATGGATTCCAAACAGGGTTGATGTTAACGGGTGATTATAATGCTCAAAACAATCGTGCGATTTTATTACAACTGGGTATTCTCTTTGACGGCGAGTATAGAGAGAACATACAGCCCGCAGGTGTTTATAATTATATTGAAAAGTATATTCGCACACCTGGATATGCACCATATGGGTTATATTGTTATAATTATAGTATGAATTCGGGTGCGTTATTTTCCGATAATCAGCCCGCAGGAGCAACCAATATGAACAGGTTTAATACGATTGAGTTGGAATTTAATACGACGATTCCAGTGTTAGACCCGTTGGCACAAGTCCTTACGATATGCGACCCTGAATCAGGCGAGATTATTGGCATCAACAAACCAACCTGGCGAATCTATGACTACAATTTTGACCTGCATTTTTTTGAAGAGAGAATAAACATGATTATCTTTGTGGGCGGTAATTGCGGATTGATGTATGCAACATAAGCGTATTTTAGTCAAAATATTCATTGGTTTGTAAAAATATTCAAAGGTGTATATTGTATTATTATCTTTGAATAATATAATAACAAATGAATCACCAAAATATTTTAATTGGTGCATATGTATGCTATGTTATTCTTCAAATGTATGTTGTGAAAAACTATATATTAGATTGGCAGTCCTTAGTAACAGGCAAAAATGTTGACCAAATGAAATATAATTTAGGTCATAAGCCTGAATTGACAGAGGCATTTACTAAAGAAGTCGTAACGAGAATGAAGATGTTGGAGAATATGGATTACGTGGATTGGATTAACTATAACAATAAACACGCAATAGTAACTCATGGAGGTTATGAATACGACATATTTATTTTTGAAAGGTCTGTCAATGCAATGGAAAATTATTTAAGCAATAGTCATTATACCTTAAGAGTAAATAAAAATGTAGAACTTTTAGGGCTATCATATGTTGATTTATTAAGACAAGCAAATTATGCTTTTTTATTTAGTTTATTCCAACCTAACCCAGATTTTCTTGAAACTATTTATAAAGGTCCGCGATATGAAGATGACACAAACATATACGCGCATTTTATGACCGACCCCACAACGAATCGTGCAGTAAAAACAAACGCTATAACAGGTGTATGGAAAAAGGTAATCGATAGTGAACATCAATTTGAAGGTGTTATGTTTATCGGTTATAATTTAATAGACGTAGAAATGCAATATGCAAATAAATATTTTGAGTTTCTGGATATACCATTTATTGGACTTGTAAGTGTTGGAACTATCATAGCAACACTACTTTTATACCATGCTTCGGGACAAAAGAATTTTTGGATGGCGTTATTATTTTTATCCATATTAAATATTTATCTAACAACGTTTATAAATACAAAAGAGGGTATTACAACGTTAGCAGTAGAAAGCGACAAGGTGAAAGATATAAACGATGGTATATTAAGTATATCATTCTTGGCTGCGGTAAATATATACATATTGCAAACATTGAAAGAAGTAAAAGACCATCGTAATTTACACAATGAATCCGCCTTCTTATTTACATTGGCGCTAGTATTACTATTATTCGCATTGTATAAGAAAACAAATTACAACAAGATAGACGATATTCGCACTCACCGAATTAAAAAACAATTAGCGTATAATACATCTATATTTGTCAATTTGTTCATATTGTTTAATTATTTAGTCTACGTTGCTAGAGACGGACATATACTCAATGCTATTGGCGCGTATTTAAAACACGTCTTATAATTTGTTGTAGTTGTAATATTTGTTATGATATATCATGTTAAAAATATGATACATCATATAAACGTTAGATACATTAGTGCACATTTACGTTAAATAAGCATTTGAAGCGAGCGGACCATTTTCCATAAATTGCCCCGATAAGCTGTATCTAGGAGGATAAGATGGCATATTTACCAAGCTGGCTGGTGGTTTATAAACTTGGTCATACAAGGATTCGCCTTCGTCAAATTGTGCGCGCCACATATTGACACCTGTATTATAATCTGGCGGTTGTGTAAATTTATCAGAAGGTGAAATTAATTTAGCACGTGTTCCTACATCCGTAGTTAATTCTGAATAAGTAGGAGTAAGATAAGAGTATTTTCCCGCATCATCTTCACCCTTCACGACGTTTGTTTCAAGAAAGGTGCTGGATAATTCACCAGTGCTTGGCTGACATCCATAACAATCTATATCACTTAAACATCTCTGTCCAGTAATGGAGCATCTACCATAAGGTCCACACATATTTTTACAGCTATATGTTGTGTTAATCGGTAAATTTACTGTATGCGTATAAGCTTGGTTTGGATTAGTTAAGCATTCCACTACATAATCCTTTGTTAGCAAAAAATGCATCCATTTATTTATTCCAATAAACAATAATATGCTTATTAAGGCAAACATAATAAACGTGGGCAGTTTCAACGACTTCATATTATTTGGCATAGTGTGTTGTTATATAATATTAATATAATTATTTGAGATTTGGGTATTGTGTAGGTAATTTTTATATCAATTTAATATAACAATATATGGCACAAACAAATCAAGATAATCAACCTGATGACTCGGCAATTGAGCGAGCCAAAAATAAAGCGGCTGCACAAACAAAAGAGATTAATTGGTCTGGATTGGGTAAAGATGTGCTTAATTTCTTGTTAAAGTTAATTATTATATTTTTAATTGGTTCTAGAGTTGTTTTTGCGTGTAAGGTAGCACAGGCAAATATTTTACCGACTGATTTGGATTGTATGCCTTATACACCAGCAAGCAATGATGAAGAATCGCCTAAATACGAAAGTAATACTCCAGAAGCAAATATAGATATTAGCTATGTTTATAATGCAGAACAAGGAGGATACAAGGAATACGCGACCAAAATTGCATTTGAAATAAACGAGTTTTCAAGAAAGAATTATTTGATTGATAAGCTAAGAACTATTGAATACAGCCCAAATGTCAGTCCAATGGTGAAATATTTATGTGTTGTTCTTCAGAATCTGTTTGTATTTTATTACGGAATAACGAATAGCTTATACAATTTTATGAATAGCAATTTGAACGAATCATTTATAATATTGATAGGCCCATATTTATTGAAATATTTATCAATTTTCATTTATCCAGTAAGCATAGTGGTAAGCATTATTTTCTGTCTACTAAATATTGGATGGCTTTTGAAATCAAATAAAAACAATGATAAAGAATATAAACACAAAAGCACAACGGAACCCGTTTGGAGACCATGCGACCCTTTATCCAGTTTTTATAACTTTTTCGGAACGATTATTTATTTGTGGTTAGGATTCTTTTTGGCAAGCACATTGTCGATATCTCCTATCCCTGCAATAATCAGTTTCATCTGTTTATTTTCGCCGTTGTTTATGAAAGCCAAGATAGTTGAGACAGATAGTGAAACGGGAGAGAAAAAGGATATGAAAGATAATCCTATATATGGATTCCGTAGTTCAATAAATGGATTGATTGAATCCAAGATGGACGTCTTCATGTTCCTATTCTGTATCTTTACAACATATGCAACCTATACGAATTCTACTGATATAAAAGCGCCCATATTTGTTGGATTGGCGAGCATATGGTTTTTGTATAGAATAATAAAACATAAAGAACCACCAGCAATGTCAACTCCTGATTTGGCATCCTATGAGAGAAATGAAAAGGTTTGTCCCGAGCATAAACCAAGCAAAGCGGAATTGGATGCAATGGCTCGCGACGAGGAAGAAGACGAAGACAAAAAGAAAGAGGACCAGAAAAATAGTTTTATCAGTCAGATAATTGCTTTTTGGATTGGTGTTTGGACGTGGTTGCCAAAGACGATTTATAGCCTTTGGTTAAAAGTATACGACTCGTTGTTTGGTCCAGATAAACCTTGCCCTGCGGGAGGCGAAGCTCAACCTCAACCTGAAGCTGAAGCACAACCTGAGCCCCAACCTCAACCCGAGACACCTCCACAATCAGAGCCTCAACCTCAGCCTACAAATGTTGAAATCTCACCCCCTGTTCCTACCCCATTAAATGAACAACAAATACCATCTGTAGAATCCAGAGAACAACCAAAAATGGGATTAAATGGTGGCGGTAGGAGGAAGGACGATTTACTTCGCAAAATAAAAAACTTAACAAGGTCGTTGAAGCGTCGTTCGTAATAAAATGTCAATAAATAAGATATAAATAGTTAAAGCATAACTATTTATAGTTGAATGGTAAAAAAAGGAAAACCACCGCTCAGGCCTCTTGTTAGTATTTGCACACCCACATTTAATAGGCGTCCATTTTTCCCATTTATAATTAAATGCTTTGAGAACCAAGATTATCCAAAAGACCGACTAGAGTGGATTATTATAGATGATGGAACAGACCCCATTGAAGACCTTGTAGCAGGTATTCCTAAAGTCAAATATTTTGGGTACAAGAAGAAAATGAGTCTGGGAGAGAAGCGAAACCTCATGCATGAAAAGGCGACAGGTTCTATACTTGTTTACATGGATGATGATGATTATTATCCGCCTTGCAGAGTAAGTCATGCAGTAGAAACCTTAGAAAGAAGTCCTCATGCTTTGTGTGCAGGTTCAAGTGAAATGTACATTTATTTTAAGCACATACATAAAATGATTCAATTTGGGCCTTATGGTCCAAATCACGCAACGGCGGCAACCTTTGCATTTCGTCGCGAATTATTAAATCAAACTAAATACGATGATGATGCAGCGGTCGGCGAAGAAAAACAATTTTTAAAAAATTATACGATTCCATTTGTTCAGTTGGACCCAATGAAAACTATTCTAGTGTTTTCGCATGTACATAATTCGTTTGATAAGAAAATGTTATTGGATAAACCAAGCGAGTTTGTTAAAGAATCTAATAAAAAGGTAACTGATTTTATTAAAGACGATACGATATTAGGGTTTTTTATGAATGACATTGACAAACTATTGGAGTCCTATCAGCCAGGTCGTCCAGAGAATAAACCAGATGTTGTAAAACAAATAGATACGCTTACCAAAAACAGACAACAGATGGAAGTACAGATACAACAAATACAACAGCAAATGCAGGCCCAAATGCAACAACAAATGCAACAGGTTAAAATGCAATATGAATCCAGAATCGCGCAATTAACCGCAGAAAACCTTACGTTAAAAGATAAGGCAGAATATCTTACTAAAAAGATGTCGGAGCTCATTCAAAAACAGATTGAACAAAAAAAATCATTTGATGAAGTATATGCGAGCAGCAGACTAAATAAAATAACATGAACCCTTAGATAAGATTATCGTCGATGCTTTCAGTTTCAGCATACTCGATACCAACAGCATCTTCTTTGATGTATTTATCTATATATCTATAAATTCGGTTAATATCCAACTTGGTAATCTCGCAGTTATCAAATATTTCCATAATTTCAGTATTATTATCGTCTTGTTTATTTCTCAACTCTAAAAAAAAGGAAAATAAGTCTTTTTTATCCATTGCAAGTTGATGACACAATATTTGAATAAAGGTTGAATTGTTATACTCCGTCGAGTATTTTGTTAATACTTTTGTGAATCGTACTTCGCCTGGACTATATTTCGGTTTTTTCTTTGTACAAGTTGAATTCAATAATGATTCATGGTAAATTTTATTGCTATGAAAAGTTTTAATAATAGAACTCATCTCATTAAATTGCCAAATCTGCTTTTGAAATGTAATGCGGTCAATGTAATCTGCAAAACATATATTTTTCAAAAGGTTCAAGTATAGTGGAACGTATGCGTTTGGTTTTAATTTTGTAAAAGCGTCTGCAATATTTTCATGCCATAAAAGTCCTACGATAGTGCGGTCTGTTTCATTCATCAGCGTGCTGTGTTCTTGAATAGAGTGATGCTTATTAATCAAATTTTTGGTTATTTGTTTTGTATCATCATTATACGATTTCATCTGGAAAATATTTTGAATAATCTCGCTCGTCAATACGTCCTGCTTATTTTTATAAATATTGAAAATGGTATTTAATTTGCGCAAGTCGTTTTGAACAAATTCATTAATATGAGGAATAATCTTATTGTCTATGTCTGGCATAATATGATTCACTATAGTATTAATTTGCTGTGCAGTAGGAATCTTTAACTCTACTGAATTACAGACCTTCATTAGCTCCTTGATTTTTTTGTCCATGTGATAATTACTTATACAAATAATGGGGACCATTGTCAATTCTTCTTGTTTTTGTTTTTTAGTCTTTTTGGGCCGTATCAATTTAATTAACGTATTGATCCCTCCCTTGTCTCCATTATTCATGCCATCAATCTCATCCATAACGATTGCAATCTTTTTGATTTTTTTATGAAACATGCTCATAATATTTTTATCAGACATGTTATGTTTGGTAATAGTATCAATTACTGATTTATTTCGTATATCTCCCGCGTCATATTTGATAACATCATAATCCATCTCTTTTAATATTTTCATAACAAATGTCGTTTTTCCACAACCTGGACTACCATATACGTATATACCTTTTTTGACAAGCGGGTCATGTTTATTTGCTTCAAATGTAGAGAGAAGTTGCTTTACATTCTTTGATTCATCTTCACGATTTAATATATTATTGAGGTTTAGTTCGTCCATGATATAATGTTTGACATTCTTTTATGTTTTTTGTATTAATAATGTTAAATTTACGTCCTTGAACCTTTAGCATTATTATCAAAATAGAAAAACTACGTGTATTACTTCCTTATGCATGGATTAGGAACACCATATGTAATCCCATCCCAACTGACTTTATTATTATTCGCCCAAGTATATTTTATACAGGGACCATTGCTACCGCTATAAATTGGTGAACTAAAATCCATAGGAGATGTTGCTAAACCAATATTGTCCTTTCTCGCATTTACAACGCACTTCGACCCCCCCTTTCCTTGGTCTGACCAATAATCAGGACAATCGCCTATCACGGGTGGCCATGTTTGCTTGTTTTGAGACATACTAATATTTATACCAATTACTATTAAGATAATTAAAAGAATCGCAATCGCCAATGTTAATATTATTGATTGAATTGTCGCCATATATAAATTAGAAAGAATATATTTTTTTATTTTATATTATATAATGAACAGGGTTAGTAATGGTAGAATAGATATACAGAGTCCTGACACTAGGTCTCTTTTTAATATGTATGATAAAATTCCCGCACATCAATGCACAACCTATAGAAACCCGCTTGAAGGTCAGTGGGATGATAGTACTTTATCAAAAGCATATTTCTCTAAAGAAAATATACAAATAATTCAAAATGGTATTCGTGCTGGTGTGTATAAGCAATCCAATAACCAGTATGTAGTTGCGCCACAAGATTGCGATAGTTTAAAAATCGTCATGCGCTCTATATATCTACAATATTCAGCCAATCTTCCAGGCAATATTTCTGGTCAAATTGAAGCGTTAAATCAAATGGTGTTGAATTTTTGCATACAACAGGTTTACAGCGAAGCAAAAGGTTATATGAAATACCTCAGCGACGCCAGCAACATGTATGTCCCCATTGCCCATCCTGTTCTTGCAAAAGACGACGACAAAGAATTGATATTGAAACCTTGGTTTTAATTTAATTTAATATCTAGTCGTCAGAGATGAGTAGTGCCTTGGTGGTTTTCGCCTTGCCTTTGACCACCGCAGTCTTCTTAACTTTTTCCTTTGCAACGCCTGACATCATTCGCTGGCGCTCCTCAGTATATTGAATATATTCTGAACGCAATGTCTCCAATTCAGTCAGCCACATTGTTTGTATTGTGGTTAACTGAATCTTTTCCAATTCCGCAACCTTGTCCCCGTGTTCCTTCAACAACCTGGCGACGTTCTCCTCTGCAACGCTATCCATTGCCATCTTTGTCAAATATTTGAAATCCGCGTCCTTACCAAGTTGATCATATCCTTTCTTTAACAACATCTCATGCACTTGGTCCTTCGTCTTTTTGCGCAAGTCAATCGTGTCATTGAGAACTTCTTGAATATACTTGGCCTTGTTTGACAATAACGAAACTTCTTGTGAAATCGCCTTCACCAAATAGGCCTTGCGTGTTCCGTACAATTCAAGTCTTGTCGTGTAGTAGTCATCAATAATATCTGCAACATTCGCATATTTCTTCAACTTATCATTCGCATCAAACAAATGCATATTACTGCTTGAACTTGTCGTATATAACTTCAACATCTTTTCCAAAGCATTGCATCCATTGTCAGTTGCGACTGACGTTAATTCAGCGAGTTGACCCTTGTTCAATTGAATCGTAAAGTCTACGCTTGTATCTTTACACATGTCATCAAAATCCTTGATAATGGGCGTCACCTTTTTGCCACTAGCATCTGATGTCTCTGTCAAGGACTCCAAGTGCGCTTTGAAATCGTCGGTCCACAAACCAACCGGTAATTCCGTGACGCGAATCTTGTCCACGCCAACTATTTCATATTTTCCTTTGATTAAATACTTGCTGCCACCCGCAGAAGCATCTGCAATTCTTGTAATTGTTCCTTGAAAACCCTCATAGTATGGGATAAAGTCCGCACAAGAAGTTGCTTCCAGATTGTTTAACAACTTGGCTTTTAAATAATCAATAATGTTTATCGGGTTATAACACATGATATCTGTGCTGAAACCCGTGCCGATGCCTTTCGTTCCATTTACCAATACCATCGGAATAATCGGCGCATAGAACAACGGCTCTACTATCTGTCCGTCATCGTCCAAATATTTCAAGATGTTATCATCCACCGCTGGGAAGATGGACCTCGTAATATTATTCAAGAAGGTGAAGATGTATCTTTCAGATGCACTATCCTTTCCACCCTGCAATCTTGTGCCAAACTGCCCACTCGGAACCAGCAGATTAATATTGTTTGAACCCACAAAGTTTTGCGCCATACCAACGATCGCTGCGTTCAACGACGCCTCGCCATGATGATATCCCGAATGCTCCGAGACATAGCCAGTAAATTGCGCTACCTTGATTTCAGAATGCAGGTTTTTCTTAAACGCCGAATACAGAATTTTACGCAAACTAATCTTCAAGCCATCCATCAAATTGGGAATACTTCTGTCGCAATCATATTTGGAAAAGTGGATTAGTTCTTTGTTGATAAAGTCCGTATAGCTTACATTTTCTTCAGCAGTATCCAAATAACTTCCGCGGTCATACTCGCCCAACCAATCCTTTCGGTCGTCTGCGCGTTTTTTGTTGAAGACCATGTCAATCGCATCGTCGCTTTCTGCTCCAGTGTGTTGGAACCCGACGATCTTCTTCTTCTCAAAATACTCGCGAAATTCCTTTCCAGTGCTTGTGCCTAGACCCTTGTAATATTTGATATTCCAACTCATATCCTGATTGTTGGATGCTTCAAGCCACGCCTCATATTCGCCGTTATTATAAAACACCAACTCCTTGTTGCCCTTGCGTGCTTTTAAAATAGGGGTGTTCATGAAACCGATGAATCCAGGAATCGTCGCTAGACTTGGCCATACGGACTGAAACAAGTTGATGCCCAGACCCTTAATATGACTGCCATCTAAATCTTGGTCTGTCATGAACAACACCTTTCCATAACGCAACGACTTGTGCACGTCATCCAAGTCTTTATAATGCTTGCCTGTTTCTAATCCCAAAATCTTCTTGATTTCGGTAATCTCTTTATTATCTGTAATCTTTTTGGTGGTCTCGCCACGTACATTCATAATCTTACCCTTCATCGGATACACGCCAAAGATATTGCGGTCTTCAGAGGAGAGCCCCGAAACGATACCCGCCTTCGCTGAATCACCCTCACAAAAGATGATGATACATTGTCTCGACTTGTCCGTCCCCGCCCAATTCGCATCAATCAGCTTTGGAATTCCGCGAATGTGCTTGCTTTTTGTGCCGTCCGTTTTCTTGGCCGCCTTGTTTTCCTTCACTTCCGTCAGCGCACATGCCGCATCCATAACACCCATCTTCGCCAGCTTTTCAATGAACTTGTCGCTTACCACACAAGTAGAGCCGAACTTTGCGCTTGGCGTATTCATGAAATCTTTGGTCTGGCTGTCAAATGCTGGATTCTCAATATCACAACGCAAGAACAGAATGAGTTGTTCCTTGATGGCGTTTGCATTCACAACTATCTTCTTTTTCTTTTCAATAAACGCAGACAATTTTCTAGTAATCTGATTCAAGATATATTCCACATGTTTGCCACCCTTGCTGGTATTGATGCCATTTACAAACGAAACTTGTTGGAACTCGTGCTCGGCGCTTAGACCAACAGAATATTCCCAGCGTCCGTTGTCCGCTACTTCATATGCACGCGGATTATCCTCTTTAGGTCCAAGATACATGTCCACATATTGCTGAAAGTTCTTCACGGGAACTGCCGTCCCATTGTATTTCACCTTCAGTGCTTTATCTGTGACCGCCGCAATGTCGTGCACACGCTTTTTCAAAAGCCCAATCATATCTGGTGATAGACCTGCAATACCCAATCTTTGATAATCAGGCTTGAAGGTAATTTTTGTATAAGGTTTATTTTTGCATTTGGTAATAGTTGGCTTACCAATAACGTCTAGATTATTTAAGAAATTTTGCGAATATTTTAGCCCACGCACATGGTCTATAGTTTCTATTGACCCACATGTGGACCAAATGAGAACCAGCTTGAATCCAAAGCCGTTCTTACCACCAACGATTTTTTTCTCTGTTTTGTCGTAATTTGTGCTGGTGCGCAAGTGTCCAAAGATTAACTCAGGAATCCAAATGTTATATTCTGGATGCTTTTCCACATCTATCCCAGAGCCGTCATTTGTCATGACAATCGTTCCGTCCGCTTGAATATCAATGTCAATATACGAGACGGGAATCGCGTTGGCCTGCTTATTTGCAACCGCCTGCAACATTCGCACTACGTGGTCGCGACAATTCACGATGCCTTCATCAAACAACTTGTATAGTCCTGGAACATACTTGATATTCTTTAGAACAATTTTTTGTGTTGCCTCATCCAATATCCACATATCTGTATCAACCTCCTCGACCGAACCAATATACGTGTCGGGATTGGCCAGGATATGCTCCTTGTCCGTTTTTTGCTGATACTTTTGCGAGAGTTCTTCATTATTGGCCGCCATATTAATAGTTATGTATAGTATTAAATAATTAATATTTATTTCAATTTTAATTAAAACAGATTTGGAAGAATTCATATTGTTATAATATATGGCTGATTTGGATTCTTATTGTGATAATTTAGCACTTAGTGCAAATGGGACTACAGATATAGTTCGTTTTTGTCCCGTTCCCAAAATAAAGGGATTATATTATCCAACTCAAGAGCAATTATATAGACAATTTAAAAATGAGAATTGTAATATTCAAAAAAAACTGCCAGGAACCTTGGGTGGCCGATATGTAGGCGCTTTATCGGGTGCCATGCGCAAGAGTCAATGGATTGGTTTGGGGACGGCCGCACGGGGACAAACTAGATTTGTTTTAAATGCGGATGAGTTGGGAATGCGTCAAGGACAGCCTGGCGGTATATTGCCTCCAATAAGAAATCGGTTTTAGACATGTTCGCGTAAATTATTTTGTGGATATTTAGCCAGAATTTGTTTTATTTTCTTGTGTTATTTTATAATGACTCGTCTTTCTAGAGCTGCTAGAGGAAAATATGAAATGGTAATTGGTTCGCGCGTACAAGTTATGAATGGCACTGCACACCATACTTCAGGCGGGTTGACAAAGGATAAGCTTTTCCGCACCAAAAATGGACGTATCGTAAGTAAGTCCAAGCATTTTAGCGCAAAGCGTGAGAATCGTTTAGTAAAGGCTGGTTATGGAACCCGAAAGGGCAAGTTTGGCTATGTTAAGATAGGCAAGATGGGCAAATCTAGGAAACAACGTGGAGGAATCAGCGGTATTAGATATGACTTGGAACCTGCCTCATACGAGGGAGAGGGGACTGGAATGGAGCCTAGCACAGACGTTCAAATTGAGGCGGGTATGTCGGGTGGAAAACGCAAGAAGACTCGTCGCAGACGCCATTAAATATATGCATCCTTAAATATTTATAATTTTATTTAGAAACATTCAAATTATAAATTATTTTCTCGCGTTATTTTATAATGCGAGGAGGAGAAGGTATTAATTATTCATTGGCGCCTGCAAATATTGACCTTGGACCGGGAGCAGGTATGGAACCCAGCACAAACGTTCAGTTTGCAGCTGGTATGTCGGGTGGACGTCGTCGTCGTATGAGCCGTCGCCGACGT
>SXGQ01851700.1_pt1 | contig 19099 bp, 18 predicted proteins | sample 3178371 | NCBI WGS metagenome assembly SXGQ01 (sample SAMN11356859, study PRJNA531348) | freshwater metagenome | isolation source: freshwater sample F1-20 | place: China: Fuxian Lake, Yuxi | collected 2017-12-25 | reverse complement strand
TTGCTGTTGCTGTTGCTGTTGCTGTTGTCATTGCCATTGCTTGGCTGTGAAACATTCATCTTAAACCGAGAGAAATGCAAAAAATGAATATATAATGTACACATTTTTATTTATTTTTATTATGTCATGCATGAACCGAAGTGTGGCGATAACTATCATCAAAATGATTTTCTCTCACATAATGATACCCGTTGGAGGTCAACAATTCTCTAATGTGAGATCGTCTAGGTTCCATGTAGTTGTGTTCCACATCAATCAAACCAAACGTGTATTTTTGAAAATCAACCGATTTCAATATTTCCAATTCGCTTCCTTCCGTGTCCAACGACAAATATTCAATGAATGTCGGGCTGTTGGACTTGTCCAGCAAATCATTCAATGAAATTGTGTTCACAGTGATCTGCGTTTTGTTTTGATTGACGAATGTTTTGTGACAGTCTATGCTATCAGAAATGCCAGATAACATGTCTGCTTGGTTGCAAATGTCAAACACAACCTCTTTGCCGGTTTCGTCATAAACGGCTTCTTGGCAACACACTGAATTCGGACGATTATTGCATAATAATCCGAATTTTGCAGGTATGGGTTCAACGCAAATGCCTCTCCACCCAAAATTGTTTTCCAATAAAAAAGTGTTTGACAATTCAATTCCATCGCTAGCACCAATTTCCACAAAAAACCCGTCGCGTTTGTTATTATAAAATTTCAATACTTCTAAATCTTGTCCCAGCTGGGAATTACCTTTGAGTGGTTCCGACATAATGCAATCAACAATTCAAATACGTGTCTTTATTTATTCGTATATTATTTTAATAATACATTTACGGAGTATTGTTGTGCCTCACATACCATTCCGGCGCGGTCCGGTTCTTCTTCCAGGTGGCAATGCGCTGTTTTTCGGGCGACATGTAGTATGCCTTGTACGATTCCACTGCATTGCCGCTGCGCGCCTTGTATTCCTCCGGCATCGCCAGTGCAAAGGGCGTGAGGCCCGCACGGGGGCACGGGAATAAATCGTCGCGCGGCACGTTGCGGCGCAGCAACTGGGCTACATCATAAGACCGATGGAATTTGGTTTCGGGGTGGCCGTATCGGAAACGCCACTCCTCGTGCAGCGCCTCCACGAGATCCAGCGTCCAGATGAAGTTGTCGCGCGATGTGCGCACCCAAATGCTGACAGGGTGGTTCAAATGCGCTTGTTTGTAAAGTTGGCCCTTGATGGGCGTGTCGGGCACCAGGACGTGCATCGCCGTGCACAGCATTTGCACCGCCTCCAGCAGGATCTTGTTGACGTGCTTGTCCATGTAGGCTTCGGCGGCTTCGGTCGGGATCAACGAGAGAATGAACAAATTCATTGTTGCAGTGAACAAGATAACATGATGGCCTGATTTCAAATGCTAAATTGAAATCAATTTTTTTCGTAATGTATGAATTTACAAATCATGATTATATAATATTGCACCAATGTATGACTGTGTCAAGATGCCTTTAAGGACGCTCAAACGTTGTTCGCGCAAGGCATACAAGGCGGGGGAGTGTTGCAATTTCCAGGCGCTGGGGTGCGAAGTGCTTGGCAAAACGAGCAAGAAACGGGTGAAGCGGACCGCTCTTTTTTTCAAGAGCGTGAAGGAGCGCGAAAAATACGCAAGGTCCAAAACCGGAAAACGCGCATTAAGCCGGTGTGATCAGATTCGCCGGTATTCGGTTGTGAGCGCAACCCGCGGCGGGAAACCCATAAAGTATCGGGCACATTAATGGGGGGGGGAGCAGAGCGACACTGCGTCATTTCATGTATATCATAATATAACTAATGTGCATGGGCAATATAACAAATCAAACCAATGGCATCCCACTATGATTTTAAGAATAGCATTTTGATCGTAGTGTTTAATTATTCTTATTTGATTCATACCAACAAAAATGCAATTAAAAAATTATATGAAAAGCATTTCAAGCAATTGATTTTTTATGCAGATTACCCGATTGAGAATGACGATGAGGTAAATTTCATACCCATTAATCATGGGTACAATGCCCATAAAATTTTTAATCATTTTTATGAAAAGTACAAATCACTCATAGATGAGAGTGATGGTGTTTTTTACACGATGGATGATAACATCATAAATGTTAACATTCTAAATTTATTTGATTCTTCTAAAATCATATATTATCACAGTGAAGTTAAACCGGTGGATGCTCATTCGGGATGGTGGTGGGGCACTAATTTTGGCAAAGATGCAATACGCCAGTTAATGCAGGATGATGAATTTAAAAAATATAATATAGATAAATTCTCCGGAACATATGCCGATTGGTTTTATTTGCCGAAAAAATATTTAACACCCGCGTTATTTCATTTGTTTGACTTATTTTCAAAGCATGAAGTGTTTTTGGAAATCGCTATACCAAGCGTTATTAATAACATTGAACCGGACAAATCGCAATACCAAACATTCGCACATGATGTAGGATGGAACGATAGATTTTCAAACAACGAATATCTTTACAACTCTTTGAATCATGATCATAATTTTATTTTGCATCCAATTAAATTTAAAGAGAACCCGCACGCGGTTGAATGGTTGAACGACATTTTCCATAAAGAGAAATGCGTGATCATAACAACCATCAATGCCCCCACGGAAACCATTTTGAAACACATAAAAAATGAGGAATACGATGTGATCATTGTGGGTGACAACAAAACCCCCAGCGAACAGTATGCCAATTTGAATTGCGTATATTTAGACATTCCGTCTCAAAAAAAACTGTTCCCGGAATTGAGCGAGTTATTGCCTTACAATCATTATTGTAGGAAAAATTTGGGGTATCTCTATGCCATCAAAAAGGGGTACAAAATAATTTATGAAACGGACGACGACAATGTGCCTCATGACAATTTTGACAGTGTTTTGCAACACAACGACGGCCTTCAAATGATCACGGAACAAAACAATGCATGGATCAACATATTCAAATATTTTACAAACAATGGGTACATCTGGCCCCGTGGATTTCCGCTGAGTTTATTGAAACACGATCCGAATTATTCAATTCAACCCACGGACAAAACCCCCTCCATAATAAATGGATTAGTTGAAAATGACCCGGACGTGGACGCTCTGTTCAGAATCATATGCAATCATCAACATTGCATTCAATGGGAAAAAAATAAACGCATCATGATAAACAACCGCAATGTTTGCGTTTTCAATTCTCAAAACACGTTTTGGTTGAATCCAGAGGTGTTCATGTGTCTATTAATGCCGTGTTCTGTGTCATTTCGGTACTGCGACATTCTGCGCGGAATAATAAGCAACGCGATTTTGAAAAAAACGAACAATTACATGATGTACTCATCGCCGAATGTCACGCAATACAGGAACGAGCATGATTTGATGAGCGATTTCAAGAGTGAGTATGAAATGTACATTCACAATGAAAACATATTGACACACATTGCAAAAGGCACTGAAAATGCGACCTCATTGAAAGAGACAATGCTCGTGATTTACAACAATTTATTGGCAAACGATGTCATTACGCAAAAAGACATAGATATCTTACATAAATGGAGTTCGTATTTTTAATTTTTAACATATTATAATATACTCAATATGTATAACAATCTATAACAATTTATAACCCATGTATAAATACATAATTAGTCTGGGGGAAGATTGTTTCATGCGTTCGTTGATAGATAGGTATCATCTTAGAGAAAAATTTAAAATAAGAATGCCATTTGATGGTTCAGTTCATCCATATGAAGAAATGTGTAGGTTGATACAAACCGATTTTGTGGATTATGAAACCGATGTAGTTATCAAAGATAATGTGTTTTGCAACAACAATGGCGTTATTTGGAATCATGAAATAACAAACAACATTGATGATTTCAAAGGCCAACTTCACAAAAGAGTGGAACAATTTAGACAAATTTTAAATGCGGGCGAACCTGTGTTATTTTTGATACATAATAAAAACAAGAATCTTGATTTTAATTTTGATTTAATAGAATGTGCATTGAAATTGAAATATCCTAATTTGAAATATCATGTATTTGTGTTTAATAATTATCATCCAGAATTTTACATCAACAAAACAGCAACCACAACATATGTAAACATATTTTGGAACCCCCATGACACACATGATTATTATGATTTGAATTATGACCATTTGAATAATGATTTTATAACTCAAATGTATGTGACACCATATGGTGTTCATTTTAGTTTGAAGGTTTTAAAGGAAATATGCATGATCCTAAATGAAGAATATGACAGTTTTGTGCTGAATAATAATTATGTGTTTAATGATGCTCTTAACTGAATTTACATGCAAATTTACTCAGAATGATCGCCAACCTGATAATGTTTGATTTGATTTGCTTGATATGCATATGAACAATTGTTGTCGCTCCATGAATTTTGTTGATGACCGATCGGTGGATGAAACATGTAAAAGGTGTCCTTTTCTTGCAAAGAAAACCAATATTGGTCAATTGCCGAACAATTGTTCAATTTGGAAATGGGCACATGTTGAGCCATGCAATTTTCGGAATGGTGTTGTAATTCTTGTTCCATGAGGATGACCGAATTTTTGAAAGTGTCTAATAAAACCGGATAATAATGTCGTTTAACAATGTATCCAGATGTAGTTGTTGCTCTGCGTGCAATTTTCAAAAAATCATGATCGGGTGAGTCCTGATTGGAATGATATCCTTGGGCCAACAACATCACATCCCATTCAATGTTTTGAATTTTGTTGAAACTGTGTTCGCCCTCATAATGTTCATTGAAACAAAAATCATCTTCCAGCACAAGCACCGACCCCCAACCATTTGCAATTGCGAGTTCCAATGCCTTGATGTGACTTTTGCCACACCCAATGTGTCCACACATTGGTTCTAATACCGCATCAATTCTATAAATTTGGCCTTCATCAATCGTTTTTATTTTTTGAATTTCATTTAATATTAATTCTTTTCTGTCAGTTCTATGTGCTAAATTAATGTATAGGACTGCATCAAACATTTCAGATTGAACATATGTTGTTATAAATTCAACATATATTTAAGTTATAATAAGTTACACTGGCGTATATAGTTTTATTTTGTCTCTGACATCCTTTAATATCCACGTAGATACACTATATAATGCGTGGTCTTCAATATCTTCCTCATCTATAAGCCATTCTTGTTTTTCATCCTTTGAATGCAGCCATAAATGAGACAAATGTGGATATTTTTCAGATACAATATTGTAAAATTTGATTGCTTCCTCTCTAGTTACTTTCCAATTGCCCCACTCTTCGGTTTTATTATGTGCAATATTATTCCACAAATCAATCATTTCTCCACCATGTCTACCCATGTCCCATGAAGATGAACAACTAATAAAATCTTCATAAAGATACAATAGTGTTAATCCCAAATTCCAATCTATTCCAATCGTGTTTATATTTTTCTTACAATGTTCTAATGCCAGTGATTGCCAACTCCATTTTCCGAGAATATCAATTACATCCTCGCATTCTATAAACTTGTCATCTTGTAACAATCCTAATAAAAAATAGTGTTCCTTATCCCAATTCAACCAACAATCATTTCTCGGAAAAATAGTTATGTCATCATACCCTCTAATTTCACGATGTTTTCCTTCAATGCAATCGCCATCTGCGATGTTATTATAAAAACAAGTGTGCGGATCATAACTTCTGCAAATTATATTTTTTGTTGTGGGTAATTGTTTAATTGCTAAATCATCAGTATCAATGTAACTTCCGCCAAACTTATACAATAATACGATTCTGAATAGATCCGAGAAAGTTCTGGGGTGAGAACCCATGTACTTGTTTAATTTTTCTGCGCTGATGTCTAATCCGTCAAAAAATGAAATGTCCCATTTAACACATGAAATGTTGTATTTATCATCAATCATGCTATTATTTATGGTGTTTGAAATGATGAAAATTTTTTTGGTGGGATTAAATACTCTGGTTGAATACACGCAGTCTCTTAATATCTGTAAACGTGTACCCGAAATGTACCCATCCCAGTAAAAAAATATGTTGTCTTGTGGATTGTCTGAAAACATTATACATACTGTCATTACTTAATACGTTAAATAATACGCATTCTTAGTCAAGCATCCGTAGTGTTGTTTTCATTTGTGAAATGGAAGACGCACCGTGCACCTCGTCGTGGCACCGCGTGCACAGCGCCATCAAGTTGGCCACGTGGTTTTTCGGCACGTGCCCAATGTAATTCCGGCTGTCGGCGTCCTTTTGCGGCAGCAAGTGGTGCACCTCTTGCGCTAATTCCACGGCGCAGCGCTCGCACACGCCCTTCAGCTTGTGCGCATTGAAATGCGACGGCTCAAACGACAGGATGCCGATGTCGCACGGTGGGGCGCGATGCCGCAGGCGCACCGCATTCGCGAATTCCAAGAACGCGTCGGGCAAGTGCAGCGACTTGCAAACTTCCAGACCGTACACGCTGGCGCCGGGGCCGTCCGCCAGCTTGCGCCCATAAGTCAAGGCATCCTTGGCCCTGTCGTACACCACCGTCAAATGCTTCATGCACATCTTGGTTAATAGGCACACTTCGTCGTACCCGTTGATTTCGTGCATGTGCGTTGCAAATAGGAAAGTGCAGCCCACCCGGTGCAGGTGCGACAGTCCCGCGACAAAGATGGCAATCGCGGAGTCCATTTCGGTGCCGCTGCACAGCTCGTCGCCCAGAATGAGACTGCGGTCGGTGGCCGTGCGCAGGATGACGCGCAGCTCGCTCATTTCCACCTGGAACGTGGACAGCCCCTTGAACAGGTTGTCGTTGCCCAGGATGCGCGTGAAGATGGTGGTATAAGGGCAGAACGTGAACGAAGAGCACGGCACGTAAAGCCCGGCTTGTGCCATGATGATGGCAATGCCGATGGCACGAATGAGGCTCGTTTTGCCCACGGCATTGGTGCCGTAAATCAGCATGCCATCCGCTGCATTCAAGCCCAGCGCCACGTCATTCGCCACGTACGTTTCGTCCTCGTTCAGCCGCTCAATGAGGCAGTGGCGCAAGTCGCGCGCGTCAAAAAACGACTTGACTGCGTCATTCACGATGACCGGCTTGCAGAACTTGTACTTGACGGCGATGTAGCACTTGTTTTGCAGCAGGTCCAGCGTGGTGGCAAAATGGATGAGCTGCTGGAACACGGGGTCCCAGTCCTGCAGCTTGTGCACAAAGTCGGCGTAAATTTTTCCCACAATCTCCTTGATTTTTTGGTTGGACACCACGATGCTGCGGCACAGCTCGTTGAGTTGCGGGCTCGTGATTTCATTGTTTGCACTGGTGGCTGCGGTGTACGTCAGCGCCAACAACGAGAACCAGCGGTCACCGATGCGCACTTGATCCAGTTTTTGCTGCTTGATTTGATCGGCCAGCAGCTTGGTGCGGCGTTTCGTGGCCTGCACCGTGATGCTCCCCTTGTCGGTTTCGTGAATCTTGACCACATCGGTTGCGTTGGATCTGCTTTTCTCTCCGCACGTGATGAGAGAATCCAAATAAGTCCGCAATTCGGACAAGGTTTTGGTTGCGGCGTCGTTTTGCGCTTGCAGCGCGTCCAGCTCGGCGCTAATTCCTGGGCGCACAAAGTCGCACTCGCCCAAGTCGGCGCCCACGTTGGCGCACTTGTTCATGTGGAACGTGGTATCCAAATGCTGACGCAGCCGGGCGCACATGGCGGACACGGGCTCCGTGGTTATGGCGGCGTTGGTTGCATTCAAGTACGCTTGAACGGTCGCATCCGTGCCCGCATGCAGTTCTTCCACGATTGCCAACCCGGCGTAAAAGGAGTGCAGCATTTGGGGCGTGCACTTGCGCATCATGATGAGGCGGTTGAATTTTTCCAGGTCTTTCAGCTGCGCCAACTGGGGCCGCCATGCATCGGTCACATGATTGCTTGAAATCAAGTGCGCGGTGATGTCGTATTCGCGCTGAATCTTCGCCGCGGAGCAGCAGGGGTTCAACAGCTGGGTGCGAAACTGGCGCGCGCCCATGGGCGTCATGCAGTTGTTCAGGAGTCGGTACACGGATGAGCACTTGCCGGCCCCGCTCTTGGCACCGTTGTCGTCGTCAATGATGTTGAGCTGCTTCAGCGAATGGTTGGCCAGCACCATGCGGTCCGAGAAGTTCTCAAACGCGGGCTCTGTGATGCGGTGCACCAAGTGCGGGTTGTGCTCGTGCACGAAATTCAGCAAGTACGTCAGCGACTGCGTTGCAAACTCGTGCGCGGTGAATTGCAGCAGCCCGGGTTTCACCGTCAACGATCCGAAAAACCGGTGCAATACCTCGCGCTGGTACACTTGCTTCTTGGCTTTTTGCACGTCGTCGCGCATTGAGTCCGGCCGGTGGATCAAGTGTGCGCAGTTAGAAATGCCAGTGAAATGGAGCAAATCGTCCGTGTCTTTTGCAGAGAACTGCTCGGCAATCAGGATGACCTCGCTCGGCGTGTGTGATGAAATGAAGCGTTCCAGTTCATCATACGTGGTGTGCACATGCATCAGCTCCGTTTCCACTTCAAACACGCTGGACCGTCCGGTGAAAACGTCAATGTTGGCCATGCCAATCACCGTTTTGGTGCGCATGCGCTCCATCCAAATGCAGGCCACACTGTTGGACAGGGCGGGCGACTCGTTGTTGAAAAACGTGCCGGGGGAATACACCCCGCTGAGGGAACGCTCCTCCTTGTTTTGTGCGTCCTGCGAATGCACCACAATCGTGCATCCGGCTTCCTGCATGCGGTTCAAATACTTGTCCAGACTGTAGTCGCGAAATCCGGCCATGAGGATGCCGGGACACTTGTTGGCGGATGCCAGCTCGCATATGCGGGTGAATTCGTCCATGGTGGCGCGATTGGTGCCCCCCGCTTCGCACTCGCTGTAGCATTCATAAAATGCCCCCACCTGCATGAGGAGGATGGTTTTGGGGCCGTATTTCATTGCCGCCTCTTTGGAGAGACGGAAGTATTCTTTAACAAGGGCCATGCAAAGTTGAATTAAATTAAATGGTTGACTGGATCACGTTGCATATTCATGTATTTCTCTCTTTAAATGTGTTTTGAAAATGCATTTCGGTGCATCAATCGGCGTCCTTGTCGGCGGTTGCGATGAAGTTGTGCAGAATCACGTGCTTGTTGACGTTGTTGACTTCGCCGGTCAGCTTGGCGGTTTCATACATGTTGCGCAACACGTCGGGCGGCGCATCGGACCCCACCTTCAACAGACCGTGATCGTGCAAGTATTTGCGCACCTCAATGATGGGGTCGCGTTTCAATTGGCCGTGTTCCTCCTGCACCTGGCGTCGGGTTTCGTTGTTTTTAATGAACACGCCAACCACGTTGCTGCCCGGGGTTCGGCCGAGCTTGTATTTTTTGGTAATGGTTTGCTTGATCTTGTTTTTGAGTTTGGTGGGGGGCATGGTGCTTATTGTCGCGTTGCTTGGTGTCGCGTTGCTTGGTGTCGCGTTGCTTGTTGTCGCGTTGCTTGTTGTCGCGTTGCTTGTTGTCGTTGCCCTTTCTTGCAACTCTCTCAATTTGCGTTGCCGTTCTTGGATCATTGGGTTTTCTTCGGCGGCAGCAGCAGGTACAGTTGCATTGAATGTTGTTGCAATGGGTCTCTTGAGGGTGTGCGAATGGGATGATTGTTCTGTCATGTTTCGGTGATATGTGCGATACGTCGGTTTGAGTCCGTTGCGCAAACAACCATACGGAACATCCGCGAACGAAGTAACCGAAGGAGTAGTTGTGTTGACCGAAGGAGTAGTTGTGTCAAACGAAGGAGTAGTTGTGTCAAACGAAGGAGTAGTTGTGTCAAACGAAGGAGTAGTTGTGTCAAACGAAGGAGTGTCAACCGAAGGAGTGTCAAACGAAGGAGTAGTTGTGTTAAACGAAGTGGGTGTGTTGAACGTTTGTGGCATTGAATACATTGATGTTAATGGATTTACTTGCAATTCGGGGGGCAATACTAATGATATTTCATTTTGGTTCGCGGGCACAGGCATAGGTTGCATGACAGGCACATGTAAGGGTGCAGGCACATGCATGACTTGATTTGGGTTAGCATTCGTCGTGGTCGTGGTCGTGGTTGCTTTTACAGGCTTGGTCGCATGTTTGCGTGCATCCTTTTTTTTGTTCATGAGTTGCTCCAAATAGTTGGACGATGCTTTGAACTGGTTCGCCAAGTCCTTGTCCGACAAAGCAGACGACGGTGTCTGCAATGATGGCGTTTCTTCATTGCGACGTTTGTAATCCTTTATTTTTTCCAGCAAGTTTTTTTTCACGGTGTTTGGGCGGAGCAATGCAACGGGGGGCTTTGTTTTGCGTTGGCGTTTCAACGTGGTGTTGTTTCCATGACCATACCCGTCGCTTAAACTACCGGAATCAATAATGATTTGTTTTTTTAAACTCATTTGCAACTCAATTGCATGAACAAATATATGTCATGATATAAAATATTTTGACATATATTGCGCACTCACCTCACAAGTACATGGAAGCCAGCACACCACCGCCACCGGAGTCTTTGCGCAGCCGGACTTCGTCGTTGGCGAGAAACACGGTCATGCCTTTTTCCAAATCGGCATGCGTGAGACGCCGTTTTTTGTCATCCGATGAACCGGAACCGAAGATGCGGCGCCCGTGCGCTATTTTGGCGCGGGACAGCAGCGTTTCCATGTCGCGCCCGTAGCACTTGAAATACCCCATGTTGTCCTCAAACCAGTTCGGACGAACCGGCTCGTGCAGTTCCCACCCGCAGTCCAGCGCCTTTTTTTCGTATATTTTTGCAAGCTGCGCCGGCGTGTAGTCGTCAATCTTGTACCGCCACGTGAACCGCGAATGCAGACCCGGATTGGCGCTGAAAAAGCAGTCGTTCAAATCTTTTTCGTATCCCGCGACAATGACCATGAGGTCGGATTTGTGGTTGCTCAGCGCTTCGCACAGCGTGTCAATGCACTCCTTGGAAAAGGAGTCGCGCTTTTCAGGGTTGCCCAGCGCATACGCTTCGTCAATGAACAGCACGCCGCCCAAACACTCCTTAATCACGTCCGCCGTTTTGATGGCGGTTTGTCCTAAATAGCCGGCAATCAGGTCGGACCGCGTGACCTTTCTGAATTTGCTTTTTCTTAAAACGCCCATGCGAGAGAAAATGGCACCGATCAGCTGGGCCACCTCGGTTTTGCCAGTGCCGGGCGGGCCGTAAATCACGGTGTGCATGTAGTCATTAAAAACGCCACTACTTTTATCGCCCTTGTCTCCCTTGTCCCCATTGTTTTTTTCATTTTTGTGCAGGTCCTGTATGAAGTAAATGATTTGGTCCACCACGTTTGCTTTGAGGGAGTCCATGCCGATCATGGCGTCCAGCTTGTGCAGCGGCTCCGAAATGCGGTGCAGGGCTTTCATATTGATGTTGTATTCCACGTTTTCGGCCACGGGGTTCTCATCCACGAGGCGCAACAAGTCGGCAATGCACGTGATTTCGCAACAAATGTTGATGCGCTCCACCACCACTTGTGCTGCAGGGGGCGCTTTGACCCGAGGACCAACAATGTGGGGGGTGTCAAACAATAAGGAAAATGCGGCATCGTTTGATTTGATAAACTCTGCCAGGGGTTGGGGTTTCATTTGTTGTTGGATGCGCTCAATGTAATGTAATGTAATGTGATTCACGGTTTTTTTTTATATCGTTTATTTTTATTCATTCGTCACATTCGTCACATTCGTCACATTCGTCACATTCGTCGTCATGGTCAATCCGAAGTCTTGTTTAGTGCCCCATCCAGTGGATCTGTAATACGGCCACACCACCCAATGATGCGGGGTCAAATCTGTCTTGAATTTCACATTCAGCGTGTTCGTGTGGGTCAACAAGTCGTGCCGGCACAAAGAGGTGTGATCCTCCGTGTCAACCGACACATAAATGAATTGAACATCGTGCATATCCACGTGCGGCAGGTTCAATGCGTACGCGTGCTCGGTTATTTCATTTGCCTTTTCTTCCAACGGAATTGCGCCTCCACACATGGATTCAATGAACCGTTTCAACTCTTTCAACTGCGCGGATTCCCCGTCGGGATAATACGTGTCCAAAAACCATTTGCGAGGGGTACGTGCCGCGTTCAACACGTGCCGCAGTTGAATCATGACGTCGTCCTGCGATTCAAAAAATGCCCCCGTGCAATCATTCACGTATTTCCACCCCCCAAATATGTGCTTGTTCACAAGAATGGGCGTTCCTTTGCACAACGCTTCCGTGATGATGCGGGGGGATGCGTCCGACACGTTGGGAACAAACATGACGCGCGATTCTTCAATCGTGTCCAAAAACTCGTGCCACTTCAAATACGGGGTGTATGAAACGCCTGGCAATTCAAAATCACTCGGCGCATTCCGACCAATCACCAAAACGGTCAAGCCCGCGTCCGACATTTTTTTAAAGCATTCCTTTGCCAAATTCCAATTTTTGTGGTATTGATGGAATGCGCTGTCGCTGGCGGCATTGTAGATGACGTCATATTTTTTAGCCAATCCTTTTGGCGCGGTGGTGTCATTGACATAAATGCAATCGGATTCGCTAAACATCAAGTGTGGAACATCGTATGGAACCGGTTCCCTTGAACATGTGAGCCAGCCATCAAATTGGGTCATGATTGACCGATGCTCCTCGGTTTGAAGCATTGCCGACCGGTTGTTGTTGATCATGTCCGATTCGTTCATGAAGGGATAATGTCCAAACGAGGATATTCCAATCATTACGTATCCCTTTTGTTTCAATGCATGAAACGTGCGGATTTCATCTGCATACAACGGCGCGGACACCACGCAAATTCGGGCCCGCTTGCCCCCCACGTAAAGGGATTGAAAAGGAAACCCATGAAAATCGCTACTCCACGACCGAAACGAGAGTTTGTCATTTGTCTGCGTCATTGCAATTGCAATCAGACAACGAATGGTATTTTGCAAAATTGTTTATATGTTGTTTTTAATTCGTAAAATCAATTTAAACGCAAAAATTGAATTGCAAATTAGCCAGTCAAACGAGTATCATATCATCAATCCGTCATTCATCAATGTCAGCATCACGCATTCGCGAAGAATTAGAGGCCGCCATCGGCCAATACGTGGAGGAGCCGTGGGACATGATCGGCTCGTACTTTGAAAACTCCCACCTGGAGAAGCTGGTGCGGCACCAGTTGGAGTCTTACAACGATTTCGTCTACAATCAACTGGAGCGCACCATTGAAATGTTCAATCCGGTGCGCATTGCGTCGGACCAGGACTACGACCGCGTTGCCAAAAAACACCGCCTAGAGATGACGGTGGAATTCAAGCACTTCAACCTGTATCGGCCTCAAATCCACGAAAACAACGGCGCCACAAAACTCATGTTTCCACAGGAGGCGCGGTTGCGGAACTTCACCTACGCGTCGTCCATGATGATCGACGTGAAAATTCAAATCATCGTTCGCACGGGAACCGATTTAGAAAACGAACAATACTTTCACAAGGTGCTGCCGAAAATACCGATTGGGAAGCTGCCCATCATGCTGAAATCCGGCATTTGCGTGCTGAAACAGTGCCAACACGTGAGCCACCAAGAAACCGGCGAGTGCAAACACGACGCCGGCGGCTACTTCATCATGCACGGCAGCGAGAAAACGGTGCTGGGCCAGGAGCGCGCGGCCGAAAACCGCGTGTACTGCTTCAACGTATCCAAAGGCAACACCAAATGGAACTGGTTGGCGGAAATCAAGTCGGTCCCCGATTTCAAGTGCATTTCGCCGAAGCAAATCAACATGATGATTGCCAACAAAAACAACGGGTTTGGGTACCCGATTTATGTGCAAATTCCGCGCATCAAACAGCCGCTCCCGCTCTTTGTTGTGTTCCGAGCGCTGGGCGTCCTTTCGGACAAGGAGATTTGCGAGGTGATTTTGTTGGATTTGACCGGTGATTCGGCTGCATTGGAAGCGCTGCAAGGGTCCATCATTGATGCAAATACGGTGCTGACGCAAGAGGAAGCGCTCAAGATTGTCACCAGTCACGTGATGTACACCCCCATGAATGTGGACAAAGAAGCCGGCGCGCGAAAAAAACGCGACTTTGCCACGGACATTTTGAACAACGACTTATTCCCGCACTGCAGCACTGAAAAGCAACGGCTGTACTTTTTGGGATACATGGCGAACCGGTTGATTGGGGCGAGCATCAGCGGCGACGCATCGCGCCAAGACGACCGTGATTCGTACGTGAACAAACGCGTGGATGCGACCGGGGCGCTGTTGAACAACCTGTTCCGCAATTATTTCAACAAGGTGGTGAAAGACATGACGAAGCAAATCATTCGCGAGATCAACACGGGGTCGTGGCGCTCCACGGACGACTACTTGAGCATTGTGAACAACACCAACGTGTACAAAATCATCAAGTCGTCCACCATTGAAAACGGGCTAAAAAAAGCGCTGTCCACTGGCGATTTTGGAATCAAGAACGTGAGCTCCACGAAAGTCGGCGTTGCGCAGGTTTTGAATCGGCTGACCTACATCTCCAGCTTGAGCCACTTGCGGCGCATCAACACGCCGATTGACAAGAGCGGCAAGCTGATTCCGCCGCGCAAGCTGCACAACACCACATGGGGGTTTTTGTGCCCGGCCGAGACGCCGGAAGGCGGCAGCGTGGGTGTGGTGAAAAACATCAGCTACATGACGCACCTCACCACAATCAGCAACTCTGACAACATTCGCGAACAAATCCAGGCGTACATTGTGCCGCTGGAAAGCGCCGCGCAAGTGCGCATGCATGAAGGGGTGAAGGTGTTTGTGAACGGGGCCTGGATTGGAAATGCGATTGATGCCCAGCGACTGTACAATGATTTCAAAGACAAAAAAACACGCGGAATCATCAACGTTTACACGTCGGTTGTTTTCAACTATCGGACACAAGAAATCCGGATTTGCACGGATGCGGGGCGCATCACGCGTCCCGTGCTGCGTGTGAACCAAAAGACAGGCGGGCTCTACATCACCAAGGACATCATTGAGCGGCTGCGAAGCAAGGAGTTGTGCTGGGACGACCTGCTCACGGATTTTCGCATTCCAGAGGCGGTGATTGAATACATTGACCCGGAGGAGCAGAATTTCAGCATGGTTGCCATGAAACCGTCGGACCTGTACTTGCCGCGGGACGATGCGTTCAAATACAAGTACACGCACTGTGAGATTCACCCCAGCACCATATTCGGCGTCATCGCGTCCTGCATTCCGTTCCCGGAGCACAACCAGTCGCCGAGGAACACGTACCAGTCGGCAATGGCCAAGCAGGCGATGGGCATGTACGTGACGAACTTTGACAAGCGCATGGACAAGACGGCGTACGTGATGACGTATCCGGCGCGGCCGCTGGTGGACACGCGGGTCATGGGCATGATCAAGCTGGACAAGATTCCGTCGGGGGGGCCGGTGATCGTGGCGATCATGACGCACACGGGGTACAATCAGGAGGACAGCGTGCTGATGAACCAGGGGTCCATTGACCGCGGCTTGTTTCAAACGGTGATTTACCACACCGAGAAGGACGAGGACAAGAAAATCAACGGGGATGAAGAGGTGCGGTGCAAGCCCGACCCCGCGAAAACCAAGGGCATGAAGTTCGGCAATTATGAGAAGGTGAACGCCAAGGGCGTGATGCCGGAAAACACGTTGGTGGAGACCCGCGACATCATCATTGCAAAGGTGGTGCCCATCAACCGGAACGACCCCACAAAGTTGTTGAAGTTTGAGGATCAGAGTCGAGCGTATCGCACGCACGAGGAGTCCTACGTTGACCGAAACTTCTTGGAGCGGAATGGCGAGGGGTACTGCATTTGCAAGGTGAAGGTGCGCACGCTGCGCAAGCCGGTCATGGGCGACAAATTCAGCTCGCGTCACGGGCAGAAGGGCACGCTGGGCAACATCATTCCGGAGCGCGACATGCCGTTCACGGCGCAGGGGCTGCGTCCGGACATCATCATCAACCCGCACGCCATTCCGTCTCGCATGACGATTGGGCAACTGAAAGAGACGTTGCTGGGCATGGTTCTAGTGGAGCTGGGCTTGTTTGGCGACGGCACCTCGTTTGGCGAACTGGACATTGAAACGATTCGGCAGGAGCTCATGAAGTTGGGCTACGAATGCAACGGCAATCAGCTCATGTACAACGGGCTCACGGGGGAACAAATTGAGACCAGCGTGTTCATTGGGCCCGCATTCTACCAGCGCCTGAAACACATGGTGAACGACAAGCAGCACAGCCGGTCCATCGGGCCCATGGTGAATTTGACGCGGCAGCCGGCGGAGGGGCGCAGCCGGGATGGCGGGCACCGATTTGGTGAAATGGAGCGCGACAGCATGGTGGCGCACGGGGCCTCCCGATTCACGCGCGGACGCATGTACGATTCGTCGGACAAGTATCAGGTGTACGTGTGCAAGTGTTGCGGCATGATTGCTGCAGTGAATGACAAAATGGGAATCCACTGCTGCCACATGTGCGAGAATCGCACGGAGTTTGCGTATGTGGAAATCCCTTACGCATGCAAGCTGCTGTTTCAGGAACTGCAAACCATGAACATTGCGCCGCGCATCATGACGGAATAAAACCATAACACTGCATTTAGTAGCCATTTGGTAGCATTTGGTAGCATTTAGTGGCATTTGATATCATTATCATTTAGTAATTCATAATTCATAAACATCGGTAAATGGTGTAAGCAACATTTATATAATTTTTTATTGTGTAATATCATAATCTCATAATATAATCTCATACTATAATATCATACACATACACAATTCACTCAGAATAAAATGTCGACATCAATCGGTTACTCTTCTGCCATGTCGGGCGTGACTCGCAATCCCAATTCATTCGTGTCTCCGAATTCACAGCCCAGCCCTTTGGGTGGAGGATACAACGGATACTCTCCTGCGCTGCTGGGTGGTGGCGCCGGAACGCACGGCGGAAGCGGCATGGAAGGCGGCAACGAACGCAGCATGGACCGCCTTTTGCTGAGGCAGGCCTGGAACGGGCAGTACGCATCAGGCGTCGTCAACGGCCGCAAACCCGTTACCACCCCGTTTCGGTTGGTGAACAACGCGGGCGACTATTTAGGGCGCCAAAACTACGTGTCGGGTGGGTCGGATCAAGTGCAGGGCCGAGTGCGCAGCTCTGCCACTGGCGCGTGGAAGATGTTTGCCGGTCACGTGCAAGCCACCAATGACGGCACGGGCATTCCCTCGTCCACCTGCAACGTAAAGTACGTGTACGACGGCTCCGACTACACCACATTTAAGAAGAACCAAGCCATCAACCGCACGTACAACGACAAGTCGTTCGGCGGGGACGCCAGCTTTGCATCCCAAAGCGCGTGGCGTCGTGTGCGCCGGTTTTAAAAAAAAATAAAACATTCCATTATATTAATTGTATATCATGGTAAAATTCGTGTATTATCCGTATCCTATTGCGCCGCAATTCCCCGGTCCAGCAGACCAACACGTTCTAATTAAGCAGGCCGACAACAATGCGGTGCTGTCGGCCCCGTCGGCCATGCCCGCCAAGTTTTACCCCAGCGACGGCGGTAATGATTTTGCAATGGGTCGCGCCGTGTACTTGCGCACTTTAGGCGGCGCAAATTATGCCAGCCCGGCAAACAGCGCGTATTGCCAGGGCGGGTCCAAAAAATGGGCCGTGCAGAATCACGACACCGAGCTCTACATTGAGAGAAAACGCAACAATGCAATCGGTCAGTCCTCCATCAACGCCGCCGGAGTTCCGCTGTCGTTTAGGAGTAATGATAATACGATTCGCAATACGCGACTGCAGCGATGCCGGGCGGGCGGCTGCACGGCCCCACGAAAAAAAGGCGCGCTGAACAGCGGATTCCAATCTGGCGGCGGATCCGTGCTGACGACCACCGGCGGAAACCGGCAAATCGTGGTGGGGTCCACCATCGTTCCCGCATACCAGAACATGTGAACTTAACTGCGGGTGTTTGTTTCATTTCGTTTGATGACATGCATGACAATTACGTAGCCCACAAACACGACGAACATAATTGTGAAAAAGATCATTTCGGCTGCCATTGTAATGCAAATTGATTTTGATTATCCTTGACTTGATGGCATGAATCAGTCAATTCAGTCAAAATCAATTTTTATAAAAAATATAGGATTTTACACTTGGTTCTCCCTCCCATGCATTCGTGTGCGCATTGTACCATTGTGTAGATTTCGTTTCGCTTGTCGTGTAGGTGCCAACCGCAGTGAAGAATTCACTGTCTTTCAAGACGTAGACGTCCTTGGGCAAGTATGCCTCCGGAACGTGCGCATGCGTGCAAATGAAGCGCTTGATGCCATCGCTGAACACGACAGAATGCATGTCCGCGGTTTCCAGGCGACCGCGATTGTCATAAAACGTGATTTGCTGCATGTCCAATGGGTTTGATGTTGTGCCGTGCATTTATGCCGTTTTGCGTTTTATACATTTACGAGTTCTTGTTTTTCTTGGTTTTCTGCATGATTTTCGCAGGGTTCTTTTTGCGCCACCTTCAGACTTGGTTCTAGGTGAAGTCTTGGGAGAAGCCTTGCGACCACGTTCAACTTTTTTTTGTAATCTAAAATCGTATTCAAGATAGTTGGGATTCGTGTCATCATCCTGCCTTACTACCCAGACAAAATAAGCAACTAAATTGGATAAAACACGCGCCCTTTTTTCTTGTTCTTTTGTGCATGTAGTTCCAGACCTTGGAACTGTTTTCGTCATCTCTGTAACATATTCCTTGACCGTCAAGTCGGTTGACAATTCAGGAAACCTCGCTTTGATTTTGTTTATGTATGCTTGGTCAAAGTATTGCTGGTCAACCAATTCAGATAATAATAAGTGCATCGGTTTATTTATGATACCTGCATTATGCGCCACATTGGCATCATGATTTACTGATTTATAACCGAAGGAATTATACCATGATTCGCCAGTCGTTAAAATTTTTAAATAACGCAAATCAATGTTCA
>SXGQ01294626.1_pt1 | contig 19101 bp, 18 predicted proteins | sample 3178371 | NCBI WGS metagenome assembly SXGQ01 (sample SAMN11356859, study PRJNA531348) | freshwater metagenome | isolation source: freshwater sample F1-20 | place: China: Fuxian Lake, Yuxi | collected 2017-12-25 | reverse complement strand
GGCTCAGACCGCCGACGACTACGAGGCACTGCTGCCTTGGAACATTGCGCTGACATCCAAATAGGATCGAGCGGCCTAGCCGCCCACACCCATCACATCTGAGTCGGCAACGCAAAGGACGCGGTTAATAGACCGTTTACCGTAATGCTGCCGCTCAAAATCAGACTTGCCGAATTTAAGTTCCACCACTGCAAGTTTGCGTTGGAGTATTTGTACGATGAAGTTGCCGCTGCCGCACGCTGGCTCTAAGAAGCGGGAGTCAATGCGCTCGGTCTCGTCCTTCACCAGGTCCAGCATGGCCTCGACCATCCACGCGGGCGTGAAGACTTCGACGTGGTCGGCGACGCGTTATTTGGACTTAACGAGGCTCATGGGTAGGCCAGCAGAATAAAGACGCCATTTTTTCTTTCTGTAGCTTACTCGGAAACTAAAGGTGCCCTCAGGCTTTAACCCGGGCCGTGCATACCGCCGCGTGGTGCGGCTGCTGACTAGCGCACCAGTTCGAGGATTTGCCAGCCGCGTTGTATGGCCTCTTGGCGCAATCGGGCATCCGGGTCCACCGCCACGGGCCGTTGCACTGCCGACAGCAGCTGAAGGTCGTTGATGGAATCACTGTAGGCGCTGCTCTCGAACTGGTCCAGCGCCTGATCGCGGGCTTGCAACCAGGCGTGCAGCCGGGTGACTTTGCCTTCCCGCATATTGAGCGTGCCGGTGGTGTGGCCGGTAAAAATGCCATTGGCGACCGCCGGTTCGGTGGCGATCAGGTGCTCAATGCCGATGTGCGCTGCGGTGAGTTCGGTGATGAAGCGGTTGGTGGCGGTGGTCATCACCACCAGATCGCCTGCCGCCATGTGCTGCTGCACCAGCGCCAGCGCCGATGGCGGAATGCGTGGCACGATCACGTCATGCAAAAAACGCTGGCGCAGCGCCTCCCAGTCTTGCGGCGAACGCCCGGCCAGGGTGCCGACATAAAAGTTGGCGAACTCGTCCAGGCCGACGGTGCCGGCCCGGTAGCGGGCGTCCATATCGGCGTTTTGGGCGCCAAAGCCCGCTGCATCCAGCAGGCCCTGGGCGATCAGGAAGTCGCACCACAGCACGTCGCTGTCACCGCTGAGCAGCGTATGGTCCAGATCAAAAAAAACAATGTTGCCCCCATGCTTGCCACTGCGTGTGCTGCGCTGCCCCCCAAGGGGGCGCGTTTCGCCTTGGGGCGGCCCGGCGGCGAAACTGTTGCCCCCATGCTTGCCACTGCGTGTGCTGCGCTGCCCCCCGAGGGGGCGCGTTTCGCCTTGGGGCGGCCCGGCGGCGAAACTGTTGCCCCCACGCTGGCTATGGCTCATGCTTGGCGAAGGTGCCAGGCCTTGGGTCGGGTGAAGGTCTGGATGCCGTGGGTGGACAGGGTCAGGCCAACGCCCGAGTCGCCGTAGCCGCTCCAGGGCAGGCGCGGGCTGACGCGGTCGCAGCAGTTCCAGTACACGGTACCGGCCCTGAGCTGCGCCAAGAGCGCGCGGGCCCGGGCTTCATTGGGGGTGAAGACACCGGCGGTCAGGCCGTAGCGGGTGTCGTTCATCAGCGCCACGGCTTCGGCGTCAGTGGCCACCTTCTGGATGCCGATCACCGGGCCGAAACTCTCCTCTTGCATGATCGCCATGGTGTGGTCCACCCCGGTCAGCACCGAGGGGGCAAACCAGTTGCCGGGGCCGGGCAGGCGATGGCCGCCACAGTGCAGGGTCGCGCCCTTGGCCACGGCGTCCATCACCTGGGCCTCCAACACATCGAGTTGCGGCGCGCGGGTGATGGCGCCAATGTAGGTGTCCTCAGCCGCCGGGTCGCCAACTTTGAAGCTTTTTACGGTCGCCAAAAAGGCGGCCACAAAGGCGTCGTGAATGCTGGCGTGCACATAAATACGCTCCACCGAGCAGCAGCTCTGGCCGGTGTTGTACATGGCACCATCGGCGAGCGACTCGGCCGCCACCCGGGGGTTGGCATCGTCACAGACGTAGGTGGGGTCCTTGCCGCCGAGTTCGAGCTGCAGTTTGACCAGGCGGGGCCCCAGGGCCTGGGCGATGCGGGCGCCAGTGGCATGCGACCCCGTAAAAAACAGGCCGTCGATCGGCTGCGCCTGCAAGGCGGCTCCCACCTCAGCGCCGCCCACCAGCGCGATGAAGACGTCAGCCGGCACACCCGCCGTATGCAGCAGGCGGGCCATGGCCAGCCCTGTCAGGGTGGCGTATTCAGACGGTTTGTACAACACGGTATTGCCGGTCAGCAGCGCCGGCACGAACACGTTGCCACCCACGAACCAGGGGTAATTCCAGGCCGAGATGTTGGCCACCACACCCAGCGGCGTGTGCTGGATCTGCTCGGTCATGCCGCCGTCGGCGAACACGGTTTCCGTCGCCACGCTGGCGTCCACCGCACCCAAAAAGAAATCGATCCGGCCCATCAGGCCGTTGAGCTCGTTGCGCGACATCTTGATCGGCTTGCCGGTTTCGCGGGTCATGATCGCCGCGAGCGGCTCCAGCTCGGCCCGCACCTCAGCGGCAAAGCGCTCAATGCAGGCTTTGCGCTCGGCCAGCGGCGTGGCGGCCCAGGCAGGCTGGGCGGCGCGGGCACGCCCGGCTTTGACGGCCACCGACGCCGCATCATCCGCGTCCACGGTGGTGATCAGGGCGCCGGTGGCGGGGTTGTGAATGGCAAGTTGGTTCATACGGCAGGTTGGAAATGGGGAGGGCGTGAGGTTTTGGCGGCCTGGCAGGCCTGGAGAAAGTCCGTCAAAAGCGGGGTGTCATCCAGCGTGCCGAGCTCTGGCCGGTGAAATTCGGGGTGCCATTGCACTGCGGCCACGTAGCCGGGCCCGGTGCGCCGGATGGCCTCGATCATGCCGTCGTCCGGGCAGCGCGCCTCGACCTCGAAGCCGGGCGCCAGATCTTTGATGCCTTGGTGATGAATGCTATTGATCTTGTGGCTAGAAACGCCCGCCAGCAAAAGGCTGAGCCGGGTTTTTGGCACCAAGTCTAGGCTATGGAAGTTATGGTCATACACCTCGGCGTCCCGGTGTTTCAGCGCCTCTGGCCGTTGCGTCGGGATGTCCTGGTAAAGCGTGCCGCCAAAGGCCACGTTGATCAGTTGCAGGCCGCGGCACACGCCAAACACCGGCTTGCCCGCCGCCACAAAGGCCTTCACAAGTGCCTGCTCGTACAGATCGCGGATACGGTCGCCGCTCCAGCGCTCTTGCAAGGGGGTCTCGCCATAGCTGCCAGGCCAGACATCGGCGCCGCCGTGCAGCACCAGGCCGTCGAGCCACTGCGCGTAATCGTCAACCTGCACATCGCCTCGCGCGGTGTCGCCTGCGGGTGAGGGGATCATCACCGGCAGGGTGCCACCGGCCATGAGCCAGTGCGCCATCGATTGCTCAACATACTGCAGGGTTTTGCTGGCAAAGACGGTGCGCGCCGGGTCCGGGTGGAAGAAACAGGCGCTGATGCCGATCTTGAGGCGCTGGCTGCCCATCACATCGCTGCCTTGAACAAAGCCTCGAAATCAGCTGCGGTGCAGGGGCGCGGGTTGGTCTGGTGGCAGATGTCGGCGGTCGCAATGGCAACCAGCCGCGGCAGGTGGGCCGGCGTCACCCCGTGGGACGCCAGTCCGCCAGTGATGCCGACACTGGCCTTGAGCGACTTCAACCAGGGCACGAACGCCACACCGCCGCCCGCCACTTGGCAGACATGGGCCAGCTCGTCAAATTTGGCCGGTACCGCGCTCAGGTTCCAGGCCAGCACGGTGTCAATCATCAGCGCATTGGCCAGGCCGTGGTGCAGGTCGCACACGGCGCCCAGCGCATGGGCGCAGGAGTGCACCGCGCCCAGGTCTTTCTGGAAAGCAATCGCCCCCATCATGGAGGACATCATCATGTCGCTGCGCGCCTGCAGGTTGGTGGGCTGCTGGACCGCGGTCAGCAGGGCGGCGGCGGCAATGCGTGTGCCTTCGAGCGCAATGCCGTCGCACAGCGGGTGGTAGGCCGGCGACAGGTAGCTCTCGATGTTGTGCGTCAGTGCGTCCATGCCGGTGGCCGCAGTCACGGTGGCCGGCAGGCCAAAGGTCAGTTCCGGGTCGGCAAACACCACCTTGGCCAGGATTTTCGGGCTGAACACCACGCGCTTGAGGTGCGTGTCGTTTTCGCTCACCACACTGGAGCGGCCCACCTCAGACCCGGTGCCCGAGGTGGTGGGCAGCGCCACAAAATAGGGCAGCTCATGCACGATGGAGCGCACCTGCGGGTGGTCCCACACATACTCCAGGATGTCGCCCGGGTGGGTGGCCACGATGCCGACCACCTTGGCCACGTCCAGCGCCGCGCCGCCGCCAAAGCCGATCACGCAGTCAGCGCCATGTGCCTTGTAGGCCGCCGCACCGTCCATCACCTGGCTGCAGGTCGGGTTGCCGAACACGCCGGCAAACACCGCCACGTCGAGCCCGCCCAGGTGGGTCTGGAATTCGGCCAACACGGGCAGCGCGCCCAGCGCCCGGTCGGTCACGATCAGCGGGCGCTTGCAGCCGACCTCCAGCAAATGGGCGGCCACCAGTTTGCGCGCGCCGGCGCCGAAACGGATGGGGGTGGGGAAGGCGAAGTTGGTAATGCTCATGGTGTCAGATGATCTCGAAGTAACGTTTCATTTCCCAGTCGGTCACGGCGTCGAGCCACTGGCGCCATTCCCAGTCACGGGTGGCGGCAAAGTGGTCGACAAAACCGTCGCCAAGCCAATCGCGGGCGATCGCCGACTGCTGGAAATTGCGGGTGGTTTCAATCAGGGTGCGCGGGGCCCGGGGGATGTGCTCGGCGCCGACATTGGTGCCGGTGATGGGCGGCGCGGTCAGCTTCAAGCCTTTTTCCACGCCGTCCAGGCCAGCGGCAATCACCGCCGCCATGGCCAGGTAGGGGTTGACGTCGGCGCCCGGGCAGCGGGTTTCCAGCCGGGTGGCCTTGGGGCTGCCGGCGATCACCCGGAAACTGGCGGTGCGGTTGTCGATGCCCCAGGTCGGCTTGACCGGCGCCCAGAAGCCGTCGACCAGCCGCTTGTAGCTGTTGATGGTAGGCCAGAGCATCGGCGCAAAGTCCATCATGCAGGCCACCTGACCGGCCAGGTAGCTCTCGAACAACTTGCTCATCTTGCGCGGGTTTTTCGCATCAAAAAACAGGTTGGTCTTGCCGTCTGACAGGCTTTGGTGGATGTGGCCGCTGCAGCCGGGCAGGTTTTGGTGCGGCTTGGCCATGAAGCTGGGCATGATGCCAAAACGCGCCGCAATTTCCTTGGTGCCGGTTTTGAACAAGAGCGCGCGATCGGCCTGCGCCAGTGCCTCGCTGAAGCCAATCGCCGCTTCAAACACGCCCGGGCCGGTCTCGGTGTGCAGGCCCTCCACTGGCACGCCAAAGGCCAGCATTTCGTCCATCAGCGCGTTGAAAAACGGCCGGTTCTGGTTCATGCGCAGCAGGGAGTAACCAAACATGCCGGGGGTCAGCACCTCCGGCGCCACGCCTTTTTTGGCCGCCCAGCTCTGCGGCGTCTCGACAAAATTGAACCACTCGAACTCCATGCCGGTCATGACCAGGAAGCCCATTTTTTCAGCGCGTTTGAGCACGCGCTTCAGCGCCTGGCGCGGGCACTGGGCATGCGCCGTGCCGTCCGCATTGACAAACTCTCCTAAAAAGAAGGGCACGCCGTCGTCCCAGGGCACGTGGCGCGCGGTGTCCAGGTCCAGCCGCGCCAGTGCGTCCGGAAAACCGTGCTGCCAGCCGGTGGCCGTGGTGTTGTCGTAGGTGTTGTCCATCATGTCCCAACCCAACACCACGTCGCAAAAGCCGAAGCCGCCGCCGGGGTAGGGCTCGGTTGCGCCGAGGAATTTGTCACGGTGCAGGTATTTGCCACGCAGCACGCCGTCAATGTCGCTCACCGCCACCTTGACCTTGCTGGCGCTGGAGCGCCGCACCGCGGCGACGGCCGGGTGTTCAGGTGCCGGGGTTTTCTTGGAAGTTGCCATGTCTGTTGGGTCCATTCATTCGGTTCAATTGAAAGTCAGCTCAGCCAGCAAAGCGGCTGGCGGCGAACGGTGCCAAATCGACAGCCGGCGCGCGCCCTGCCACCAGGTCCGCCACCAGGGCGCCGCTGATGCCGCCCAGCGTCACGCCGATGTGTTGGTGGCCAAAGGCATAAATCACCCGCGCCGAATCGCGCGAGCGGCCCAGCACCGGCAGGCCATCGGGCAGCGTGGGCCGAAAACCCAGCCAGGGCGCATTCGGCTCGCCCAGCCCGGGCACGGCACGTTTTGAGGCGAAATGCAGCAAATCCAGCAGGCCCTGATGGCGCTGCGGCTTCATGCCAGCCAACTCCACGGTGCCCGCTACCCGCAAGCCCTGTTCCATCGGCGTCATATAGAAGCCTCGTTCGGCCCAGCCAATCGGGCGCGAGATCGCGCCCGAGGCGCCCGGGTACATGATGTGGTAACCCCGCTCGGCGTCCAGCGGTACCTCGTCGCCACACTGGCGGGCCAGGGGTTTGGAGTGGGCGCCGGCGCACACCACCACCCAGTCGTGTCCACTTGGGCCGGCGTCGGTGCTAAGGTGTACCGCACCTGATTTAGGTTGCAGCCCAGTCACAGCGCTGCGGGCGATCTGCAGGCCGCCGGCCACCAGCGAGGCCTGCAGGGCGCCCAAAAACTCCGCAGGGCTGGACAGGAACCATGAGCCTTGGTAGAGCAATCCCCGGTCAAAGATGGGGGCCAGCCCTGGCTCCAGGCGGGCGATGTCGTCGCGCCCCTGCACCGTGAAGTTGACGCCCAGCGAGCGGCGCAGCGCCAGCGTGGATTCGGACGCGGCAAAGTTAGCCGCGCCCGAGTACAGGTACAGGCACTCGCTGGGCTTCACAAATGCCGCCAGGCTGGCCTGCGCCGTCATTCGTGTGTAGCCATTTTGTGCCCGTGCCAGCAGGTGCGACAACGCAGTGGCCGAGGCGGTGTAACGGCGCCGGCTGGAACTGGCCAGAAATCGCAAGAGCCAGGGCGTGAGCTGCGGCAAATAAGACCAGCGCAAGCGAAACGGGCTGTCACCCGCCAGCAGGTAGCGTGGCAGGTCTCTAAACACCGAGGGGTTGTTGACGGGGATGCAGGCGTAGTTGGCAAAAGTGCCGGCGTTGCCAAAAGAGGCACCGCCAGCCGCCCCGGCCGGGTCATAGACCGTGACCTGGTGGCCGTCCTGCATCAGCCAGTAGGCACTGGACAGGCCGACAAAGCCGGCGCCGATGACCGCGACGTTGGCCATGGCTCAGGCCCCGACCGAGGGCTGGCTGATGCCCATATCGCGCAGCGTCTGCGCCACCGCGTCCACCGCCTGGCGCATCTCCACCGAGCCGATGGCACCAATGCAGCCGACGCGAAAGGTCTCGACCTGCGTCAGCTTGCCCGGGTACAGCAAAAAGCCATAGTGCTTGGCGGTGTCGTAAAAGCGCTTGAACTCATAGGCCGGGTGCTGCGGTGCGTGAAAGGTGACGATGATGGGTGCCTGCACGGCCGGGTCCAGAAAAGGCTTAAAGCCCAGCGCCGCCATGCCAGCCACCAGGGTTTGGTAATTGCGGGTGTAGCGCGCCAGCCGGGCGCTCTGGCCGCCTTCGGCCTCAAACTGGGCAATGGCCTCGTGCAGGGCCACCACCACGTGGGTGGGCGGCGTGAAGCGCCACTGCCCGGTCTTCTCCATGTAAACGTATTGGTCATGCAGGTCCATTGCCAGCGACTGGCTTCGGCCGGCGCAGCCCTCCAGCACCGCCTGGCGGATGAACACAAAGCCCATGCCGGGCACGCCCTCCAGGCACTTGCCACTGGCGGCAATCAGGGCATCAAACCGGGTTTTACGCGCGTCGATTTCCAGCGCCGCAAACGAGCTCATGGCGTCCACGATCAGCCCGCGCTCAAAACGCGCACAGACATCGGCCACCGCCTGCAGCGGGTTGAGCACGCCGGCGCCGGTTTCGCAGTGGATCAGCACCACATGGGTGATGGAGGCGTCGTCCTGCAGCCGTTGCGCCAGCGCCTGCGCGTCCACCGGCTGCGCCTCGTCAAAGCTCATGGTGCTGCAGCGCCGCCCCATCAGGCTGGTGATACGGGCAGCGCGTTTGCAATAGGCGCCGTTGTCCAGCACCAGCACATGGCCGTCATGCGGCACCAGGGTGGCGATGGCGGCTTCCACGCTGAAGGTGCCGCTGCCCTGCAAGGGCACCACCACATGGCTGTCCTGGCCATGGACGATCGCGAGCAGGCTGCGCCGCACACTGGCGGTCACGGCAATGAAATCGGCGTCCCACGAGCCCCAGTCCTTGAGCATGGACAGCTTGGTGCGCAAGGTGGTGGTCAAGGGCCCCGGGGTCAGCAGTATGCGGTCTCTGTCCATGATGGGTTCCTGCAGCGGGCGAGTCAGCCCCGTCAAAAATTTTATTGGACGTCACCCCTCAACACTTGTCAATTGTTTTTTGTAAATTGTTGACAATTTCTCAAAATCTGCTTCAATCCGCTCCATGAGCGCGACCATGCACCCCACCATTGCCCTGCTGCAAAGCCGCTCGCTGAGCATGGTGGTCCAGCAGGAAATCGAGCGCGGCATCCTGAGTGGCGAGTACCCCCCCGGCAGCAAGCTGATCGAGGTGGCGCTGGCCGAAAAAATGGGCGTCTCGCGCGGCCCGGTCCGCGAGGCCTTTCGCATGCTCGATGAGGCAGGCCTGGTGCGGACTGAGAAAAATCGGGGCGTTTTCGTGCGCGACATTCCGCTGGACGAAGCGCTGGAAATCTTCGACCTGCGCGCCGCCATGGACGAACTGGTCGGCCGCCAACTGGCCACCCACCTGACATCCGCCCAGCGCGACGACATGCAGGCCATGGTCAGCGCCATGGAGCAAGCCGTTGCAGCCCAAGATGCACAGCACTACCACCTGCTGAACCTGCAGTTTCATGACCGCCTGGTGGAGATGACCGGCAACCGCAAGCTGACCGCCATCTACCGCAAGCTGATCAAAGAACTGTCGCTGTTTCGGCGGCTTAACCTGGCGGATGGCTGGCTGATGCCAGCCTCAGCCAGTGAGCACCAGCAAATCGTGCAGGCCATTGCCTCCGGCAACCCGCAACAGGCCGGCCAGGCCATGTTTGACCACGCGATGGAAAGCAAGGCGCGCACGGAGGCCAATGATTTGCGTCGCCACGCCGCACCATCGATCCATCCCGGAACCAAGAAAGTGACCCGATGACTTCAAGCCCGACCCCCTCCGTCAACGTCAACGGCAGAGCCTACCAACTGCCACGCGCGCCCACCGTGGTGGTCTGCGTCGACGGCTGCGAACCCGATTACCTGGCCCAGGCCGTCGCCATGGGCCAGATGCCCTGGCTCAAGCGCACGCTGGCGCAAGGCACAGCGCTGGTGGCCGACTGCGTGGTACCCAGCTTCACCAACCCCAATAACCTGTCGATCGTGACCGGCGTGCCACCCAGCGTGCATGGCATTTGCGGCAACTACCTCTATGACGTGGCCAACAATGTGGAGGTCATGATGAATGACCCCAAATGGCTGCGCGCACCCACCCTGCTGGCGGCATTGGCCAACGCCGGCCTGTCGCTGGCCGTGGTGACGGCCAAAGACAAATTGCGCACCCTGCTCGGGCACCAGATGCGCGGCATCTGCTTCTCGGCAGAAAAAGCCGACCAGGCCACGCTCAAAGACAACGGCATCGAGAATGTGCTGGCACTGGTGGGCAAGCCCCTGCCCAGCGTCTACAGCGCCGACCTGTCGGAGTTTGTGTTTGCCGCCGGCGTCAAGCTGATGCAACAACGCCGATCCGATGTGATGTACCTGTCCACCACCGACTATATCCAGCACAAGCACGCGCCCGGCACAGCGGGCGCCAACGCCTTCTACAGCATGATGGACAGCTACCTGGCACAGCTTGACGCGCTGGGCTGCGTGATCGCCCTCACCGCTGACCACGGCATGAACGCCAAGGTGAGCATGGACGGCAAGCCAGATGTGATCTACCTGCAAGACTGGTTCGACGCCTGGCTGGGTGTCGCAGCGGCACGCGTCATCCTGCCTATCACCGACCCCTACGTGGTGCACCACGGCGCCCTAGGCTCGTTCGCCACGGTCTACTTGCCCGCCGGTACCGACACCGATGCCGCCTGCGCCCGCCTGCAGGCGGTGCTGGGCATCGAGGTGGTGCTGCCACGCGCGCAGGCGGCTGAGCGCTTTGAGCTACCGGCCGACCGCATCGGCGACCTGGTGGTGGTGTCGGAACGCTTCACCGTGCTCGGCACCTCGGCCGCGCGCCACGACCTGTCCAGCCTCGAGGTGCCATTGCGTTCGCATGGCGGCATCAGCGAGCAGCGGGTACCGCTGATTCTGAACCGGCCTCTGCTCAGGCTAGACGCCAGCCACCGTTTCCGGAATTTTGATGCCTTTGACCTTGCCCTGAACCACGCCCAATGACACCGGCCCAAGCCAGCGCCCTCGCCCTCATAACGAAAGCCCTCCATGATCCAGCAGTTCATTCTTGACAACCACCTCAACAGCATGCGCCTGGCCGGGCACCAAGTCGGCGCCGAGCGCAGCGGCGACCGCGTGATCGCCGTGCACAACCCCTACACAGCAGAAGTCATCGGCACCGTGCCCAAAGCCACGCTGGAGGAGGTGCGCGACACTTTTGCCGCCGCCCACGCCTACGTACCCCAGCTCAGCCGGTTTGAGCGCGCCGCTATCCTGAACCGCGCTGCGGCGCTGATCAGCCAGCGCCTGAACGACGTGGCGCAACTGATCACGGCCGAGTCGGGCCTGTGCATCAAGGACGCACTTTATGAAGCCGGTCGCGTCAGCGACGTGCTGCTGTTCGGCGCCAACGAGGTGCTCAAGGACGACGGCCAGATTTTCAGCTGCGACCTGACCCACCACGGCAAGAAGCGCCGCGTCTACACCCAGCGCTCACCCCTGCTGGGGGTGATCACCGCCATCACCCCGTTCAACCACCCGATGAACCAGGTGGCGCACAAGGTGGTGCCCAGCATTGCCACCAACAACCGCATGGTGCTCAAACCCTCCGAGAAGGTACCGTTCTCGGCCATCTTCTTTGCCGACATCCTGTACCAGGCCGGGCTGCCGCCTGAAATGCTGAGCATCATCACCGGTGACCCGGCTGAAATCGCCGACGAGCTGATCACCCACCACCAAGTGGACCTGGTCACCTTCACCGGCGGCGTGGCCATTGGCAAGTACATCGCCGCCAAAGCCGGCTACCGGCGCGTGGTGCTGGAGCTGGGCGGCAATGACCCCATCATCGTGATGGAAGACGCCGATATCGACGAAGCGTCCACCTTGGCCGTGCAGGGTTCGTACAAAAATTCCGGCCAACGCTGCACCGCCGTCAAGCGCATGCTGGTGCACGAAGCGGTGGCCGACCGCTTTGTCGAGCAGGTTGTGGCCAAATCGCAGGCTTGGCGCTTTGGCGACCCGCTGGACAAGGCCAATGAAATGGGCACCGTGATCGACGAAGCTGCCGCCATGCTGTTCGAGAGCCGGGTCAACGAGGCCGTGGCACAGGGTGCCCGCTTGCTGGTGGGCAACCAGCGCCGCGGCGCCCTGTACTCCCCCACGGTGCTTGATCAGGTGGACCAGTCCATGACCGTGGCGCGCGAGGAAACCTTTGGCCCGGTGTCACCCATCATCCGCTTCAAGGACATCAACGACGCGATCCGTATCTCCAACGGCACAGCCTACGGCCTGTCCAGCTCGGTCTGCACCAACCGACTGGACTACATCACCCGCTTTATCAATGACCTACACGTGGGCTCGGTCAACATCCGCGAGGTGCCCGGCTATCGCCTTGAATTGACACCCTTTGGTGGCATCAAGGACTCCGGCCTGGGCTACAAAGAAGGCGTGCAAGAGGCGATCAAGAGCTTTACCAACATCAAGACCTACTCATTGCCGTGGGTATGAGCCTGAGCTGGCCGGTGGTGGCAGCGGTGCTGTTCGGCGCTCTGCTCCACGCCGGCTGGAATGCGCTGGTCAAGTCCAGCCAGGACAAGGCACTGGACACTGCGCTGATCCACCTTCTGGGCTCGGTGGTGGCCATTCCGCTGGTGCTGGTACTGGGCTGGCCGCCGGCTTCGGCCTGGCCCTGGCTGTTGACCTCCATGGCGATTCATGTGGCGTATTACAGCGCCCTCACAGCCGCCTACCAGCATGGCGACCTGGGGTTGACCTACCCCCTGATGCGCGGCTCGGCACCGCTGCTGGTGGCGGTCTCGGCCACTTTCACGCTGGGTGAAACCTTGACACCGATGGCCTGGATGGGCGTGATCGGCATCAGCGCCGGCGTGCTGACTCTGGGTCTGAGCCCACATGCTTTTGCCGCGCCCAAGGCGGTGCGCTTTGCGCTGGTCAATGCGGTGATCATCGCGCTGTACACCGTGGTCGATGCGCTCGGCGTGCGCGCCTCCAGCGACGCCGCGCAGTATGTGGCCACCCTGTTCCTACTGGACGGCTGGCCATTTGCCCTGATCGTTTTCCTGCGCCGGCGCAACACCGCGTTGGCCTATGCCAAGCAACGCTGGCCGCTGGCGCTTGGCGGCGCCATTGCCTCGCTCGGCTCTTACGGCATTGCCCTGTGGGCCATGACACGCGCCCCGGTGGCCATGGTGGCCGCGCTGCGAGAGACCTCGGTACTGTTTGCAGTGCTGATGGGCGCCTGGTTCTTGAAAGAGCGCTTCAACCGGCGCCGACTGACGGGCACACTGATCATCCTTGCCGGCGTGATGGCATTGCGGCTGGGCTAACACCCAGACAGATCAGCGCTGGTTAACCAGATGCCCGTTCACACACTTGTGCAGCACACTCGCGGCAAAAGTCTGGTACGGGATACCCTCTTCAAGCGCACGAGCCTGCAGGCTTTTCAAGTCTCTTGATGATTTACCTCCGGTATTGACGCGTCGCCTGCTTGTGCATCACCAGCACCTTCCCTGTTCAACTGCTACACATCATTCTCAATTTCTTCCACCATTGGTGTCACACGAACTAAAGTTGGGTCTTACGCACATTGTGTGGCGGTTCGGAGCAGTGGCGCATGATCGAGCGGCCGCGGCGGGCACGGCTCCTACAACTGGTGTGCCGAAGGTGCCGTGTCCGTCTCCACGCCGCGCCTATGCCTGGCTTGTCGGCTGGCACGGACGGCATACAACTCAGCGATCATCAGCGCTTCGTCCAGACGCTGCACCGGATCGAAGTTCCTGAAGCGACAGATGTATGGGCGCGCTGGTCTTGACCTGCTGCGTGTGCGGGTCCTGCACCCGAACTGAACAGGTCCGTCACACAATGTGCTTAAGACCCCGAAAAAGATCCCCGTTGAAATGCAAGCATCAGCGTACCCCGAACGTGACAACTGCTATCGGCCTCGGGGGCGTGATGTGATTGGGCGGCATATTCACACCATTTTTTGATATGATTAGCGTATGGTTTCATATCACCGCTGGATTTGGCAGCTACCTGAGTGGCCATCGCTGACGTTCGACGCCCAGCGCATCCAAGTCCGCTTAGCCGCAGCCAGGAAATCACAGGGGCTCCTTCTCGGAAAAGCCGAGCTGATTGGCTTGGAGGGCTTGCAGCCACACATACGCGACTCACTGACGCAAGAGGCGCTGACCACTTCAGCGATCGAAGGCGAGAGACTTGACCCTGAAAGTGTTCGCTCCTCGATTGCCAGGCGCCTGGGACTCGACACGTCTGGGGCCCCAATCGCCGAAGGTAAACGCAACATCGAGGGGCTTATTGATGTGTTGCAGGATGCGACCCTCAAGACCGACTCTGCGCTAACTTTGGAGAGGCTGTGCAGTTGGCACGCCGCCCTTTTCCCCACAGGGTTTTCTGGGATGCAACGCATTGATGTCGGCGCTCTGCGCTCAGTCCCCATGGAGATCGTGAGTGGTTCAATCGGTCGCACCAAAGTACATTACGTCGCCCCACCACCTCAGCGCTTGGCCGTTCAAGTGGATGCTTTTTTGACTTGGTTCAACCAGACCTATCCGACCGCCGGGTCACAGCCGATAGATGGTCTGGTGCGTGCTGCTGTTTCTCACCTGTGGTTCGAGACGCTCCACCCGTTTGACGATGGAAACGGCCGTATAGGCCGCGCAATCCTGCAACTTGCACTGGGTCAAGACATGGGTCAACCTGGGCGGATCGTGACGCTGTCCCGCCAAATCGAGTCCTGTAAAGATCGCTACTACAGCGAGCTGGAGCGGGCACAGCGCTCAAAAAGCATGGATGTGACGGCGTGGGTCGAGTGGATGCTTGAACAAATGTCCCTGGCCAGTGAATTTGCCAGTCGCACCATTGATTCCGCCATCCAAAGAATTCGATTTCAGGCTGTGATGTCCACTGTCTCCCTCAATGAGCGGCAGCACAAAACCATGAAGAAGCTTCTGGATGCTGGCCCCAAGGGCTACCAAGGCGGTATGACCACTCGCAAGCACGAGCAAATTTCGCAAACCTCAACGCCTACTGCGGCGCGGGATCTCATCGAACTTGAACGGCTTGGACTGCTCAAAAAATACGGTGCCGGGCGCTCAACGCGCTATTACCCAGCGATTGAAGGGTGGGCTGAAGAAGTGCTGCCAGATAAAGCACACCGTGAGCAAATTTGAGGCTAAGTCCCTTCTGCTCGTCGTCGCCGAAAAGATTGAAGTCGGCCGACACCCTGCGGACGTCATCGCCAGCAACGAGCATCCCGAAACGCTTGTGGGTCCAATCGGCGTGCCACAGGGCTTCAAGCGACTTGGCATTGCCAAAGGAATCCTGGAAGTTCCCAACATTATTGACGAGTACAACGAGGAGCCAAATCGCGGCGGTGAATCAAGCCAAGAAAATTGCGGGCTAGACTTCCACTGACGGCAATGGACGGTTCGATCCGGTGCAGCGTCTGGACGAAGCGCTGGTGATCGCTGAGTTTGCGCTGAGTAGTTCTTGAAAGAGCGTTTCAACCCGCGCCGACTGACGGGCACACTGATCATCCTCGCCGGCGTGATGGCCTTGCGGCTGGGCTAACACCCAGACCGATTAGCGCCGATTAACCAGATGTCCGTTCACAAACTTGTGCAGCAAACTCGCGGCAAACGTCTGGTAAGGAATGCCCTCTTCAAGCGCACGAGCCTGCAGGCTTTTCAAGTCTCTTGAAGATATCCTGATGTTCAAACGCTGGTCTTTTTTGAAACTTGCCTCCGCGATGCTGCGGTGGTCCTTGAGCCGCTGTGCCATATCGCCAACTGGTTTGAGCGCGCCAGCCTCCCAAGCCTGCACAAGCTCCAGCTCTTCCTCATCGTATTTCACTTTTGTCTTCATGATTTACCTCCGGTATTGACGCGTCGCCTTCCGGCTGGGAATGATCGTCTTCAAGAATAGCTCTGTTTCAGTTTCAATAAAGGGCACGGCGTAGACGTATTCATCGACTTGCACCATCGAAATTTTTTGCCCTGGGTAGCTGTTTTGGTTGGGGTGTTCAAGCACAGCGAGTTCGTTACCAATCGCAATTTCAAAAACGATTTTTTCGAAACTAATGCCCCGCTCCCGAAATAGCAACTGATTTTTCTCAGGTGACCAATTGAATAGTTTCGGAGCTTTCACGTGTGCATTATAGGCACACGTAAAGTCAGTTTCATCTGCTGCCGGCATGAACCCGCTCGAGCCACACTTGTCCGTATTCGCGCAGCCACTGGGGTTTGATCACTTGTGCAACTGCCATAATTTTCTAATGCGCCAGCCTCATAGGACACCGCCATGACCCTCCCCACCCAAGCCGAAATCATCATCGTCGGCGGCGGCATTGCCGGTTGTTCCACCGCTTACCACCTGACCAAAGCCGGCAAGACCGATGTGCTGCTGCTGGAACAGGGCAAGCTCACCAGCGGCACCACCTGGCACGCCGCCGGCCTGATCGGGCAGATGCGGCCCAACCGCAACATGACGGCGATGAGCAAGTACGGCATCGAGCTGTATGCCGAGCTGGAGGCTGAGACCGGGCTTGCCACTGGCTGGAAGCAGTGCGGCAGCGTCAATGTGGCGAGTACGCATGAGCGCATGCAGGTGCTGCGCAAGCAGGCAGTCATGGCGCACAGTTTCGGCGTGGAGTGCCACCTGATCTCGCCCCAGGAGGCGGGCGAGCGTTACCCGGTGATGCGCACCGACGACCTGCACGGCGCCATCTGGCTGCCGGGTGACGGCAAGGCCAACCCGGCCGACCTGTGCATGTCGCTGGCCAAGGGCGCACGCAACCACGGGGTGCGCATGCAGGAGGGCATTGAGGTCACCGGTGTGATCGTCGAGAACGGCAGGGTTAAAGGTGTGCGCACCACCCAGGGCGAGATGCGCTGCGAGGTGCTGGTGAACTGCGCCGGCCAATGGGCGCGCCAGTTTGGCCTGCTCGCTGGCGTGAACGTGCCGCTGTACCCGGCTGAGCATTTCTACATCGTCACCGGCAAGATCGAGGGCGTGCACCCCATGCTGCCGGTGATGCGCGACCCCGATGGCTTCATCTACTACAAGGAAGAGGTGGGCGGCCTGCTGATGGGCGGCTTTGAGCCGGTGGCCAAGCCCTGGCGGGTGGACCCGATTCCCGCGGACTTTCAGTTCCAGCTGCTGGGTGAGGACTGGGACCAGTTTGAGCCGCTGATGAAGAACGCCATCCACCGCACGCCCTGCCTGGAGACGGCCGAGATCAAGATGCTGCTCAACGGCCCCGAGAGCTTCACGCCGGACGGCAACTTCATCCTGGGCGAGGCGCCCGAACTGCGCAATTACTATGTGTGCGCCGGCTTCAACTCCTCGGGCATCGCCAACTCGGGCGGCGCGGGCCGGCTGATTGCCGAGTGGATTGTGGGCGGTGAGCCCAGCACCGACCTTTGGGATGTGGACATCCGCCGCTTCGGCCCCTTCACCGGCAACCGGCGCGCGCTGGCCGAGCGCACCGCCGAGACCCTGGGCCTGCACTACGCCATGCGCTGGCCGCGCCAGGAGCTGGAAACGGTGCGGCCGCTGCGCACCTCGCCGCTGTACGACTTGCTGGCCGCGAAGGGCGCGGAGTTTGGCAGCCGCAACGGCTGGGAGCGCGCCAACTACTTCAAGGCCAGTGCCGCCACCGCGCGCCCCGACCACACCCTGGGCCGGCCCGGCTGGCTGCCCGGGATGATCGAGGAGCAGCGCGCCACCCGCGAGACCGTGGCGTTGTACGACCAAAGCTCGTTCTCCAAACTGCTGCTGGCCGGGCGTAATGCGCTCGCGGTGCTGCAGCGCCTGTGCGCCAAGAACATGGACGTGCCGGTCAACCGCATGGTCTACACCGCCCTACTCAATGAACGCGGCGGTTTTGAGAGTGACGTGACCGTGATCCGCCAGCAGCCCAATGCCATGGGCGAACGCTTTCTGATCGTCACTGGCTCGGCGCAAACCGTGCGCGATTTCGACTGGATCGCGCGCCACATCCAGCCGCAGGAGCACGCGATCCTGACCGATATCACGCCGCTGTACAGCGTGCTGTCGCTGATGGGCCCCAACGCGCAGACCCTGCTGGCGCGCCTCTGCCCAGACGACCTGTCGGCCACCGGCCTGAAGTTCTCCTGGACCCGTCTGATCGACCTGGGCCATGCCCGGGTGCGGGCGGCGCGCATGAGCTACGTGGGCGGGCCGGGCTACGAGCTGTACGTGCCGGTGGAAATGACGCGCCACGTGTATTTGGCGCTGCAAGACGCGGGACGCGACCTGGGCCTGCGCGATGCCGGCTACTACGCCTTGGATGCGTTGCGCATCGAACGGGGCCGGCGCGCCTGGGGCGCCGAGCTCGGGCCGGATGAGACGCCATTCGAAGCCGGCATGATGGCCGCGGTGGACCTGGACAAACCCGGCGGCTTTATCGGCCGCGATGCCCTGCTGGCCCGCCAAGGGCAGCCCCTGCGCAAGAAACTGGTGACGCTGGTGGCGGACTCACCCGAGCACTACCTTTGGGGTGGCGAATCGATCTGGATCCAAGGTCAGCCAGGCGGAGAAGTGTCATCTGCTGGCTGGAGCCCACGGGCCGGCGCCTGCGTGGCGCTGGGCTATGTGCGTGGCGACGCCGCCGACCAGCCCCACCGCGGAACAGCCGCAGAGCTTGACCTGTGGGGCGAGCGCATCGGTGCCCGCCTTTACGACCGTTGGCCGGCCCCATCGCCCTTGGGCTGAACCTTCAAAATAATGAATTTTCAAGGTTAGCCAGTCGTCGTGCAGAGTCAGGCTTCGCTGCGCGCTGCGACCTGGGAGGGTGACTTCCGAGCCGCTTTGCCAAGCGCGCCTTCAGCCCACTTGTTGAGGCTGGTGCCGCTGCCTTGATCGCGGCGGCATGAACCTCAGGCGCAATGCGCAGCATGACCTTGCCTCTGGCCGGCTTCTCCGGAGCAGAACCGAGTTCCTTGGATGCAGCCAAATAGTCTTCGATGGCCGCGTGAAAGTTCGATTCGAACTCAGCCACCGACTCGCCGTGGAACGAGATGATGTCGTCGATGTCCTGAACGCGCCCGACAATGACCTTGTCTTCTTGATCAAAGACCATGCTGGCTGCGTATCCCTTGTAGGACATAAAGTTGATCATGGCTGTATCCCCATTCTTTCTACGAACTCCCGAACGGCGATCGTAGTACACCCGTGTAGCAAGCGCATAAGTGCGAGCCTGTACGACAAACTTTAAAGCCAACAACCAACAAGTGCCCACCCCAAGGCGCCAGCCGCACAGGGCGCAGTTCACGAAGTTGTCATAAGTTCTCCATAGGATCTATTTTGAATTTTCATTGACCATACTTTTTTGTGAACGGCGGAGTAAAAGGGAGCCAGTTAGCGGCGGCGTAACCGGGTATCAGTCCCAAGCCTATCCTGCGATCCAAGATTGGATCTGGGAAGGCAGAGAGGATGTACACAAACGTGGACCTATACGCCAAAGTCAGGCGCGCAGTCATGGTGGATGCCATGAGCGAACGCGCCGCAGCAAGGAATTTCGGCATCAG
>SXGQ01272744.1_pt1 | contig 19103 bp, 17 predicted proteins | sample 3178371 | NCBI WGS metagenome assembly SXGQ01 (sample SAMN11356859, study PRJNA531348) | freshwater metagenome | isolation source: freshwater sample F1-20 | place: China: Fuxian Lake, Yuxi | collected 2017-12-25 | reverse complement strand
GGCTTATTTTTTTTTATAGAGGATGGTATAGATTGAGCAGCTTTATCGGGAGCCAACGGCGCAGTTTTAACAGATTTCGATACTGGGACTATAGGAGATATTTGGGCGCTTTTGTTTTCGCTATTAATATTTTTGTTGATATTTATAAAAATTTTGTCTATATTTTTTTTCGATAAACATTTTAAATATGTGCTATATTTTATGTTATCATAATAGCTACTATTTATTACATCGATAAAATATTTTGCCGTATTGATATCAAAGTGTTCGGCGAGTTTTTTAACAATATATTGTTTATCTCTTTTTTTGATTGTTTTGATTGATAAATCATTGCCGACAGTTTCATATATTTTTAATAGGTCTTTTTTAAGCAAGCATTTAAAATACTTATTGTAATTTATATTATCAATAATTATATTTTCTGTAAAATATTTTGAATTATATTTTTCAAAATGTTGAATTAATAATTCAATTATATATTTTTTTTTCATTATATATAGTCTTTCTATATTATATATAAGACTATATATATGAGCAATAATATGTTATATATTTTATTATTTTGGTTAAAAATTGACAGTATATAAGGATAGATAAATTACCCGAAAAATGGACAGTGCTCTTGTCGCTCAAATCGTCTTTGCAAATGAGAAGGCCTTTGAAGGCATTCGGGACACCAAGGAATGTCAGAAGCTATATTGCGTATGTAAGGCTGCCAAGGAAAATCAGCACATTCTTGATGTAATTAGCAAGAATCGTGCAGAACTGTATACGATTCGCATATTCAACTGTTTGTTCAAAAAGTCAAAAAGCATTTCAAGTAAAAAGAAAGAGGATATTGAAGATGATAGTAGAAAAATGGCTAGAGCCGTAGATATTATGTTTAACAAAGAAACTGAGAATTTTCGCAACTGTTTCGCGGAGCATATATTGTTAGATTATGTAGAATTATTAAACCACAAGCTGAGATATGAGAATGGTTTTGAAATAAATTATTATAATGCTGAATTATACCACCCTTATATACTCTATAATTATGTGACCATTCTCAAGATTATGGAAATTGATTTTGAAAAAGAGTTAATTAGCCTTAAATCAAGAAAAATGGAAGAAAATAAAAATAATTACAAATATGTAATGTATAAGCTCTGGAATGTTGAGGATATCCTCAAAATACACAACGCATCAAATTGCTGAGGTTGCTAAGAGCTTATCTGGTATCTGATATCTGGTATCTGTATATATTTTTTATAATTGATTGTTGCGCGAACTGCTATTATAATCATCATAAAAATAAAAATTGATAATGTGTATTATTTTTTATAAATCATTAGCAATGTACGAATGTTTTATGAAAGAGGTTGTTCACGAAAGTATTTACGATTATTGCGAGCATATCTACGAGAACATTTGCTATAACAATAATAATTGCCATGATAATCGCGAGATTTTGACATCTGATTTAAATAATTTTATTGAAAATGAAATTGAAAAAATGAGCACATATAATATCAATAATATCCTGTTATCTTATGGATTTGATAAAGCCTTTCAATATTACATTGATAATTATTATAATACAAGACCATTAAGTGATATTAAAAATGTCCATAGCATTAGTAAGACACTTGTATATTTCCTTATAACAACTTCATTTGAAGTTAAATAATTACATATTCCTTATCTTCTTCGCATAGCTCTGCGCGTATTTTCTTATTATACTCATCTTTAACTTTTTCAACAGTAGTACTATTTTCTAAATTATAATAAATATTGCCTATTTTTATTAATCGCCCTCCATTTTTAGTCTTATATATTGGAAACTCTAAATCATAATATTTATACTTATCATTTGATAGAATTTTAGGAGTTTTTCTCATATAATCCTATTATAATATAATATTTATAATATTCTATAAGAATACTATAATATTTATAATATATAAAGGATATTATTATAAATAATGTGTATTTTTGCCCAATATAAGGATATTCTTGGTGTTCCAAGAGAAGGAATACATTCTATACGCGTATATGATTATGCCATAATGGATTTTATTATGACTTTTGTAGGTGCCTGTATTATAGCATATTTCTTTAAAATGAATGTATTTTTTGTATTTCTGTATTTATTTATACTTGGAGAATATCTTCATATCCTCTTTTGTGTTGATACTAAGTTTTTGTCAATTTTTTTCAATTTAAAAAATGACACAAAAAATAATAAAAATTGATAGTCTATATAAAGATTAATTAATATATATATACAACGATGAACGTTCTCCTCCCCAAGCAATTCAATGTCGACAAGATTAAGTATTCTGAAATGAAGGTTATGAAATCAGGTGCTAAGTCCGTCTATCTTAATTACCAAGGTTCCAAAATCAATATTCAGACTCCTGTTCTATCAATTCCTTATGGCGTCAATGATAATACTCAGTTTATCAAGGATGACCCGAAGCGCAAGGATGAAGCTCGCAAGTACGATATCACGGCATCATTCAAGGGAATGGATGAGGCTCCTAAGGTCAAAGCATTTCACGATAAGTTGATTGAACTTGAAAATAAAATCTGTGAAGACGCAAGCAAGAATAGTGTAGCTTGGTTTAAGAAGAACTTTGAGGGAAATAAGGGTGCTATTGAGAATATGTTTAGCCCTATTGTTCGTCGTGATAAGGATAAGGAGACTGGTATGTATGCAGATAAATATCCTCCTACTTTCAAGGCCAAGATTCCTTATAATTCAGAAGAGGATAAGTTCGACTTTGATTGCTATGATATGGATAATAACGAGGTTGATTTCAAGGACTATGTTGCAAATCTCAAGGGAGGAAAGGCGCAATTCATTATCCAATTGAATGGTCTGTGGTTCTCTGCTGGAATGTTTGGATGTAGTTGGAAGATTGTTTCTGCCAAGTTCCAAAAGATTAACACTTCCAAGATTACATTTGTAAAAGATAGTGATGAGGAAAATGTTGAGGATGACGATGAAGACGACGAAGATATTGATGTAGATACCGAGGTAATTTCCAAAGTATCTGCGGTATCTCAAGATAAAAAGAAAACGGCTGCGGCTACAGCACCGGCTGCTGTATCCGTAAAGCCTCCTGTAATTTCAAAGGAGGAAGAAGATGAAGAAGAGGCTAAGTCTGAGCCTGAGCCAGAACCCGAGCCTGAGCCTGTTAAGAAGGCAGTTAAGAAGGTTGCTGCTACTAAGAAAAAGTAAATAATGTATGCTATGGGATTCTTATTCTTATAAGATAAATAATAATATTAAAACTATTAATCCCATTATTACTCGCCCTAACGGCGAAGGTTCTTCTGTGTTAAAATCATATATTTCTATGTTCTGTGATATTATTTTTCCAATCATATCCAATATTTTATATGCAACTGGAAGTGATAAAATAATAAATAATAAAAAACCATAAAATGATGTTTTAAACTTGCTTATATATGTATCTATTGTATTTTTTTGTTTTTCTTCCATTACATTTTGGGTATGTACTAGAGATTGAGAGCTTATTGGAGTATATGCAAAGTCTGGCGTATATTTGATATCATATGTATTCGTGTTTATATTCATATTCGTATAACAACTTTAAATATATTCTACATAATAATATAATAAAAAATTATTTGCCAATTCTGAAGCATTATTCCTATTCATCGCCCCCATCAACGTTTCAAGATTTGTATTTATGCGAATATTATCAATAATACCACCAATACCCATATGGCCGGCGGCTCCCGCTGCTCCGTTAGCTAATAGCCACGCTGGCAAATTGTTATAAAAGTTATTTGAGCATAAAGCCATAGCCTTAATAAAATTGCAGCATAATATATAATATTCGTCATTGCATTCTTTGAACATCTTTATAGCATCTTTGCAAAAATCAAATATCAATGTATCTGCTCGGATTTCGTTAAAATACTTGTTGCTTTCTGGAGTATTTGCCGAGAATAATTTAAAATATTTGATTACCTTTAGAAAATCTGCATCTTTTAATTTCTCAAACCATTCGGGGCTATTATAAAACCCCCTTCTTTCTATTTCTAATGATAATTCAGTAAATGCGTGCATATTGTTTTCCCATAAATATTCATCGTTTTTAATTACAAGATCATTATATTTTATAAATATATAAAGATTCTCTAAAAAGTCCTCTTCCAACTTATCGCGATTATAGGGATTATAAGGCTCCTGTTTATTCTCCCTGCATTTTCTAACAAAATACTCCAATTCTACGGCATCAAATACATACTTCTCGATTCTCTCGCTTCTCTCGCTTCTCTCGCTTCTCTCGATTCTATCGCTTCTCTCGCTTCTCTCGTCGTCATCAGCATTCTCATTCTTATTCTTATTATTATTCTTATTATTGCATAATATATATAATCTATTTGGCGGTATTTCGCATATGTTCTCGCCTGTAAAAAGTTCCTCGGTATTCATATAATGACCTAGGGCAACTCCAGACTCATAATCCTCTAAGTTAAATATATTATTTATTAGCCTATCTCTAACCCGGTATTTTATCTTATTTCTCAATCTTTCTTTGAGTCTCTGCTGTATCTTGCAAAATGCCTCTATATTTATATGATTACTTTCCAGTTCATAAGTATTTTTATTAATATTATAGAGACGCAAATAAATCTCGTTCTTGCTATATTTGCGGTCATTTGATATTATATGATTCTTCTCAGCTATATTTAATAATATCTTGAATGGTATATTTTTTAATAAATCTATATATAACTCCTTTATATACCCAAACCCAAAATTACCATTAATATGCCTATATAACATATATAAATCACCTACGGCTATCTCTTTTTTGTCCTTAAATACATCATAAAATATCTTGTGTATATAGCCGATCTTAGTATTCTTATGATATCTACAATATACTAAATTATCTACAGTATTACGGTCGCATAAATTAAAATTATTATATCTACATATACATCTTATTGTAGGTTCGACAATATCCTCAACGACTACTTCCTGAACTTCCCAACCAGCATCATAATATATATTCGCAGTATTTGAAGGTATCGTGTCATTCGTCTCGCCAGTCTCACCAGTCTCACCAGTCTCACCTGCCTCACCAGCCTCGCCTGCCTCGCCTGCCTCGCCTATCTCCTCAATTACTATATTAATATTATCTGCATTTTCAATATCATATTCTATGCCATTCTCTATATTAATATTGCGAATACATCTAAATATTATATCGTTCATTTATATTTATTATTAAAAATAAGTATATGCTTCTTATTTACTATAATTTATTATTTATATATCTTAGGTAATAGTTAGTAGTAGTTAGAAGGCTTAGGCTTGCAATAATACCCCTGCATTTTTATAGCTATTGTAATCATATAGCTTACCATTTAATAACACATATTTTATACCATCTCTTGATACAACTTTGCCTCTATCAGTTTTCACGCGTTCATAGTTTTTATATTGAGTTATTTTACCATCATTCAGTATATTCTGTGTAAATGCCAATTTATCGTCCTTCATATTTATAGGCCAGTTATAGCATTTATAGCCATTCTTCAAAGGCTTATTAACATCAGCGTGTATAACACAATCTATTGAAGATGATTTTAACATATCCAAGAAGTTCTTGATTAACTCCTCTTTTTTGTTAGCCTTATCATAGATATGCTCATCCGTAGATAGTTCAGAGTCCTTATTTTTGAGCGTCGGGTTATTTATTATATGATCAGTAGTAAACTTCATAATATATTTATAAACCCCTACATTTCTATCTTCTACAGGCAATCCCATATGACTACAGGTACGAACGGCACGCCCTATTACTTGGTCTATACGCACAGAGTTCCAGAAATACTCTGTTATTAACACGCGTCTTACATTCTTCAATGATATACCCTCGGCACCCGATTGCGTAATCATCATAACCCTCACAATCTTTCCATATCGTTGTTCCAGGCCTTCCCCATTATTCGGCAAGCTACTCCTTATAGTATCCGGGAGATTCGCAAAATCCCCGTTAAATAAATTCATTAATATATTGGTCTTTTCTCTGTCAGAATTGAACATAACATATCTTTTATTATCATATTTTTCATCAAATACATCAGGGTTTTCTAATATATAGCCGTATTCATCATTCTTTATAACATTAATCTCGGCATATCCGTGTTTATTTAGAACCTCCTTGAATATCCCTAAACCCTCTACGACGCGAAACTGCGAATACACTAGAACACTCCCTGGCGATGTATTTACATCTTCTAACATTTGCGCAAACTTCGGACTATAGTATTCGCGCAAGTTCTTCTTTTCCAAATAATCGCCCTTCTTTAAATCATTCAGTGCCTTCGTTAATTTTTTATTGTATTCAGCGTCTATATCTTTATTGAACTTCTTTTTATCATTTGCCGCATCTTCGCTATTCTTGCTGTCTTTGCTATTGGCGCCATCTTCCTCATTCATAGCCATCTCTTTTTTCTTTAATGTCCTTATATCCTGAGGAAATTCACGAGGTATTTCTTCGGGGAAAGCGAAATTACATACTAATCTACTGAAAGCACGATATACCGAGCTAACTTCTGAGGCTCCTTTTTTGGCATTTTTCTTCTTGGCGTCATCCATAGCTATTTCTTTAATGCGAACATCTACATATTTTTTGATTTGATGGTCTGTCATATACATATTTCTAATAGTCTCGGGTAATAGCGAGGGGAATAGTTCTGAACCCGATGTCTTATAATAACTCAAAATGCCTAATACGCGTCTTTTAAATAAATCCTCGTTAATTACCTTGATATTTTCGGGGTCCTCATCATTTATAAAGAACTTGACAAAATCCTCCTTTTTACTCGGCAAAGCATAGTTATGTTCGGTATCATATTTAGTACTCAAAGATATACCTAATTCATCAAATTTGCCTTTTGCATCCATTTTAACAATATCATAGATTAGGCTTTCAAATTCGGCATCTGTTATATCATCGTTGTTATAATTATCATATACTAGATTAAACTTAAAATCGTCGCTATTCTCATATACGAGGAGCTTGTCTATTTTTTTATTACCGCATTTCAAATATTCCACATCATTTATACAATTTTTACGCAATTCCTTCAATGTTGCCACGATATTCTTAATGTTATTTCCTATTATCTTTTTATCAACAGAAGGCATCCTCGGTGCATCTTCATTAGGATTCTTGAGATATTTGTCTATTCTCGCTTTCGCTCGCATTTTAATAACATTCACAATCTTTTTAATAGGCGCGAGAGAATATGCAAATATTACATTGTATTTTTCGGTTAAATAAGGCTGAGACAATAGCCACGATGGAACTGTGAGACCCTGAGATTCAAATACAATATTTCTGCTCTCTTTCAAAGCATTCTCCAAGTTCAAATCATTCAATTTATCACAAGAGTTTTTAAAACTATCCGTGCAACTAATACCGCCTTCGCCCTTCCTTACATCATAATAGGCCTTACTAAAATCTTCTTGTAATTTATCACTGGGATTCTCGTATTTTTCAGATATACAAGCCTTGTTATTATTACAATCCTTCGCCACCTTCTTAATTATATCTAATACACGCTTCTTATATTCCTTATTCTTTATCACCAAATCATCTATATTTATCTTAGTATTCGTTGAGCTCAGCTTCAAATACTTAATAATTTCTTCTGCCATCTTAGTTTTTAATGAACCCGTCGTTCCATTCGTTACTATTAAATAAGGCTTGCCGGCATCTATTTTATTTCCTGTTTTTTGTTTTGGCTTCGCTGGCTTCGCGAGCTTTTTTCCAGTACTCTTATCAGTTCCTTCAGCGTTAATAGCCTTTATCATCTCTTTTATAAGAGTCGCTTCGTCTCTTCCCCATTCCTTCTTTACTATAGCAGGCGATACATCATCTTTGCGGACATAATTTATAGGCAATAATATAATATTGAGATTCTTATTGTCGTAATATAATTCATCGATATAATCGTACAGTTGCGCTTTTGATAACTTATTTATTATTTCATTCTTATCGGCTACGCCATCTATTATAGGGATTTTATAAGTCTTCATAGGACCTCTTAATAAATTGATTAAAAATGATATTTCATAAGGGTGATTAATTATCGGCGTGCCGGACAATAATACCAATTTAACATCTTTAGCACTAACAATATTATTGTATATTTTCATAGCTATTTTGGAACCATTGGCTATTCTGCTGATAAAATTGTGTACCTCATCAACTATTATAAAAGAATTGTCAAACGCATTATCGCCCATTTCTTTTATCATTTTCATAGTAATGCCATTGTAATTTATAAACTTGTATCGGTTTCTTATTATATGCGTAATAGTCTTTTTGATATCCTCTTTGTCATTTGAAGCCATATCAGCATATTTAACATTATCTATAACTATCTCGGCGCCCTCTATATCCTTCTTATATAAGGGAACCCACACAAGTCCTTCTTTTTTAACCATTTGCTTATCTATAGCGTACTCTTTGAGCTGTTCCATCATCTTGGAATTTGTTTTAATAACTTTTAGGCAAGTCCAGGATTTTTTTAGATTCAAACCGATAGTAGATATCTTCATCAATTCGTTCTCATAATTCTGCGATAATGATGCAGGAGTCATAATAATAACATTTTTACGATTTATATATCCTTCAGAAGCTGCTATTGATGCGGCAGATTTACCTGAACCTAATCCGTGATATAACAAGATGCCTCTATAAGGACTGTCAAATTGCATATAATCCTTGACAATCCTTTGCTGCGGAAAAAGAGACACTTTGGATACATCTAATTCACAAGATTCTTTCGTACATTCACACGACGCTTTGACCGCGCTTTTTTTTGATATTTTGAAGGATGAAATATATCATATATTTTCTTGTTATAACCAACTCTATTTGGAAGAACCCAGTCGTTCGTTTTAACTTCTATATTCATACGCTTATCTCTAATATAATAATTCAAATAAAAAAATATCATATTATTAGATAAACTAAGAATAACCGAAAAAATAATGCACAATATTGATAAATTACTGGATAAATGCGAGTCTATGACACTATTATGTACGAAGGCATCTTCTCACTGGAGTTTTGTCAAGTTCTGCTTTAATATACCTCTTGTATTAACCAGTTCAACTATGTGTATTATAAACAGTATCAGCGAGGACGCAAATGCTATCAAGATCCCGAATATTATCGTAAATGCTGTAAGCGTCCTTATAATGTCTCTTACAAATAGCATAAAGGCAAGCGAAAAGTTTGAAATATTTAAAAAATTATCCCAGCAATTTATGCTTCTGTCTCAAGAAATAGAAGCGTGTGATGGGGTTGTCTCAAAAGAAACCTATAATATCTTATCACTAAAATATGACAATTTAATACAAGATTGCTCTTTTGAAGAGATACCCGTAAAATATAAAATAGAAGTCGCCAAATGTTTCTCTGATGCCGATAGACATATACCCATACAATTAAATGGTATCATAGGTAATGCTAATGTCACCAAAAGACTCAGTGGAAGCAGAAAAGACACTCCGCTTTCGCAGCTACAGCAAGCCTCTCAGTTATCCTTAATGGGACAATCAGAACAAGCCGCTCAAGCTATTCAAGCATCTCAGATGCTAGCACAAGGAGCATCCCTTGTTAATATATCAACTGTCCCGCCAAAAAACGATTTAGTTACTACGACGGCGCCTGGTGCCGATACTAAAATATATGGCGCTGGCGAAAATGTATAACTTAGACTACACTAGGCTTTCCGCTTTTTAACTTTTAGAAATACATAGTGATTACAATATTTTTTATAAAAATACTTAAATTACCTTAGCAGTTCTTGAGACACTGGGATATCAATATTTTAATTTACAAATTTTTTAAAAATTTAGTGTTTTTTTTAGTACATCATAAAGGTAATATAAATAGCTTATGAGCCTCTCAATAGCAATTCATTTAACCTTTTCTTCCCATTAATTATATAAAAATCCCATATCTTCTGTATCCATATTTTCATCATCATCTTCTCTGTCATAGGTCATAAGCATATTCTCATCATTTATTTCTTGTCTTGCCGCGCCAGCAGCTCCGGCGCCACCAGCATTATCGTTGTATATTTCGTTGAACTCGTTGTTTTCGTCGCCGTTGTCGCCAGGTTCAATAACATTCTCAAAGAGATTATTGATTTCTTCCTCGTCGTCCTTTTTCTCTTCAAGTATTTCCTGTTTAAACCCGGCTTTTTTCAATTCTTTTATTAGAGCATTCTCTTCTACCGTTATTTTATTGAAAGCCTTTATTTTTTCCTGCTTGTTTTTCTCGCGCTGTTTATTCAAAAAATCTATGTTTTCTTCTAATGTCGGGAATGTTATTCTAATTATCTTAAAAACATCTTCATATACGCTTGCAGTTATCTTGTATATATATTGGCTACTTATAATATCCGATATTATCTTTCCATTTAAAGTATTATCTATATTAAAAGGACAGCATAATGCCCTGCTAACTATATATTTATTTATAATTTCTATCTCATTCTCAATATCATCATTGTATATTTTATTCAATTCCTTCAAATCTATTATAATATCCCTTAAATCCTTTATAGAATTGGTAAGCAATATTTTTATTTCCTCGTTATTATCCTCGGCTCGCAAATGTCTATAAAGGGTTTTTATAATTGCCCGAATTATATTAAGATATTTTATTTTATCATTTGATGCTTCTTTGCCACCCTTGCCGCCTTTGCCTGTCTTCCTAACATTATTAAAACTGTCAATAAACTCATCACCCAAATGCTTTGAGGTTTTTGTCAATAAACCAACATTAGATATTATATTATTTTTAATAGATTTTATATTTCCATTCTCAAAATCTGCTATAATATTATCGGGAAATACGCTATTATTCTTCCCTTTCATTGCATCAAGCCATCTCTTGACTATCTTAGAATTATTATTGATATCATATATATAATCTTCCAAATATATACGCTCTACAATTTCTTCGGCATCAGCCGCGTCGCCTGCGTCGTCTGCTTCATCGACTTCGGACTTCTTAGCAGTCTTTTTGGGGATGAATCTCAAATCGCGAGGCTTATTTGTCATCTTTTTCTCTGCATATTTTTTCTTAAATCCTATCAAATCCTCGCGACCCTTGATTTTTAAATCAATATCTTCGCTAAAGCTATCATCCAGCTTCTTCAAGCAACAGCCATTCAAAAACTTGTGTATCTTGACATAATTTACATCCGGCATATATATTAACGATTGTATATATTGCTCCCTACATAAACCGAGTTCCTTCCCGCACTCCTTATTTTTATATAAACTGTATAATTTATCTCTTTCTATTTTGCCTTTCTGCTCCTTCTTTTTCTCCCGACATATATCATCTTTCTTTTTCATTCTCTCCAGATTTTCCGAATAATATTTCTCAATCACTTTGTAAGTCCTTTTAAATATATTATCGGTTTCTATCAAAAACTCATTATTACTATTATTTGACAAATAATCCCCTGCAACCTCTATGATATACGACATAACTCCACGGTCTTCTTTTTTATTAAGAGGCGAACCACAGTTATCCCAATAACTCAAGAAATTACCATTCAAATAATCAACATCTATGAATATCGTATCATTCAATATCTTATCTTGTAGGTTTATTATACAATACGCCAAGGCATTTAAAAACATATCATTTAACTCCTCGCACCATATTTTATTATAAGATACTATAACCGTCTCAACAATATCATCAATATCCGAAAAAGGCTTATCTCTATTATTTATTAATGCCAATATAGATTTGGGCGATAATTTATCCAAATAATTAAGCATCTCTTCGCTTATTTCCAAGTCATTATCTTTAAATGCCTTCATATACATATCGCGTCTCTTTGGGATACTGCGATTATACTTGAAGAGCTCGCTACATAAGGCATCATAATCAAAATCAATATTCGCCGATTTACCAATATTATTCAGGATATTCAACATATTCTCCAAACTATCTATAAATCCCAGTTCATTCTTATAATTAACATTAGTTATATATTTCTCTATATCACAACGACTTAACTCATTATATCCTATAATATATCCAATATCTTCGGCGTTTCCAGCGCCGCCAGCGCCGCCTCCTCCGGCTCCTTCGCCCGCATTCGCCGCATTCGCATCATCTGTAGCGTCTTGTGTCTCAAACTCTGTCATAGGAATTCCCTCGTTCTTGTCATTATAGTGGCTATCTTTTATTTCTTTGTGTTCGCGATATGATATTAAATATTGCTTGCCGTCCTTGTCATAATCAAATATGTGATTTCGCGAATATTCATTCTCCTTTCTTGCAATTTCATATTTCTTCACAATAATCTCCTTCTTTTCGTGCGTCTTCAATATGCCATCAATAGATTGTATGGCCTCCAAGATACTGCTATTTTTCAAAGAATGCTTTATAATATCTAATATCTCTAAGATTACCGCATTATCATCAGAGTTTCCAATACCCATATCTCGTATAGTTTTTACGATATCATATGTCTTCAAATCAGATAATGGCTTTATTTTATCAGTCATTATATTATTCTCGCGATAGTCCTCCAAACTCATCTTATTTTTATCCAAAAAATCTATTGCCTTTTCTGTAATATTCAATAGCTGAATGCCCGTACTCAATTTATCAAAGAATATTAGCTTCTTATTTATAATATCCGGCTTCTTAATTTTAACAGGCCTTGATACATTCTTTCGCTCCTTATACTGTCCCATAACATCCGCGAGATAATCGCATAAAACGCCGAAATCCTCCTTATTAATAAAATCCAAAGATTTGCCAAACTTATTCAAGACATTCTCTATGTTATAATAATCAAGCTCAAAGCTATCTTTGAGGTACTCTATGATATTGTTAATATCCGGTCTGACTCCCTTTATTAAATCGCTGACATTTTTGCAATTTTCCGAAGATACATAATTGATATTCATCGTACTCGTTAAATGCGAGGTTATCTTAGTGTATAAGTAATCATTTATAACAGTCTTTGGTATTTTGTAATAAGCAGATATTATAGGGATATTCACATCATCTGCTGGAAATACTGGGTAATATATGGGAAATCTCTTGTCGTGAGGTTCTATTGCTATGTTTATTTTGGCTTCAGGCTTAAATCGCAGTTTAACCGAATCATTATTGTATTTAATGCAAAAAAAATATTTTTCTTTCGCTATATCGTGATTTATTACGGTCTTCTTTTTCAGATTGTTAAAATTGGCGACTTCAACCTTATCCGCGATATCTGCACTGTAATCTTTCTTTTCAGCTTCGGCATCAAAAATATAATTATCGTAATTTTTCAATTTCCCGCGATTGTCATCTATATCATTTATTATATCGTAAAAAAGATTTGTTATATTATTAGCCTTCTTCTTATTCGCGAACAATTCAAAAAGGCTGCTCTTTATTTCATCGCGGGACAATGCTATAAATGAAGGATTGTCTTTAATAATATCATCTAAACTCATTATTTCAAGATATTCTATGTCATCCAATTCTTCTTCCTCGAAAATATACTCATTGTCATTGATATTAATTGACATATTATTTTTCCCTTTCTTTTAATATATAATAATATAAATTATGCTACATTATTATCAATTGCAAACTTATTCCATTTTGTCTTAATATCAACTAATTCGCTAACAATCTCCTTGCATACTTTATCCATAAATGCGATAAACATATATTTATCAGTAATATTATCAAGTGTTATCCTTATAATCATAGTAGATTTGAGAGGATGCGGGCAAATATAGCCTATGAACTTGCAAGCCATATTATTGGCTGTTTTCTTGTTCCTCACATAATTGTCGTGTACATATGACTGTATAATGTTTCCCAGCGTATCATCTTCATTATCAATGATAAACTCGTATGTCTCTGCGATATCTTGGAATTGCTGTATTTTTACTATTTCCGTCGTATTAATATTAACCAATTCGGTCATTAGATTATTCAGCTTGTTTATAACAATATCCAGAGATTTCGGGATTAAATATCTGGGCCCCATATTAACATTAATATGCTCTATGTCAAACTTGAACTTCGTAGGGTCGCCGTATTCATTCATATAATATGCCCGCTCTTTATCAAGCAAGCTCTCGTATTTCTTAGCTTCCTTGGGATCCTGGATATACGAAAAGTTTGACAATGAAACCGGATTAAAAGAAGCATTATCGCGCCCAGTTCTTTTTACAATATTTGCCTTCAAATGTAGATGTTCGCCAGGTCTCAATCTCGTAATCAAGATATTATGCTTTGATACCTTGTTAGGCGGAAATAACTCTCTCAATTTCTTCTCAGTAATTTCTACATCATTAAAGGTTGCCTTGAAATCCGAGGTTCGCACATCAATGCTCTTATTCGTAGTATTATTAACATTCAATTCGATGACGAGCGAATTATCCTCGTAATTCTCAATTTCGTCGGCCGTCATACAGATAGGAATTAGCCCGATGCGATGTATAATGAACTCGTCGTGTAATGCTCCCGTATTAGTTATGACGCTAACAGTGGGCTCCTCCTTCTCAAGCTTTTCTCCGATTGCTCCCAAGTTTGGAATATCCGTCATAATAATCCTTCGCATACCATTGACAATCGCCAAGTCAATATCGTGAATATCAAAGCTGTGATTATTTGAAGGGTCGGCCGAATCAAACTTATAATTGTAAAACATTCTATTAATATATAGTTTATTATATTTTTATCTTATATATCAATTTTTACAAAAATAAAAAACATAAAAACACTCAAGATACACAAAGATACGCAAAGATACACAAAGATACACAAAGATACGCAAAGATACGCAATTTATTCCTTATTTGTTGGATTCTTCTTCCCTCGCCCTATCTTGTTTATGTCCCTTACCAACTTTATAATATTCTTTGCATATACCAAGATTCCCTTATCATCAATATCATCGGGCATATCCTTAATACGATTCTTGAAAACGCTGGAGAAAGCAGTTTGCGCCTTAGTCTCTCCCTTTCCTATCTGCTTTAACTCATTTTCCAACTCTATAATATTCTTAGTAATCTTAGCATATGCAAGGATTTCCTTATCATCAAGATTATTCGGCATATCCTGCATACGATCCTTGAAAATAACCGATAGGACCGATAGGTCTGTTTGTTCGGCAGCGGTCTTCGTAGCGGTCGTGGCGACAGTCGTCATTTCACTTAAAGCAATTTGATGCGCGCAATAAGCTCAAGTGTTCTCTGTATAAGACTTTGGTACCTTTGGTACCTTTGAGAAGCGCAGAGGAGAAGCGGAGGAGCAGCGGAGCAGCGGAGCAGCGGAAGCGTAATAATTATTATATGCGATTTTTATCAATTTTTTATATTTATTGTAAATAATAGACCACTTTATTACCAGAAAAAAGAAAATATAAAACACATAATAAGAAATGATATGATTATTTTTTTTCATATATTATGATATATACTATTAGGATTATCATAAGTATCATAGGTATTATTGATAGTATTGTAACAATCCAGCTCCACAAATAGCATTCTCCTTTTGTTAAACAACTTATATTGTAAGCCGTCAATAATATGACAAACAGATATACAAAATACGCTATTAAATATAATCCAGGACCTTCTAAATATATATTCAAACCAAGAGATATTATAGTAAGTATAATACTAACCGCAATATACACCCATCCCTGTGTAGAAAAATAGTCCGACATATATCCTTATCTTCTATCTATTCTTATTAAGATATATATTTTTGACATCCCGATACCAGAGAAATCTCCCGGATATCTATGAAATCAAGGTGTTCATAATTGCAAAACACATTGATGTCCGGGATTGCATTTCGTTAATCGGATTGGTTGCAAAGAACTGAATAAGCGTCTTGATATTTTTGACATCGTTGCATTGACACAAATAGTAATAAATGTTAGAGCTTGTAATAAGCTTCTTGCTGAATGTGGTGATTTGTAGATTTCTCAGCTGCGCCAAGTGATACTGAATAATTGGCGCAAATTGCTTGTCCATCTCCTTATTCATCTTGTATCTCTTATAAGTCGGGTTATATGTCGTACTGGATTTATAATAGCTGTAGAGGCTATCCTTGATTGTTGAGATAATCGTATGGACGAGATATGTAGGGTCAATTTGTCGCCCATTATTATCAAGCGGAATCTGGATATTCGGGTTATATGTCGCAATATAATTCTTGATCGTATAATTCGGCTTGTTTTTCATATAGACGCTAAGAATATTCATCCATACATTAGGATGACACGGGTCAGTCTCTTCGCGATAGTTAATATAAATAGGGGATATCTTGTATAGCCGCGAAAAGTTCTCTCCAGCTACTTTTTTCTTGATAATCAACCCGTAGATATTATTCTCGTCAAGATAGGCTTTGGCCTGATTGATATCTGCAAAATACGCCGGATATTTTACACCCAAATTAAAGAGCTCTTGGATAGCCGATAGATTAATATCATATTCTTCAAGCGTAATTCGGTTCTTTGTATTGATATGTACGAGCTCCTTATAATTCTCCCCGAGAATATCAGCATAATCAACGATATGCTTGTTATCATAGTGAATCAAGACAAACTCATACGCGTGTTCGGGATTCAAATTAGATACGAACATAGCCCGTAGAGTATCGCCGATATCATCTGGCGGAATGCGCGAAAGCATTTCAACAGCTTCCGGATATTTACTATAAAATCTATATAGTACCTCGTCAAACATCTTACCGTGCGATTTCGTAGGATGCGAGAACTTCGAACTATTCGCGTCTGGACAACTGGATGTCCCGAAATACCACTGATTTTTATAATTATAAACAGTAATAATAGTTCCATCATAAGCCTCATAACATTTGTCGGTATCGCTGTAATTTTCCGAAATATATTCCTCATACCCGATTCTGCGCGGAATAGAATTGGCATATGTAACGACAACATTATTATTACAAGATAGCGTAAAGTCCAATACAATACTCCGACACTGCTCATACAGCTCTTTATATTCGTAAATATCATTCATCTTGTAATTAGTGTGAAGAAGAACAATATCCTCATTGTCTTTGAACTTCTTAACCTTGATGTTCGGCCAGAAATGATACTTTTTCAGCGTATTAATAAGAGTATTTGCATAAGTAGTATTGCCGTCGTAATTACCATAAGTTTTTTCAATTAATTCACTGAGATTAGTAGGGGGGACATTGGAAGAAGGCATATCACTGCTCATAATAATACTTTGTTAAAATATATATTTAATTGTTTATATCAATTTTTATAAAAATATGATGAAAAAATGATAGCAGTACAAAAAATAAAGAGTAAGTGCAAAAATATCACAATGTCTGTTATTTGCCCTGAAGAAACTGACTGTGATTCTGAAATAGTTCAGTCGCGCTATCAAACGAAAAATTGGCGCAAAAATTGCAAGTGGTATAATAATGGAAAATCAAATGAATGCGAAAAATATCAAATAGAAATTATAGAAAGGCTAATTTCTATTAAATTAGAAAAAACAGATGACAGATTAGATATAGAAAATATAGAAATGAAAAATATTAGATGCCCTTTGACAAATGAAAACGGATTTGATTTTACTGAAAACTTTGATAGAGTAATAAATAGAAATGGTAAAAAACTTTATTTTAATTTAAAGTTTATATGTGATAGCGGAGGCTCACAAACGCGAACACTAAGAGAAGTGTATCATTTTATTAAATGTCAAATGGAATATCTTGTTAAATACGCAAAAAATAATGATGTACGGTTCTTCAATATTCTTGATGGCGATACGAGCTATAAAAGTATTGGAAAGTTTAATTATTTATTGAACAAAGAAAGATATTCCTATATTAAAGATAATATTTTTGTAGGAAGCTTATACGATTTCAATAAAGATATTGTAAAATCAGGGACATTCTGTGCTATCTAATCTGTCTAACAGATATTCGGCGATTGAATATACAAGGTCAAATGATATTCTCTTTCTTGCTATATCCTTGCTTTCTCTGTAATTTGTTAGGAAAAGCGAATTATACTTTTCTCTATGTTCTTGCAAGTATTTATTGAAGCTTGCGATTAAATTTTTCTGTTTCTCTTCATCTATAGCTGGCTCTATTATTAGCGTAGCATAAGTCCTTGCTGATTGATTCGGTGTATTATCTATATATATATCTTTATTTTCTACATATGATAATCCTATCTGTGATGTAATATTATCATCTATACATTTAACAACTATATTTGTATTATATTTGTCAATATTCTTATTAGTAAGTCGCGTAATTGTATAAATGCGATTTAGAGGCAATTTATATATTTCGCCACCAATCATATAGTTATTTTTAGAGTTTAGCTCAGTAATTATATTAGCCTTTGAAGGATATATAGTGATATCTATTATATTATCGGAATAACCTTGTTTTAGTTCAAATTGGAAAGAGCAGATTGTATAAGATGTATCAGAAAACACTTGTTCTTCAAAGATGTTCAATATAATAATCTTGTATTTTTCTAAAAATAACTTGCGCAACTCTATATCCGCCTGACGAATAGAAGACCAGAAATTTAAAGGGATTATTATAATCCCTCCCGAGCAAGTATTGCTTATAATATTCTTGATAAAACACTTGTACAAATCGTTTACATTATATTTATCAAATAACTTTTTATCAGCACTTTTATTTCTCGCGAGATAAGGCGGGTTTGTTATAACATATTTATTATTATAATCAGGTGGCTCATTTATAGTATCTCTCTTTATAATATAATCCTTCTTAGGCTCTATATCATAACACTCAATGTTATATTTAATATTTTTGAGATTTCCTGCATTTTCTATAAAAGCAATAAGATCGCCATTACCGGCAAAAGGCTCAATGATATCAACGATATTATCGGGTATTTTAATATTTTGTAGAATATATTCGTTATTTGTCGTGTAGAATTGTCCTAGCGCCTTCTTAGATTTATTAGACATCTTCTCTTGCATATCTTATTACTTTATAATATTATCATTTTTTTGTTTTTGTTTT
>SXGQ01053071.1_pt1 | contig 19103 bp, 10 predicted proteins | sample 3178371 | NCBI WGS metagenome assembly SXGQ01 (sample SAMN11356859, study PRJNA531348) | freshwater metagenome | isolation source: freshwater sample F1-20 | place: China: Fuxian Lake, Yuxi | collected 2017-12-25 | reverse complement strand
GCGATCGCGCCGCCGTTGGCGTTGGTGCGCGACCAGTCGAGCTGGCCGAGCGGCGCTCCGCCCCAGTGCTCGCGCGCGTACGCCGCGCTGTCGAAGGCCTTCTCGCAGGCCAGCACCTGCGCCGCGAAGGCCTCGTTGATCTCGACCACCTCCATGTCGACGAGCGCCAGGCCTGTCGCCCGCAGCACTCGCGCGGTGGCCTGCACGGGTCCGAGCCCCATGCGCGCGGGATCGCAACCGGACCACGCGCGGCCGACGAGGCGCGCCAGCGGCGCCAAGCCCGCGGCGCGCGCGAACGACTCGCGGCACACGAACAGCGCGCATGCGCCATCGGTGATGCCGCAGCTGTTGCCCACCGTCACGCGTCCATCGGGCTTTTCGAACCACGGAGCCAGCTTGGCCAGCGCGTCCGCCGTCTGGCCGTCGCGGATCGCATCGTCGTGCACGAGGGCGGCCGCGCCTCCGCGAGCGCCGGAGGGCAGCACCGGCGCGATCTCGAGCGCGAGGCGACCACCGTCCCGCGCGGCGCGCGCGCGCTCGTGGCTCCGCAGCGCGTAGCGGTCGGCGTCCTCGCGCGAGATCGACCACTCGCGCGCCAGGATCTCCGCCGTCCTGCCCATGATCAGCCCCGAGAGGGGATCCGTCAGGCCCTCGAGCAGCGCGACCTTGGGCTCCAGCATCGACGGGCGCCAGGCGGCGAGGGTCGCGAGCTTCGCCCAAGGCGACTTGGCGCGCGACAGGCGCTCGAACCAGGCCGTGGCGGAGTCGCCGAAGCACAATGGGTAGCGCGACATGACCTCGACGCCAGCGCACAGCACGAGTCGCGCGCGACCGGATTCGATCGCCATCGCCGCGCAGTCGACCGCCTCCATGCCGCTGGCGCAGTTGCGCTGCACCGTGCGCGCCGGCGTCGAGTGCGGCAACCCCGCGCGCACGGCGACCACGCGCGCCACGTTGGCCTGGTCGTGCGGCACGCCGACGCAGCCCACCACGACTTCATCGACCTCCTCGGCCCTCCATGGCGAGCGAGCCAGCAACTCGCGCGCGACCAGCGCGCCGAGGCCCGCCGCGTCCTCCTTGGCGAACGCGCCGCCGGCGCGCGCGAGAGGCGTGCGGACTCCCGAGGCCAGCACCAGCGGATCGCCGCTCACGCCTTGGGCCTCAGGTCGAGGAAGCGCTTCTCCTTGAGCTCGGTCTCCATGCCCAGCAGTTCGAGCATGCGCGCCCCGTCGTGGACCTCGACCGCGTTGGGCGCGACCTCCAGCGAGTCGTGCAGCTCGCGGCGGATCTTCTCCTTGGCCTGCGTCGCGTCGGCGCCCGGCTTGAGCGAGACGCGCACGGTGAACACGTCGAGCTCCATCGGATCGTCGTGCAACTTGCCGATGGCGACCTGCCACTCGACCACTTCCGCGATCCCCGACAGGATCGAGCCCATCGCCGACAAGTCGACCAGCGTGCCGCGGATCTTGGTCAGGTTCAGCGCGCGCTGGTCCGAGACCCGTCGCAGGTCGGAGTGGATGCGCGGAACCGTGCGCCCGCACCAGGGACACGGCTCGGTCGAGACCCCGCCGATCGCCAAATCGCCCGTCCTGTAGCGCAGCACCGTCGTCCCGCGGCCGTCGAGCGGCGTGTACACGAGCTCGCCCTTCTCCCCGTCCTTCACCGGTTCGCCGGACTCGGGATCGACCACCTCGAACACGCACAAGTCGGGGTAGGTGTGGTAGCCGCTGGAATGCTCGTGTCCGGTGGGACACTCGGAGAAGGCCATGCGCGCCTCGGTGAAGCCGTAGGTGCCCGAGACCACGGCGCGTTCGCTGCCCATCTCCGCCAGCACCTCGGCGATCTTGCGCTTGAGTCCGGGCGGCACCTTCTCGGCGCCGAGGATCACGCGCTCGACCTTGGAGTAGCGCTTGCCCTCCTCCTGCGCCTGGCGCAGCAAGTGGTACAGGAAGCCGGGCGTGCCGATCAGGGCCTGCGGCTGGATGCGGTCGACCAGGCGGATGTTGCCGCTGGTGCCCATCACCTTGCCGCCACCCGTCGACAGCACGAAGCGCCCGGTCTCGAGGCCGGCGAAGGACGCCTGCCAGAACGCGAGGTGCGGAGCGAAGGGGAACAAGTTGACGATGCGCGCCTGCGGATCGTCGATGGCGTGCACGTCGAGCATGCGTCCGCCGACCTTGTGCAGCGCGTCGATGTCGTGCGGCGTGTAGGCGAAGGCCACGGGTTCGCTGCTGCGGCCGGTTGTGAAGGTGACGAAGTTGGGCGTGTACTCGCGCCGCAGCTCCTCCTTGGCCGCCTTGGACAGCAGTCCCAGCTGCTTGTGGAGCGGCCAGTGCCGCTTGACCAGCTCGGGAGTCGGCTGCAGCACGAAGTCGCGTCGCGTGCGCTCGTCGGAGGCGGCCTGCAGCAGGTCGTGCTTGGTCGTGAATGGCAGGCGCCGCAGGTCGTCGACGCCCTTGATCGAGCGCGGGTCGACGCGCGCCTCGCGCATGACCCTTTGGTAGTGCGCGCTGAAGGGGTGGACCCGTTCGGCCACGAGGCGCCGCACCAGTGCGTCCTGCATGCGGCGCAGCTCGCGCCAAGGCGTGCGCGACAACTTGGCCCACTCGGCGGCGCGCCGCGCGATCGCGGCGGCCGGCCGCTCGGGCGTGGGGATGATGATCGGGATCACGGCCATGCCTGCAAGGTGCGCCTTCGGGCCGACCGACTCAAGCGCGCGGCGGTGCGATACGCCCTTCGGCCACCCTGCTAGGATGGGGCGCGATGCGAGGGCTGCGATCCTCCGGGCGGGCGGCATGAGCGGCCAGCGTGCGCTGGTTGTCAAGTTGCGTGGACAGCGCCTGGTCCACGCTTGGCATGCGGCGCAAGCGCCTTGGGAGGAGCGGCTCTTGCGCTTCGGCGGCGCCGCGGCAGGCCGGATCCTCGCGGCGCGTAGCTCCGAGGATGCCGTCGTCCTAGCGGCCGGGGACGCGGTGGCGCGCGGGTTGCCCGGCGCCGAGCGCACCAGTTTCCTGTGGCGCGATCCCGCGACCGGACGCCCGCAGCAGGCGCAAGGCGGCGGCCTCTTCGCGCGGCGCTTCGCGCGCCACCACGACGCGCTCGCCATCGAGGGACGGCTCGACCAGCCGTCCGTGCTGGTGCTCGACGGCGGCGTCGACGCGCTGCCGACCCCGCCCGGCTTCGCGGCGTGGAGCGTCTCGGCGCGCGCGCAGTGGATCGTCGACGAGTTGGGCGGCGATGGTTGGACCACTGGTCCGGCGGCGGATGTCGGCCTGCATTTCGCCACGCTCATGTCCTTGCGCGAGCCGCGCGGCAGCGTGGGACGCGGCGGACTCGGCGCCGCCTTGGCGCGCGCCAACGTCGCGGCCATCGTGGCGCGCGACGCACCGATCGAGCCGCTGGTGGACGAGCGCTTCCGCGACTGGATCGCCGCTTGCCGCGCCTCGCCACGTCTCGCCGCGCGCGCCCTTGGCGGCACCTTCGAGGCGGCGGACGCTGCGCAGGCGCGCGGCGAGCTGCCCCTCGACGAGGCGCGCGCGTTGTTGGCCTTGGTCGACGAGGCGCGCGCGGCGCGCCATGGTTGCGCCGGTTGCCCGACGCCGTGCGGGCTGGTGTTCGATCGTCCGCACGTCCGCCAAGGTGGACGCTACGGCGCCGTGCACCTGCTCGCCTCGCGCCTCGTGCTGGACGCCGAGGTCGACGGGCTCGACGCGCTGCGCGCCTGCGACGAGCTCGGCCTCGACGCCAAGGAGGCGGCGCTGCGGCTGGAGGCGCGCCTCGCCGAAGCACCCGTCGAACGCAGCGCGCGCGCGAGTTGGATCGCGCGCGAGTTGGCCGCATGGATCGAGCATCCGCGGCGCGCCGGTGGGCCGCTCGAGCGCGAGGTGGAGCGCCTGGCCGGCGGCTCGCTCGCGACGCGACTCGCGCTGCGCGTCTCGACGCGGGGCTCGGATCCCATGCGCGTGCAGCCGTTCCTCGTCGACCTCGCCAGCGAAGGTCGGGTGGCCGAGCTCTTGGCGCCGCTCGAGCTGCCAGCCGGCGCGCTCGATCCGCGCGACCCGCGCGGGAAGGGACGCATCGTTTGGTGGTGCGAGAACCTCGCCCTGGCCCTCGACGCGACGGGCGCTTGCGCCTTCTCGGCGGCGGGACTGCTCGCCGACGGCATCGTCGACCTCGACGACCTGGCGCGCATGGTCGCGCCGCGCGCAGCGTTGGGCGCCGCCCCCGGTCGCGGCTTGCTCGCGCTGGGCGGGGCGCTGGCCGCCATGGCGCGCCTCGCCGCCCGAGGGCCCCGCTCGCGCGCCGAGGATGCGCCCGAGGAGCGCGTCATGCTCGAGGAATACCGCCGCTTGCGCGGCGAGGGACTCGACTGGTTGGACCCCGAGTGGGGGCTGGAGATGGCCTGGCGGCGGCAGGCCGAGCACGACGAAGTGGAGATCGGAGGCGTCGCGCCGCGACTCGTCGACGTGCCGAGGCCCACCCATGGCGTGGTGCGCGTGCGTGCGCTGGGTGCGAGCTTCGCGGGGCTCGACGGCACGAGCTGGAACTTCGGCGAGGGCGACACGGCGCAGGCGTTGATCGAGCAGTTGGCTGGTTCCAGCCCCGCGCTCAAGACGCAGTTGGAGGCCGCCAGCCTGTGGTCGGGCGGTCGACGCGTCCCGCCCGGCGAGGCGCTGCGGCACGGCGCCACCTACGACCTCGTGCTGGCGCTTTCCGGCGGCTGAACACGTCGGCCATGACCGACGCGGCCGCGACGAGTAGACTCCGCCTCGCCGACATGGACCGCATCCTGATCCTGAAGACCGCGGCGCTGGGCGACGTGCTGCGCACCACCTCCATCCTGCCTGGGTTGCACGCGGCCCACGGCTCTCCGCGCATCGAGTGGGTGGCAGCGCGCGGCGCGGTGGACTTGGTGCGCACGCATCCCTTGGTCGCGCGGGTGCATGGGCTCGATCCGGCCGACGCGGCGGCGCTCGGCGCGTTGCGCACCGAACTCTGTCAAGAAAATTGGACACTGGTCGTCTCCTTGGACGACGAGGCGCCGCTATGCGAGCTGGCGGCCGCGTTGCCGAGCGCGCGGCTCGTGGGCGCCACGCTGGTCCGGGGGGCGCGGGGCTACACCGACGACGCCGCCGAGTGGTTCGACATGGGCCTCTTGTCGAGGCACGGCAAGCGGCGCGCGGACGAATTGAAGGTGCTGAACCAGCGCAGCCAACCGGCCATCTACGCCAGCATGCTGGGGATCGCCATGGGGCGGCCGAGACTCGAGTTGCCGGAGGCGGATCTGGCCGGCGCCGCGGCCTTGTGGAGCACCCTGGGACTCGACGATGGCGTGCCGGTCGTCGGGTTGAACACAGGCGCTGGCGGTCGGTGGCGCGGCAAGATGCTGCCGCTCGACGCGACCGTGGCGACTTGCGTCCGACTGCGGGCCGAGTTGGGTCGCCCGCTGCGGTTCCTCGTCCTGGGTGGGGCGGCGGAGGCGGAACGCAACCGCGCGCTGCACGCGAGCCTCGTCGCCGCGGGGCTGGATGCTCGCGACGCAGGCGTCGACCATGCGCTGCTGTCCTTCGCTGCGCTCGTTGATCGCCTGCACGTGCTGCTGACATCCGATAGCTTGGCCTTGCACATGGCCATCGCGCGCGGAACGCGCAGCGTCAGCTTCTACGCGCCCACCTCGGCCGCGGAAATCGAGACCTACGGGACCGGAGACAAGGTGGCCTCGACTTCCGTGGACTACTGCTCCTACTTGCCGGATGCGGACAACTCGACTTTGACCCCGGATCGTCTAGTGCCGGCCCTCCTGCGGCAATTGGAGTTGAGCCCCGACAGGGGTGTGTAGATTCTCCGTAACGTGTTATTGGGCTATTATTTATGGCTAATTTGCCGCGCGATGCTCCGCTAGGGCTCTCGCGTTGGGACGCGCGGAGTTCGCCACTCCTGCGCATGCGGCGCGAGCAAACCTAGGAACCTGCAGGCCCTGTGCATTCGTCGGAAGACAGTTCCAAGACCCCGGGATCGAATCTGACGAATCAGGCCGGCCTGTTCCTCGGCCCGCCTGCCGCGGATTCGCCTTTCGGGGTAGTCTTGGACTACGCCTTGGACGAATTCCGGATCGTCCCAGGCCAGTTCCCTCCACCCAGGACCCCCTCTCAAGGGACGCGCGGCCGCGCGTTCGGCAAGTTCACCCCAATGAAACTCCACCTCCGCTCCGCCGCGCTGGGCCTTGGCATCCTCGCCACCGGGCTCGCCACCGAGGTCAGCGCGCAGCAGATGCCGCGCAACACGACCGACATCCCGACCTCCACGGGCTACACGGAAAACGTCGACTTCGGCGACGTGGACAACGACGGCGACTGGGACGCGATCTTCGCCGACGGCGGCGACAACGGGAACGACCAGAGCAAGATCTGGATCAACCAGGGCTTCGCCCAAGGTGGCACGGTCGGCATCTTCGTCAACCGCACCGCGCAGCAGTTCCCCGTGGTGCAAAGCAGCGGCCGCGACATCGAGTTCGTCGACTTCGACAACGATGCCGACCTCGACATCTACGTGTCGAACACCTCGCAGATCACCCAGCAGTCCAACAAGTGGTGGACGAACATGGGCGGCGCGCAGGGCGGCACGATCGGCTTCTACCAGGACCAGACCGCGGCTCGCTGGTCCGGCCTCGGCGGCGCTGGTTCCTCCATCGCCCCCTCGCAGGTGCTCGTTTCCGGCGGCTACATCGACTTCAGCTGCGACTGCGACTTCGGCGACCTCGACAACGACGGCGACCTCGATCTCGTGCACTCGAGCTACGGCGGCGCCTTCGGCGGCCAACTGCCGACGCGACTGGTCCTCAACAACGGCGCCGGCGTTTTCAGCGAGTTCAACCCGAGCGGCTTCCAACTGGCGGGCCAGACGATCGTCGTCGGCAACCCGGCCGTGTGGGCGCAGGGCACGCAAGCCACGAACACGACCAACGCCACCGGCGCCAACGCGGACATCGCGTCCAGCGCGCTGGACATCGACCTCGCCGACATCGACGGCGACATGGACCTCGACATCCTGCACGGCGCGCGCCAGGAAGTGCCGCGCCTCTTCCAGAGCCGCTTCGCCGACAGCGGCGACGTGCTGACGGCCTTCCGCGACGTGACCGGCTCGAACTTCCCGGCCGGCTACTCGACGGGCGACGGTCACTACGAACAGGAGATGGGCGACTTCGACGGCGATGGCGACGTCGACATCTACGGCCTGAACTGGGCCGCGAGCTTCGGCTTCACCGACGTCACGATGAAGAACACGGGCGCGGGCACCTTCAACACGTTGACCAACCTGACGAACTCGGACTCGGACGACAACGAGGGCGACTTCTTCGACTACGACAACGACGGCGACATCGACCTCTTCGTGGCGAACTTCGCCGGCCAGGAGCGTGTGTACCGCAACAACGGCACGGGCGCCCTGACCTACCAGAACACCGGCGTGGTCGTGCCGACCGACGGCACGATCTCGCTCGACGCCGATTGCTGCGATGTCGACGGCGACCAGGACTACGACGTGTTCGTCGCCAACGACACGAACACGGCCGAGTGGTACCTGAAGAACTCCACCGTGGCCAACGACACCTTCGCGCCGATCATGTACCGCCTGACGCAGGCCGCCAACCGCGTCGCCGGCCCGGCGCCGACGGTGATCCGCGTGCAGGTCTACGACAACGCGCCCTACTACATCACCTGGTACAACAACACGCGCATCGAGTACCAAGTCAATGGCGGCCCGGTCCAAACCGTGGCGATGCTGTCCGTCGGCGGCCAGATCTTCCGCGGCCTGATCCCCGGCAACGTCGTGGGCACGATCACCTACCGCGTCGTCTCGAGCGACAAGTACAACAACACGGGCAACACGGGCACCCTGACCTACACCGCCACTTCCGGCGCGACGGGCACGCCCTTCTGCTTCGGCGATGGTTCGGGCGCGGCTTGCCCGTGCTCCAACAACGCCGCGGCCGGTTCGGGCACCGGCTGCCTCAGCTCGCTGGGCTTCGGTGGCCGCATCGCGGGCACCGGCTCGGCCAGCTTGGCCTCCGACAGCCTCGTGCTGACCGGCACGGGCATGCCCAACAGCTCGGCGCTGTACTTCCAAGGCACGGCCCAAGCCGGTTCCGGCGCGGGCACGGTGTTCGGCGACGGCCTGCGCTGCGCCGCCGGTTCGGTGATCCGCCTCGGCACGAAGAACAACGTGGGTGGCACCTCGTCCTACCCGGTGGGCGCCGACGCGAGCGTCTCGGTGCGCGGCGCGGTCACGGCAGGCGCGACCCGCTACTACCAAGTCTGGTATCGCAACGCCGCGGCGTTCTGCACGGCGAGCACCTTCAACCTCACGAACGGCCTGTCCGTCACCTGGGCCCCGTGACCTGACGGCACGCGGATCGCGAAGGCGATCGAAAACGAGCGGGGCGTCGCGCGAGCGGCGCCCCGCCTGTTGTCCGGCCTGCAACGCGCCGCGTTCCATCGCGCGTGGATCCGCGCCGCGCACGAGTAGTTCGTCCGCGCGCACTCGCGCGCGAAGGGCGAGTCGCGGCACAATGGCGAAGGATGGACGCCAGTCGCTACCTGCCCTTCGCCAAGCGCGTGCTGCGGCGCTCGGGCCCGCCTGTGCACCTGACGCTGTACGTGACGGGTCGCTGCAACCTGCGCTGTCGGCATTGCTTCCACCACGAGGAGGTCGCGGCCGGTGTCGAAGGCGCCGAATTGGCGCGCTACGACGCGTTGGCCCAGTCCTGCTCGAACCTGGGGCCGTTGGCGTGGGTCTCCATCGGCGGCGGCGAGCCGTTCCTGCGGCGCGACCTCGCCGCGATCGCCTCGTGCTTCGCCGCGCGCGGTTTGCGCCACCTCGCCATCCCCACGAACGGCACGCTGCACGAGCGCTACGAGCCCTTCGTCGAAGAGGTCTGCGCGCGGCATCCGGAACTGCATGTGGCGATCTCGGTGTCGTTCGACGGACCGCCGGCGATCCACGATTCGATTCGCGCCGCGCAAGGTGCGCACGCGCAGGCGATGGAGGGCGTGCGGCGGTTGAAGGCGCTCCAGGCGCGGCATCGGAACCTCGGCGTCGGGATCCTCGTGTGCGTCACCCGCGAGAACCAGCACGCGCTCGCCGACCATCTCGAGGAGCTGGTCGCCGAACTGCGGCCGGACAACGCCACGATCAACCTCGCGCGCGGCACGGCGCTCGATCCCACGCTGCTCGCCGTGGATGTGGCTCGCTACGAAGAGGTCGTGGCGCGCAAGGAGGCGCTGCGGCGCGCGGGCAAGTTGCCGTACTTCGACTTCCCGCTGGCGCGCCTGGCGGTCGCGCGCGACGCGTTGATGTACGAGCATGTGGCGCGCGTGGCGCGCGGCGAGCATGCCGAGCGCCACCTGCCTTGCACCGCGGCGAGCTTGTCGTGCGTGGTCATGGAGGACGGTTCGGTGCGCGCCTGCGAGATCCTCCCCGACTCGATCGGCAACCTGAACGACGTCGGTTGGGACCTCGCCCGCTTGTGGGACGGCGAGCGCGCCAAGGAGCTGCGCGCGAAGATCGAGCGCACGCGTTGCGCCTGCACGTGGGAGTGCGCGCAGGCGGACAACGTGCTGTTCCACGCGCCGTCTTGGCCGCGACTCGCCGCGCGGGCGCTGGGATCGTGATGCGCCTCCTCGTGGTCGTGCCCTGCCGCGACGAGCGGCGCGTCGTCGAGCGGCGCTTGGCGAACCTCGCCATGGGCGCATGGCCGGAGTGCGATCGGCCGCATCTCGTCGTCGTGGTGGACGACGGTTCGCGCGATGGCACGGCCGAATTGGCGCGCGCGGCTTGCGCGCGGCTCTTCGAACCCACCCGCGTCGCTTGCGCGGTGGTCGCGAACACTTCGCGCCCGGGCAAGGCGGGCGCGGTGCGCAGCGCGCTCGAGTCGCGCGCGGGGGATGTCGACCTGGTCGTGCTCACCGACGCGGATGTTGTGCACGCGCACGGATCGCTGCCGGCGCTGGCCCGCGCCTTCGCGCGCGACGGACGCCTCGCGTTGGCGTGCGCACGGCAGTCGTTCGTGGAGGATCTCGCCGACGACGGCACGACGCGCGGCAAGGACGGCGCAGCGCCGCGACCCGCGGGGGCGCCCTTCGATCGCGCCACGGCGCGCGTGCGCGCGTGGGAGTCGCGCTTCGGCGCTCTCTACAGCCTGCACGGCCAGTTGTGCGCCTGGCGCGCCGAGTTGGGACTCGCTCCCACCTTGGGCATCGCGGCGGACGATCTCGACCTCGTCGGGCAGGTGCGCGCACGCGCTGCGTCGCCGCGCCGCGTGGAACTGGTCCGCGAGGCCGAGTTCCTCGAGGTCAAGCCGAGTGGAGGTGCCGCGCAAGGCCAGGCGCTGCGCAGGGCGCGCGCGTACTTCCAGGCCGTGCGCAGCTTGCCGCCCGACGCGGGCGGCTCGTGCGCCCGCGCCCAGTCGTTCTTCTACCGGCATGGTCCCGGGTTGGTCCCGCGCGCCTGCGTCGCGCTGCTCGCGCTCGGCCTCGCCATCCTCGCTTGGTGGCAGGGGATCATGGCCGCGCTGGCGGTCGCCGCACTCTGCGCGTTGCTCACGGCGATTCCCATGCTGGCGCATTGGATGAGGTTGCTCGCCACCATCGCGCGAGCCGCGCGGCTGGAGCGGCGCGCCACGCTGGCCGACCAATGGAGCATGGAACGCCGATGAACACGCGCGAGACGCGCCGGCTCGATCTCGCCTGGCTTTGCGCCATCGCCGTCGTCGCGGTCGTGCTGCGCCTGGTCGCGCTCGCTTCGTACGAGGCGGCGCATCCGCTCGCCGCCACGCCGGTGATCGACGAGGCGAGCTACGATCAATGGGCGCGGCGCATCGCCGCCGGCGATTGGCTGGGCGGCCGCGAGGTGTGGTTCCAGGAGCCGCTCTATCCGTACGCGTTGGCGCTGGTCTACAAGTTCGTGGGCGACTCGTTGCAAGCCGCGCGCGTGGTCCAGTGCATCCTGTGGGGCCTTGCCGTGCTCGCCGTGGGCGCCACTACGCGGCGCATCTTCGGTCGCGCGGCCTGCTTCGTCGCCGCAGGCATGGTGGCGCTGCATGGCGCGGGCATGGTGTTCCCCGCGTTGCTCCTGAAGGAGAACCTGTTCCTGCCGCTCTTGGCGGCCACCGCGTGGCTGCTGGTCGCGTCGCGTTCGACTCGAGGCGTCCGCGCCGCGGCGACATGGTGGCTGCTCGGCGCTTGCGTGGGGGCGGGAGCGCTCTTGCGCGGCAACATGCTCGTGCTCGCGCCGCTCTTCGCGCTGTGGCCGATCGGGCGCGCCTTGGTCGAAGGGCGTCGAGGTCTCGGCCCGTTTGCGCACGCGGCGTGCGTGGTGCTCGGCGTGGCGAGCCTCCTTGGTCCGGTCCTGTGGCGCAACCATGCGGTGGGCGGAGTCCTGGTCCTGACCACTTCGGGCGCCGGCACGAACTTGTACGGCGGCAACAACGCCGAGAATCCGTGGGGCCGCGCCACCGAGTTCAGCTTCATCCGCGGCATCCCCGAGCACGAGGCCGGCGACTGGCGACGCGAGGCCGAGCGTCGCACCGGCCGCGCCCTCGATCCCAAGCAGACGAGCGACTACTGGATGGGAGAAGTGCTGGAGTCGACGCGCCGCGACCCGCTCCTGCATGCGCGCATCCTGTGGAACAAGCTGCGCCTGACGCTCGGAGCCTACGAGGTGCCCGACAACCACATGATCGACTGGGATGCGCGCTTCGTGCCGCTGGCGCGCCATCTGCCTTCGTGGGGGACCTTCGGCTTGGTGGGCCTGGCCGGCGTACTGTGCTTCGCGGCATTCGGGTTGGCCCGCCGAACGCCGACGCTCGCCGTGCGCTGCCCGGGAGGAGCGCTCGAGTCGTTGCTGTTGTTCGCGTTGTACCTGGGCACGATCGTGCTGACGGTCACGAGCGACCGCGCGCGCTTGCCGCTCTTGCCGCTGCTGGCGCCCTTCGGAGGCTGGTTCGTCGCCGCGTCATGGACCTTGGCGCGCGAGCGTCGTTGGCGCGCGCTGCTGGTTCCCGGCCTGGCGTCGTGCGCCGCCGGCGCCTTCGTGCATTTGCCGGCGCTGCCCGCGGGCGAGCGCGCCAAGGACATGGACGAGCGCGAGTACAACCTGTGCGTGGTCCTGCGCGACGAGGTCGGAGGCGAAGAGCAGGCGCGCCAGCGCGCGCTGGCGCTCCTCGAACGCCATCCGCGCAGCGCGCGCTTGAGGCTGCTGCTGGCGGAACTCGACTTCCGCGCGGCCGCGCGCACGCGCGACGCCGCGCTCCTCGAGGAAGCGGCGCGGCTCGGCGAAGCATGGTGCACTAGCGACGCGCTCGTGCCGCGCGAGCGCTTTCGCGCCTGCGCGCTGGCGGGATGGTGCCGCCTCGAGCTTGGCGAAGGACTCGCGGCGTCCACGGCCTTCGCCGCGGCGCGCGGCTTCGATGGGGACGACCTCGACCTGCGGCGCGGCGCGGCGCGCGCATTGCTGCTCATGGCCGAGTCCCAGCCGGAGCGCCGCGCCGAGCACGCGCAGGAGGCTGAACTCCTTCTGCGCGGGGCGGTCGACGACTTGGAGGCGCGGCTGTTGCTGGCGCAGGCCGCCTTCGAGCGCGCGCGCAGCCTCGAACGCGGCTCGCCCGTCGCCCTCCAAGCCACGCGCGAGGCCTTGGCGCGGCTGGAACCGCTGGCTTCGAACGAGGCGGCCCCGCGCAGCCTGCGCGCGGAAGCACGCCGATTGGCGGGCTGGATCCAGCTGTGGCTGGGCAACCCCAAGTCGGCCACCAACCACTTCCGCGCCGCGCTCGATCTCGGCGACGGGGGCACGGCCGAGCTGGGCCTGCTCTCGGCGCTGCTCGCGCGCGGCGAGGCGGGCGAAGGGGATCCCGCGCTGCTCGCCGAGATCGATGGACGACTGCAGGCCCTCGCGAGCCACGGCGGCCCGGCGCTCGAGGAGCTGCGCGCGCGTCGAGCGCGTCTGCGCGATGCGCGCCGCTAGTTCCAGGGATCGGGCTAGTGCTCGGGTTCGACTTCGGCTTCGCTGAACTGCAGCGCGTGCAGCCGCGCGTACAGTCCCCCGCGCGCCAACAACTCTTCATGGCGTCCGCGCTCGCGGATGCGGCCCTTGTGCAGGACGAGGATCTCGTCGGCGCGGCGCACGGTCGACAACCGGTGCGCCACCACCAGCGCGGAGCGTCCGGCGAGCAGCTTGCGCGTCGCGTCCTCGATCTTGGCTTCCGTGCCCGAATCGACGCTCGCCGTGGCTTCGTCGAGCACGACCAGCGGTGGTCGGGCCGCCAAGGCGCGGGCGATGGCGAGCAGCTGCCTCTCGCCGGTGCTGAAGGTCGCACCGCGCTCGGCGACGGGGGCGTCCAGCCCACCGGGCAGGCGCGCCACGACCTCGTCGGCGTGGCTGGCTCGCATGGCTTCGCGCAGCGCCGCGTCGTCGACGCCGGCGCGCCCCATCACGAGGTTGTCGCGCACCGTGCCCGAGAAGAGGAAGTCCTCCTGCAGCACCAAGCCCATGCGCGCATGCAGCGCGTCGAGCGGGATGTCGCGCAAGTCGACTCCGTCCAGCGTGATGCGGCCTGCGCTCGGGTCGTAGAAGCGCAGCAGCAGGTTCACCAGCGTCGTCTTGCCCGAGCCGGTCGCGCCGACCAGCGCCGTGGTGCGTCCGGGCGCGATCTCGAAGTCGGCGTCCTCGAGCACCATGGTCGAGCCGTCGTAGCCGAAGGAGACCCCTTCGAAGCGGATGCGGCCGGTCCAGGCGTCCCTCGGGCTCTTCGCGGGGCCCACGACCTTGGCGCGCGTGTCGAGCACGTCGAAGATCCGCTCGGCCGAGGCGAAGGCGCTCTGCAGGATGTTGTAGCGCTCGCCCAGCTCGCGGATGGGGGAGACGAGCAGCGCCACGTAGAACCAGAACTGCACGAACTCGCCCGTGCTCATGCGCCCCTCCGCGATGGACAGTCCGCCGACCCACAGCGTGCCGCCCTGGATGATCGACACCGCGAAGTCGATGGCGGGGAAGAACAGCGCAAACAGGAAGATCGTGCGCAGGTTGGCCGCCAAGTACGTCGACAAGCGCCCGGCGAAGCGTTCGCCCACTTGCCGCTCGCGGCGGAACACCTGCACCACGCGGATCCCCTGCAGCACCTCCTGCAGGTAGCCGTTGAGGCGCGCCAATTCGGCGCGCACGGCGCGGTGCGCGTTGCGCGCGCCGCCGCGGAAGCCGATCGAGATGCCCACCAACACCGGTGTGCCGGCGGCGACGACCAGCGCGAGGCGCCAGTCGAGCAGGAAGATCGCCACCAGCAGCACGACCACCTTCAACGAGTCGAACAGCAGCGTGATGATGCCGCTGGTGAACATCTCGTTGAGGTTTTCCACGTCGCTCGTGACGCGCGTCACGAGCGCGCCTGTGGGCCGACGGACGTGGAAGGACAGCTCGAGGGCCTGGATGTGGCCGTAGAGCGCCTCGCGCAAATCGGCGATGACGGCCTGCCCGGTGCGGTTGAGCTGCGACACCTCGAGGTGGCGCAGGGCGACCTGGGCCACGACGAGCAGGCAGTAGCCGCCGATCCACCACCAGAACTCCCGCATGTGGATGGTCGAGTCTCCGCCCGCGCCGCGCGCGGCGACCGCTTCCGCCACCGGCCCGTCGAGGATGTGGCGCCACATCCAGGGTCCGAGGAGGTCGAGGGCGAAGAGCCCGAGGAGGACGGCGAAGCTGGCGGCGAACAGGCGCCAATGCGGTCGCGCCCAACCGGACAGTCGGCGCACGACCACGCCGTCCCAGGCCTTGCCGACCACGTTCTCGTCGTGGACGCTCACAAGACCTCCAATTCCTCGCGCATCTGCTGGGCACGCCAGGTGTCGCGGTACCAACCCGCTCGCGCGATCAACGCGTCGTGCTTGCCCACCGCCTCGACGGTGCCATCGCGGCGCAGCACGACGATCGCGTCGGCGCGGCGCACGGACGACAAGCGGTGGGCCGCGACGACCACGGTGCGTCCCGCGCCGGCGCGGCGCAGGTTCTCGATCAAGCGCGCCTCGGTCTCCGTGTCCACGGCCGACAACGCGTCGTCGAGCACCAGCACGCGCGGATCGCGGGCCAGGGCGCGCGCGAGGCAGGTGCGTTGGCGCTGCCCGCCGGACAGCGTGACTCCGCGTTCGCCGATCACGACGTCCATGCCGGCGGGGAAGCGCTCGAGTTCCTCGTCCATGCAGGCGATGCGGGCGAGCTCGCGCAGTCGTTCGTCGGAGAGCGGCTCGTCGGCGCCGAACTGCACATTGGCGCGCCAGGTGTCGCTGAAGAGGAACCCGTCCTGCGGCACGTAGCCCAGCGCCGTGCGCAGCTGCTCGAGCGGCAGGCGGCGCACGTCGGTTCCGTCGAGCTCGATCGAGCCGCGGGTCGCCTCGTGCAGGCGTCCGAGAAGAAGCAGCAAGGTCGACTTGCCGCTTCCGGTGGGCCCGACCACGCCCAGCACTCCGCCGGCGTGGATGGCGACATCGACGCCGGACAACGCGTCGCGCTCGGCGCCCTCGTGGCGGAAGCCCACCCCCGCGAGGCGCAGGGCGCCGCGCACTTGCGGCAGCGCCCGCGCATCCGGCGCGTCGACGATGTCGGAGCGCGTGGCCAGCAGCTCGTCGATGCGCTCGGCGGAGCTGAGCGCGCGCGGATACATGCCCGCGATCCAACCGAGGGCGATGATGGGCCAGAAGACCTTGAACGTCAGGTCGATGAACTTGAAGACGTCGCCGGCGGGCAGGTCGCGGTCGATCATCGCCCATCCTCCGAGCACGAGGATCAGCACGAAGGTCGAGTCGAACGCGGCGTGCGTCAGCGCGTGCGTCGCGCCGCGCACCCGACCCAGCTCGACCTGGTGGCGCTCCACTTCGCGGCTCTGCGCGCGGAAGCGCGCGGCCATCGAGCCTTCGAGCGCGTAGCCCTTGACGACGCGCACGCCCGAGAAGCTCTCCTGCGCGCGGTGCGAGAGCTCGGCCAGCGATTCCTGGACGGCGGTGCTGATCTTGTGCAGGCGCGGAGTGAAGGCCTTCATGCCGAGGCCCATCAGGACCAGCGGCACGACCATGGCGAGCGCCAGGCGCCATTCGAGGTCGAAGAGCACCCACAAGCTCGCCGGGACCATCACGAACGCGCCGGCCGAGTACATCAGGCCGGGTCCGAGGAACATGCGCACGTTCTCGACGTCGCTCGTGGCGCGCGAGACGAGCTCGCCGGATTTGCGCTTGGCGTGGAAGGCGAAGGGCAGGGAGACGAGCTTGTCGAAGATCTCCTGCTTGAGCTGGTTCTCGACGTAGCGCGACACGGCCACGATCCACCAGCGCTGGAAGTAGCGGAACACTCCGCGCAGCGCCGCAATCCCGACGAGCAACACGAACAAGTTCCGCAGGAACCCGGCGTCCTCGCCCGCGCGCAGCCGATCGAGCGCGTCTCCGATCCGCACGGTGAAGTAGATGTCCAGGAGCTGCGCCGCGGGGATGCAGGCGAAGCCCAGCAGCAAGTCGCGACGGTGGCGCAGGAAGCGGTCGAAGTGGCGCCACAAGATCTTCATGGGCTGGACTTCATGGCCTGCGCTTCGCGGCGGGTCGTCGCATGCCGCCTCAAGCGCCCAGCCGCGCGATGCGCGCGACGAGTTCCGCCGCGCGCGCGCGCAGCTCGGTCGAGTCGCTGGACGAAGCCGCGGACGCGCGCAGCAGGGGGAAGGTCTCGCTGCCGTAGCCGAGCTCGAGTCCCGGCGCCCAGAGCTGGTTCTTGAACCACGGCCGGCCGGGCAGCGGCGCCTCGAGCGCGGAGTAGAACGCGCCGCCCGCCATGGGCCGCGAGGCCAGGCGTTCCGCCGCGGCGTCGAAGGCGTGCGCGACATCCATCAACGCCGCCGCCAGCGGAGCGTCCGCGCCATGCTTGGCGCGCGTCGTCTCGGCGTCGGCGCGGGCGCGCGCACCCAAGGCGCGCGCGGCTTCGCCCGCGTCGAACGCGGCTGCGCCCCGTTCGGCCAGTTCCGCCAGCAACTCGGCCATGAATCGCGCGGCGAGTTCGTGGCCGACGAAGCCCGGGTCGAGGTGCGCTTCCACCTGCGCGAAGTCGTCGAAGGCCGTGTGGTACTGGCCGCCGGCGTTGCCCGAGAAGCCGAGGTCCAGCACCGGCAGCGACAAGTGGTGCAGGAACACCGTGAAGTCGGAGCCCGAGCCCGGCAGGTCGAGCGCGGGTTCGTCCGACTTGGCCGCCGCCTGCCACTGCGCCCACAAGGTCGGCGCCGCATCGGCCGCGCCCGCGTCGTGCGCGGGGATGCGCTCGAGCACCGTGCGCAGCGCGGCGAGCAAGCCTGGAGTGCCATCGGCGCCCGAGAAGCGCGGGCCGGATACGCCCACATCCATGTTGAGGTAGGCGACGAGGTTCGCGCGCAGGTCCTGCGCGTGCGCCTCGGCCCACTCGGTGCTGCCGACGAGGCCGAACTCCTCGCCGTCCCACAAGGCCAGCGCGATGCCGCTCGCCGGGCGCCAGCCGTCCTTGGCGCGCGCGCCCAGCAACTCGGCCGCGCGCAGCAGCGCCACGGTGCCGGAGGCGGCGTCGTTGGCGCCGCGCACCCACGCGTCGCGATGGTTGCCGGCGAGCACGTAGCGCGCGTCGCGTCCGGCGAGGCGCGCCACGACGTTGTGCAGCACCACGCGCCGCGGGGGCGCGTCGACCTCGAACTCGACCAGCGCGGGGCCCGGACCGAACAGCCCTTCACCGCGCCGTTCCATGCGCGCCAAGAGGCTGCGCGCGTCGCTGGCGCCGATCGGCAGGCAAGGCAGGCGCGACAGGGTGCGCTCGAGCGCGGCGCCCTCCAACCGCGTCGTGGTCGCGGAAGGCGGACTCGAGGGGCCGTCCGGCGTCGAGGGATCGCCCGGCACGCGACCGATGGGCGTGACGGACCCGCGCTCGGCCTCGTGCGACGGCTTCCAAGGACCGCGCGGCCACGGCGTACCGCGTTCGAATCCATCGCGCGCGGGATCGTTCCAAAGGAGCACGCCCACGCAGCCATGTTCGGCCGCGAGATCGATCTTCACGCCGCGGTAGGCGCCTCCATATCGGCACAACGCGATGGCGCCGCTCACTTCGACGCCGGCGGCGGCCAAGCGGTCGTAGTCGTCGCGCAGTCCGCGGCCGACATCGACGACCAAGGCGCGCACGCGCCCGCTCTTCGAGCCCGAGTTCAGCAAGGGCGTGTCGCCGGTGGGGATGGCCTCCGGGTCGAAGGCCGAGTGGCGCTCGAACAGCAGCGTGCCTCCGACCTCCGCGCGCAGGTGCGTGCGCAGCGGCAGCACTTGCACGACTTCGCGCTGGTCGATCTCGACCTCGAAGCCCGCGTGCTCCAAGCGCCGCGCGCAGCGCTCCGCGGCCAAGCGCGAACCGCGCGTGCCGGCGAGGCGCGTCGACTCGGTCAGTTCGAGCAGCAGTTGGCGCGAGGGTGCGGCGTCTTGGGCCGCGAGGGAGGCGAGCAGGAGGGCGGACCACATGGGCTGGTCGCGCGAGTCTAGGTGGCGTCCCCCCCGAGCGTGCACATCCGAGTGCGGGAAACAACTTCGACGCGGCCCGCCTCGTGCAACCGAGCGCCCCACCCGGTCGATCCCGTGGGGGCGGGGCGACGCCGCGCGGCGCACCAGCGCGGGAGCGTGCTCCCGCGCCGTGCTCCCGCGCCGATCGTCTCAGGTCCGGAAGCGCTGGACCAGCCCTTCGAGCTGGGCCGCGACGACCGCCAGCGACTCCGCGGCGGCGATCGTGTCCTGCGCCTGCTTGCTGGTCTCGCCGGCCACTCGACTGACTTGCGCGACGTTGGACACGATCTCGCGGCTGCCGTCGGCGGCGCCCGCCAAGCTGCGCGCGATCTCGTTGGTGGTGCGCGTCTGCTCCTCGACCGCGATGGCGATCGAGCCTTGGATCTCGCTGATCTCGCCGACCACGTGGGCGATGCGCACGATGGCTTCGCGCGCCCCGATCGAGTCGCCTTGGATGGCCTCGATGCGGCCGGAGATCTCCTCGGTGGCGCGCGCCGTGGCGTTGGCGAGCTCCTTGACCTC
>SXGQ01546497.1_pt1 | contig 19104 bp, 12 predicted proteins | sample 3178371 | NCBI WGS metagenome assembly SXGQ01 (sample SAMN11356859, study PRJNA531348) | freshwater metagenome | isolation source: freshwater sample F1-20 | place: China: Fuxian Lake, Yuxi | collected 2017-12-25 | reverse complement strand
TCGTGACACGGCATCCGCCACCATTTCCGGCTTGGGCCGGAAGTTCTCGCTGTTCGCGATCAGAAAGCTCATCGCGGCATTGTTGCGGATTTCGCCTTTGACAATCAACATCTCATGGACGAGGTCGCCCCAACTGCGATTTTTCTGGAATTGCAGGGCGAGCCAGGGCTTGAGAAAGTCGGGTTTTGGTTTACCACCGTCCTCGGGTGGATCTAGCCAGAGCCGCCAAGAGATGCCTAAGTGTTGACCAAATTCACGAACATTACATAGATCGTCTACAAGATTGCGACGCTTGTTGGGATCGAGGTTATCGAGGAATTCACGAGCCTGTCGAACGCTCGGCACCCGACCGGTGAGGTCGAGGTAGACACGCCGCAGGAACTCCGAATCATCTGCAATCTCAGATGGTTTGATGTTGTTCTTGGTCAATCCGTCCAGCCAGGCTTTGTTCATCGCACTGACCAAAGCCGATGGATCGCGTGTTGAGATCACATTAGTGGTATCGGGCTTTGTTGGCTTATTCTGGGCCAGTACCGGCAAAGCTAGCAACGCGACGGTTAGAGTTATACAGATACGGGTCATAATGAATCCTCATGTGATGAGGCAATTTGCAAATAGACAGGTGTAAGAACATTACCACGGATGGAGAAAAGGATCAACAGAATTGAATTCAGGCTGGTAGTATTCACTCAGCATGAAACAATTAGCATGTAGTCGTTTGAGGTTGCCGCAATGCAGCCGGAAAGTCCAAATGAACTAACGAAACAAACGAAATTACTTCAGTTTGCCCGGTTTGATATGGGCATGGATTGCCTGCTGGGTATTTAGGGTAATGACCCCGACCATACCAAATGGTATGGAAATTTTAATTTATACTTAAACCAGAAACTTTGGATTCTGCTACAAAACCTTTGCTGATTCATTGAATTAGCATTATTCTATAGTTGTTAGTCCGGCAAGAAACCCGTCTGCGTATTCGGTGCCAATAACGAAGTCGCAAGGCTTGTTTCAAGTTAACAGATTGAAACGCCTTCAGTCGTCTAATTAATATCTTGAAGCAATGTTTCACAACAAATTAACGCTAGACCATGTGGAAACTTTAGTATTCCATTTGAAACCGCCTGCGACCAATCCCGGGGACAAAAATGCGTCAAGTGAAGATATAGAACTGCATCAGATTTTAGAAGCCATGAAAAAACGAGGAATTAATGTCACCTTTAAACCATAAAAATAAATCCTATAAAGTTATTGCTGCAATGGGAGAACCACCTCACAGAAGTTTGCTAGTACAAACAGTTTCCACCAAGGGGCGCATTTGTGTTTCATGGAAAAAAGAATGGTCGCTTAAAGATTCTGTACTGGGACAGGGATGTTTATGCATTGTGGTACAAGCGTTTGGAATCTGGAACATTCCAGTTTCCGGTCGTAACCCATGACATGAAAAGTGTGGAGGTTTCCGCGTCCGTTCTTATATTGATTTTGAATTAGTGGGAAGGCGTGAAAGATTCAAATGCTGTCGAGGAACTTTTGGGCCTAGAGACATCTTAGATGGAGGCCAGTCCCATTTGTGTGGCTTTTTCCACCATCAGCATGGTGGCCCCGGAGCGGAATTCATTCGCAGCCGCACCGTTGCCTTTCACATAAGCGGTGAAACGGATCTCAATGCCACGATCTGTCAGACCGTAAATTACCACTTCCGAGCGTTTGTTGTCATGGCCATCCATGCCCTGAATCCAGGAATCGATTTGGTTTCTAAGTTCCAGTACAGATGCCGGGTTGGAATTGACAGGGACTGTAATTGAACCATGCACCCTTCGATGGGTTCGCATGCCAAGATTATCAATGGTGCCGCCGGCAAGGTTGTTGTTGGGGATGATGATGATGGAATCTTCCTTTGTTTTAAGCCGTGTCGTGCGAAAACCCACTGATTGCACGGTGCCTTCAACGCTACCTGTCTGGATGAGGTCGCCCACGCTGAAAGTTCTGTCGCCAATGAGAAGCATAGTGGCAAAGAGGTTCTTCAAGGAATCCTGCGCAGCCAGGGAAATGGCAAGGCCTGCCACACCAAGGCCAGCCAGGAATCTTCCCATCAAAGCCCCGTCATCAAAGCAAGAAACCAAATAGATCAACGAACCAATGATGATGGAGGTCTTAACAAGCTTTGACAGGAAAGGTAAAAGAAGGTCTTGAAATCCCCTTAGGGTTCCCTCTTCACGGGTGTGTTCAGAAATTAAAATAATTAAGTCAATCAGGCCGAAACCACCCCATACGGCTGCAGCTCCTAGAAGAAGATCATCGAAGGAATAAAAAGAGGCGGCAAAGTGCAAGGGTAAGTCGGCAAAACCTATGAGTTGCAAGCTTAGTCCCACCGTGAAGAATGCACTGATCTGCGAAAGACAAAGTGCAGTTTTTTTGCGAGTGGATTCTTCCTGGATGGAGAACAAGTAAAACACTACAACCATCAGGAATTGGCTGAATAGTTTGTAAAACGCGAAGAGGGCAAAAAATATTGTTCCCAGGACTATCCATTGCCAGATTTCCAAAAATCCGATGGTTTCACACATGCTTTTCGGAACGAGCATCCGAGTGCGAAGTCCGGGAGCAACCCACCAGGAGGGCAAGGTAACAATATATTTCTGGTTCAATAAAGTGGCATCCACTGGCATATCGATCATTTTCTTGATACTTTCATCCAATTGGGAGATGGTGGAATTACTGAAGCGCCAACCTTGGTTAGCCATATCTTGCCTGCGGGCAAGCATGACCCTTCCCAAGGGGCCACGGTGCCATAGATACCTGGGGCCGTCCGATTCACTAGGCAATTCATGGAAGTAAACCCTGCCAATACGATCGATAAGGGCTTTTAATTTTATCGCTAGGATTGGTCCCATATTGGCACGGGCGGAAAGCGGTATGTTGCTTAAATCCAAACATTCAGCCGCTTCCATTAACCTTCCATCATTCACGGTCCGCAGGAAAGTGCTGAATGTTTCACGGGGTGATGCCCGACCTGACAAATGATCCCCCAAGCCTCTTTCTGCGGCGGTAAGGCTTTCATACATGGTGGGAACCCTCGCCACGGAATCTTCACTGAAACCCCACCTTCCATCCGCTCTTCGTACCAGTCTGATCTTTATGGTCTTGTCTGAAAGTATCACCTCAGGGGCAGTGTAATGATCATCCAGCTCGCTGATGCCCAGCTTCACCTTTCGCAGCAGGACCTCAATTTTTTCGGCGAGCTTCGATCCCAACCGGGTTTTCTCATCATCGGAAAAATTTGACAGGTCCAGGAAAATTGATTGCTTTTTCGAGCATCTTGTCATTGTTTTCAGCATCATCCATGGTTTTTAAAAATGCCTGGATCATTTTCTTAGGTGAGGCAAAGTCTGAATTCATGCCCTTGGGCGGGGCTTTTTCCAAACTGGAATTGTCAGGTGTCCGTATCACATTTCCAAGAATTACCCATTTGTCATTCACAGGGAGGTTTTTCACTGTTTCCCAAAGCTTTTCAATTTGGGCCACTGTATTTTGGTTGAACTGCCAACGGTCCTTCATATTTTCCTGAGAAATGCGTTCCGAAACCACAAAGCCCTCTTTACCGCTGAACCAAACATATGGTGGCAGTAGTGGGTCCACGGGAATATCCTGCAGGTAAACATAACCAAGCCTTTGCATTGAGGCGCCAAGCAACAATTCAAGGCGTTGTCCTTCGGTGCGCCTTTTAGAGGGGGAAATACCTCTAAGATCCAAACACTGAGCTGCAGTTTCAAAATCTCCTGCCACGCATCTGCTAATAAATGTGGTGGTAAGTTCGGTGGGGTCTCCCAAGCCTTCTGCGAATAGTGATTTTTGGGTTAACTGAGGTTTGATTCTTTCAAACACTGCCTGGTAAGTCATGGGTAAATTAACAATAGTGGCCCGGCTGAACATCCAAGAGCCATCGTTTACTTGCTCCAGAACAAGTTGTATTCCCTTGTCCTTGTATAGGACAGAGGTTTTGTTTTCCTGAGTCAAGGAAGCATTAATGAACGGCGGGGAAAAAACATCGAGAATCTCGGCCATTAAGATGACTATTTTGGATTTTTCGGCTATCGTCAGATCCGGGGGAAAATTCAAGCAATCCCGGGCTACTTGCATGGCACCCGGAATTTGCTTTTTCACAGCGTCAATGGCAAAACAGAAAGTCTCTATTGCTTCTACCGGTTTGGATCTGGATTTCGGTAGGGGTGGTATGGTGTTGGTTTGGCCAAATACACACATAGAAAACATAAATATGGCAGCAATTGCAATTAGACGACGCATCAATTGGGACTCCCATTAGAATTAGCCTTTAGGCTACCAAGATTTGGAAAGTGTTCAACTGTTTGAGATCAATAAAAAGCCCCGATATTGTGGTTGGAGTCATTGATTATAGCCTTCTCAGTTCTTATCCATAGGGAATAGGTGTGACGCCGAAAATTCGCAACAGCCGTGAATTTAGACTTTGGAGGTGCGTGGTTTGCTTCTGTTTGCACACTTGGTTTAAGTGACTGATTAGCTTCTTCCTTTTTAGGATCAACTAATCCTCAATCCCCCACTACACCTTGGAAAGCATTATTGGATTACTTCATGCGGATTCTGGTTTCATAAGTCCCTACTCCGGACGATTCTTTTCCTCGAACCATCTTGAACCTATAAATAATTGTCATTAAATCATTTACTTAAAGAATGATATGACTTGATTTGCGACATGATGCCAGAAGATGCATCGAAATGACCGCCCGTTTTTTATCCTACAATCAATCCACTTTTCGTCCCATCAATCAAGCATAGTTCGTCTATCTTTTGTCATGTACTATTGTGAACTTGTAGGGGTGGCGTGTGAATTCCCAAAAAAGAATCATACTGTCAGAAATTTATGCCCATGTTTGGGTTCATAGCTTTTGTTTATCATGGACTTTTGAATCCCTTTCAATTAGAGTGAAATGATAGTTGTTATGGTTTGTGATAGTTAATTGTTAATCTCACTAGGTGATAAATTTTACAACCATCACAATCCCAACCTGATATGCTTCCTGTGCCTAAAACCTTACCGCATATGCGGATGATCTTCCTGAAAATTTATGACAACTTGGGTGAAGAGGATTGATTCTTAAGAACCAAGATTGATGAAGCTAATTTTTCTCTCCCTCGATCACACTGATGGTAATGATGTCGGGCCTAATCAATAACCATATGGAGCGAATTTGAAAAGCTATCGTTTTGTTTTCTCTTTGGTAAGTATCGGCTTTGTCTCCATGTTTTGGGGCAACCATTTCCCAGCAGCGGGTGAACAGGCACCAAAAGCAATTTCCTCGAATGTCGGCGTGGTGTTTGATAAACAGATCCAACCGTTACTCGTCAAAACCTGTGGTAAATGCCATGGAAAATCCCCGAAGGACAACGACCTGGATATCACAAGCTTTGGCACAGCCAAGGAGATACTCGCCAAGCCGAAGGTGCTGGCAGATATCGCGGATCGCTTGAATACAGGGGATATGCCACCGAAGGAGGCACCGCAGCCAAGCAAGGCCGAGCGTGATCAATTGCGGGCATGGTTTAAGTCGGCCCTTGATGCCGAGGCTTCCGCCAGGATAGGCGACCCGGGGCCTGTAACGCTGCGTCGGCTCAATAACGCCGAGTACGACAATGTGATTCGTGATCTTACCGGAGTGGACCTTAAGCCAACCCGCATCCGCGAATTTCCAACCGACAGTGTGGGTGGGGAGGGTTTTGCCAATGTAGGCGAGGCGATGCCGGTGACACCCGGACTGGTTGAAAGATATCATCAGGCAGCCCGCGACATCGCGGCACACGCCGTTCTTTTGCCCACGGGATTTCGATTCTCGCACTCGCCAGATCGCCCGACCTGGACAGCGGAGGCCCTTGCCTCAGTCCGGAATTTTCATTCCCGCTATGCCGGGTCAAACGGTGAACCGCCGCTTGCCGCGCATCTTGCCGCGACCCTGAAACACCGTGACCGGCTTAGCCGGGAAGGTGCTGCCGCCATCACCGCGGTCGCAGCCGAGGAAAAGTTAAACGCCAACTATCTGGCGGTGCTTTGGGCCGGGCTTAATGGAAAGTCATCCTCGCCTGCCGAAGCGATTGTCCAGTCAAAGCAGTGGTATGAGAAAATAGCCAAGGCGGAAGCCGAGAAGCAACGGCGACAGATTGCTTTTCAGTCTGCAAAGAAGTTGATCGATACTCGCTGGGCACCATCGAAGCGTGTTCTGGCGAAGTCGAAAGTCGCTGAGGCGGGATCGGTCCCCTTTGAATCCAAGGTCGTGGTACAGCGTGGCGAGATGCTGATACTTGCTGTTCTTCCCAATGAGAACCATGGCGCTGACAGCACGCTTTTGGAATGGAAGATTCGCGAGACCACCGGCGACCAAAGGGCCTGGAACATCGCTGACCTGGTGCCCAACTTTGTGAAATCAAACCCTTTGCCGGACAAGCATGATGCAAGTTGGAGCTTTCTGGAAACAACCTCATCACCGGTGTTTTTGACTGAACGGCGTGAGAGTATCGCAGGACGATCGGAGTTGAAATCTTGGAGCATCGGTTCTGAACCCTCGGTGTTCGTGAACTCCGCCGCCGAACCGGTCAAAGTCTGGACAAGTTTGCCTGCGCGATCAGTTTTCGTCCATCCCGGTCAGAAGCGAAATGTCGCAATTGCCTGGACCAGTCCGATCTCCGGTGAACTGGTGGTTGAGGGTCGTGTCGCTGATGTTCATCCTGGTGGAGGCGATGGTGTCTCGTTCGAGTTGTCGCATATTGCCGCCCCGGATTTGGGTAAGGCGCTGGCGGATTTGAGCAACAATTCGATGACTCAGTCTGAAGCCGGTTTGCCTTTGGACATGCTTGAAGTTGTAAGGGAAAAATGGCGCGAGGCCAAATCTGATCCCGCGCCAGTGCTTGCCGCAATCAGATTCATGCAGGATCAATTGTTCCAGGGTAATTACAAAAAAAATGGAGCGATCGCGGTGGGTAATGGCTTTCCCGCCTGGCAGGACCTGCGTCGAGTTGTCGCCCAAGAACGGGTCCAAGGTGCCGCCCGTGAGTTATTGTTTCGGATGATAGCGTTGCCAGCCCAGTCCGATACCTTCGTGGTCTGGGACCGGCTACGACTGGAGGGCGGTGATGGGCCGCCCTTGGTATTCGCCGAGCATCCTGAATTGGGCGTCGCAATCGAGAACGCATCCGGCCTTAAGTTTGGCCAACATCCGGATGGGAGTCGGGTGCCGAAATCCGCTCTGGTGACAAAGCCTGGTGTCGAGATTGTGATCGATTTGAGAAAACTTTCCCCGGAGTTGCAGAAGGCACTCGTATTACCCAGGTTTCTCCGTGCTGATGTGAGTCTGGACGAAGCCAGCCCTAAAACTGCCTCGGTTCAGGCATTCTTGATCGCGGCCACAGGTGGCGGGGGTACTTTGGCAGAGCCGGTGGCCAAAGCCACACCGGGCGACCCACTTGCCGCGCAGATTGTGCATCCGCAGGTTGCCACCGAGCTAGCAAGGCCGGCGAAGGAGTTTCGCGCTCTTTTCCCACCTGCTGTTCTCTTCGAGCCGATCATTCCCCGAGACGCGCAAGGTAGCGTGTTCCTTTTCAGGCGCGAGGACGAGCCGTTGCGTCGATTATTGCTCGATGATGCCGGACGGGCCGAGATCGATAGATTATGGGCCGAATTGGAGTTTGTCAGTGAGCAGGCATTAGCCACCCCGATTGCATATGAGGGACTGGTGCAATATTATCGCAAGCCAAACGATGGTGCCCGCATCATGTTCTTTTACATCCAGGAGTTTGAGCAACAGATCCGCAATGAGGAGAAGGCGTTTCTCGCGGCCCAGGTGGCGGCTGAACCAAGGCAGATCGAGGCGCTGCTGGATTTTGCTTCTCGTGCTTGGCGCAGGCCGCTTGTTTCAAGCGAGCGCGAGGCGATTCTGGCCGCATATCAAGCCGACCGTAAAGATGGTATCAAGCACGATCCTGCCTTCCGCGCCGCACTTGCGCGTGTTCTTTCCTCCCCTTGGTTCCTTTACAGGGTGGAACAGCCATCCGCGGGGACACGCTGGGGACCAGTCTCGGGTGACGAATTGGCGACACGGCTAAGTTTCATGCTTTGGGAGTCGATTCCCGATGATGAATTGCGTGGGTTGGCAGCAAAGCTCAAAGATCCCGTCGTGATGGAAACTCAATTGCGCCGGATGCTGAAGGATAATCGAATGCGCGGCATGGCCGAGGAGTTCGGCGCCCGCTGGCTTGGGGTGCGTGATTTCACCAACAATCACGGACGAAACCTGAAGCACTTTCCGGAATTCACTCCCGCCTTGCGCGAGGCACTTGCCGAGGAACCGGTTAGATATTTTGAGGATATGCTTGTGAATGATCGACCTGTCGCCAACATGATTTCTGAAGACGCTGTCGTGGTCAACGAGTTGCTTGCCAAATATTATGGTATCCCGGGGGTCCAAGGCGGTGCATGGAGGCGGGTTGAAAAGGTCGCGAACTATGGCCGTGGTGGAATACTTGGTTTTGGTGCGGTATTGGCAAAGCAGTCGGCTTCTGCCCGAACTAGCCCAGTCAAGCGGGGCACCTGGGTGGTTCAAATGCTGGGCGAGCGATTGCCCAAGGTTCCGCCAAATGTGCCACCCCTTCCCGAAACGCCTCCACCCGGATTAAGTGTGCGCGAGATCACGGAAAGGCATCGAAAAGATTCGGCCTGCGCGGGTTGCCACATCCGAATTGATCCTTTTGGCATGACCCTTGAGCAATTCGATGCGATCGGAAGATTTCGGCCCGCAAAAGATCTGAAGCCAGACGATTTGAAGGCTACATCGCATGACGGAATTGAAATCAACGGCTTTGCCGGCCTCCAGAAATACCTTGCTGGCCCTAGGCGTGAAGACTTGCTGCGATCTTTCAGTCAAAAGCTGGTGGGTTACGCGCTTGGTCGATCGGTTCAGTTGTCCGATCGGAAACTTGTTGATGATGTGGCCAAAAGCGTCTCAGGCGGTGGGCGCTGGTCGGATGCACTCCTTATTATTGTTCAGAGCGAGCAGTTTCGCTCGATTCGGCTTGAGACTGTGGCAGAAAAGCCCTAAAATTGATCTTCAATAAATGAGGACACGGCCATGACCAACAAATCAGGTTCAAATATCACAAATTCAAATATCACTAGGCGCACCATGCTTCGTGGCATCGGTGTTTCCATGGCGTTGCCCTGGCTAGAATCTTTGCCTTCAGTTTCGGCAGCACCAGCCAAGAACGGTGATGGCCCGCCTACCCGGACACTTGTCACCTTTACCGGCATGGGCTTTCATTCGCAGCACTGGTGGGCCAAGGGTGAAGGTGCCGGCATGGAACTCGGGCCTTGCCTGGCTCCCCTTGAACCCTGGAAGCAGCGCCTTGTTTTCCTCCGGGGACTTTGGAATGAACAGGCCAATAACGGTGTCATTCATTGCATGCAGACTGGGAACATGCTTAGCGGTTCTGTGATGTCAAAGACTGAGGTTCGCACCGGGGTTAGCTTTGATCAATTGATGGCGCAGCGGATAGGCGACCGCACCCGGATTCCCTCCCTGGTTCTAGGTTGCGAAGGGCCTATTCCTGGCCTTCAGGATGGGCACCCGTTACTTTACAGTTCCCACATTTCCTGGAGCACCGCGGTTTCACCAACTTGGACCGAGACAAGGCCCGCCTTGGCATTCGACCAACTTTTCCGCACCGACCGAAACAAGGGCGATCGCCGTGTGGTCGATGCCGTGCTTGAGGATGCGCGCTCTCTTCGTCGTCGTCTTTCCGTCTCGGACCAGCAGCGATTCGAGGAATACCTTGGTAGCGTCCACGAGATTGAAGGGCGAATCAAGCGAGCTGGCAAGGAGAGGGATGCCAGCGCATGGAAACCGACCTTGGCGGCACCTGATCGGCCCCGCCCTGCTGATGGTATTCCCCCTGAGATTCCCGAGTATTGGAAGTTGATGAACGATATCGTTCTTCTTGGTTTTCGCACTGATATCACACGGATCGCCACCCTCAAGTATTGCAATGATGGCTCTGCTGAGACTCACACGCATTGCGGGGCCAAAGATCAACATCACCAGATGGCCCATACACAGCCCAAGGAACTTATCCCACTAAACCAGTTCTTCATGGCGCAGCTTGCATACCTTTGCGAGCGGATGTCCGAGGTCAAGGAAGGTGATCGCACCCTGCTTGATAACACCACTATCATGCATTGTTCAAGCATGCTGCATGGCAACCATGACTCGAAGCAGTTGCCCATCATCCTGCTTGGTGGTGCGGGAGGCAAACTTAAAGGCGGGCGAGTGCTTGATTACTTGAATGCCCCCAATCGCCGTATGTGCAGTCTGTTCCTTCATCTCATGGATTGGGGTGGCTTGGAGCTTGAAAGTTTCGGCGATTCCAAGGAGAGGTTGACGGGCATCTAGGATGCCTTTATCAACAATTGCTGTGACACCGCCATGTGGTTCATGAATCTCATTTGATTGATGTTCAAAAAGATGTGACCTGTGATTGTGTTTCAATCAACGGGCCTTTTAGACATGATCATTGGAATGTTAATCAGTCATCCCCTGTTAAGATCTTGCCATCATTTCTTCCAGCCATGTCGCGGAATGTTTGCACATTAATGGTGCTCGGTATCAATCTGGTTGATCCATCCATGTTGAGAAAAAGGCTCGAGTTCTGGTGTGGCCCGAAGAAGCTACCCGGACTGGCTGTCGCGGCGTTAGGGCCGCTTGACCGGCAATGAACTGTCACTTGAGTAATTGCTGGTCTTGCTGTGACCCCGACTGCTTGGCCTAATCGTGCTGCGTGCTGGTCACTATACACGGATGTGCCCCCGGGGATTACCCCGGCCCAACCATTGGGTGATAAGGCGCTCATCCGTTCGCCGATACCGATCGTGTTCGATGTGCCATCGGTGATGTCGGCGACTCTTACGCTTTGGTTCCGGTGAAATATGCCATTGAATGGTTGTTGTTCGTACATTGCAGTGTATGCCGGCGCATCGGCAGGATTGCCCCCTCCTAGGCAGCCGACATAGCTGGTGGTCGCCAAGTTTGATATTGTGCCAGCGGTGGCGGGCATTGGGTTGCCACCATTGGCCGGAGCCATCCAAACGGTGGCAGTGGTCGGCCCTGTGTCAGATGGGCAGCGGTAGGTTAAAACAGGAGTGCTGCGGGGAGTGGTGTTCGCATTGTTTGTGATCGGCAGCGTGAGGTTGATGGATCGGTAAAGATTTTCTTGCTCGACATAGGGTAGTATCAAAGAAAAGAAACTCCAACCTGGCCCGGCTTCAGCCACGCCATCGTTACTGCCACCACTCCAAGTACCCGTGGTTGTCGAAATGAAGCCGGGCGGAAACTTGCCATATGTGTTTTCATAATTGTGAAGGGCCAAACCCATCTGCTTAAGGTTATTGGCGCATTGTGTCCGGGCGGCAGCCTCGCGTACTTTTTGTACCGCAGGCAGTAACAATCCAATCAAAATTGCGATGATGGCAATCACCACCAACAATTCGATCAGTGTGAACGCGAGTCGGATTTGATGTACCATGAAAACGCACCTTTACATTACGAAAGTGCCATATTCCTAGCTGAGTCACGGGGACTTTGGTTGGTAATGAACAGCCTGAAAATCAGTTTTATTGAGATTCAGTCTCATTAATAATATAGTATTGTTCTTGTACTAATTCTGCAAACAGTTTTTCTTAAATTTTTACTTTCGCTTAAAAATCACTAAAACTCCTCATCCAACAGGCTGATTTTTTGGGAATATTTATGTTTCATGATCTTATATTCTGGCTGACTTCCAGTCGGCATAATACTTTACAGCATTTTTAAATAGGCTTGATTCATTACTGATTGTAAAAGGCTTTATAATCCTGGCCGGCCACGATAAATTGATCGCTAATATCCCGTGATATTTTGAACTCATTCTTGGTTTTATCGGGTGTGCTCCCAAAAGGTTTTTGCAAATACTAGTTATTTCGAATTTTAAAAGCCATGCTTTTAGAACACGGTTGTGAGCTACGACAGGATTGAATAAAATTTTAAAGTATGAACAATTTTTGGTGACGCCAATCAGCTTAGAACATCGAAAAGTTTCATTCGGGCAATTTGCCAGCGTCTGCGAAGGGTGCGGGTGGAAATTCCTAAAATCTTGGATGCTTGGTCCTGATCCAATCCCTGGTACCACAGCAAATCAACCACATCTTTTTCTTCCGAGGGCATATTCTCCACCAGTTGGTGAAATTCGGTCCATTTTTCCAAATCACTTTCCGGCATTGTTTGTTGCGCCACCATGCCACCAACCATATTGGGGTTTAAGGAATCGGTATGGTGGTGGACCGCGAAACTACACTCTGCTTTGTACTTTTTAACCAAATCCAGAAGTTCCCTGCGAATTTGTACCGCAGCAAGGTTTAAAAAATGCTTTTCAGATTTGATTTCTACATCTGCCAGTGCCCGGTGTAGTCGGATCATGGCATTTTGGAATATATCATCTGTCTGCTCCCAGCGCATAAGTCCGGGAAAGCCATGAAACATATGGCGGGTTAGCCTTAGTAATGCAGAGTAAGAATGGTTTAAAAGTTCTTCAGGGCTATGGTTATCCATCAACTTAAGTTAACAGAAAAAAGTTCTTAATCAAAGGATCAATCATAGATGAAATAAAAGATTCTTAAACTAACCGAAATATTGTTTATTGCTAAAAGTTTGGGTCAACGAAATCTTCTTCTTTTATTACAGAAATTAAATTAGCATAAGTCTTGGGATAAATTATTTCTTTAATAAATTTTACAGATCCATCTACAAAAACTGCGTTCATTCCACCTTTATGAAAAGAATATGCCTCGTTATTATTTGTGCAGTTGATAACACAAAGCCCGGGGCACTTTTCCCCCTTATCATCAAAGCCATGCAAGGGGCATCCGCTTTGGGGATCAGCCCATGCTGCACCAAAAACAAGTCCGCTTGCAGGAATAATGGCATTGTTGCATTTTTCGTCAAAAGGGTAAGGGCCATTTGCTTTTAGATTCCTCATATAGTGCCCAGGTCTTCCAGCATCCTCAACAACTAATAATGTTGATCCCGATTCTTTTATGTTTTTTAATTTTTTACCAACAGTCCTTATATCCTCATTTTCGTCGGCTTTGCTTGCACACATAGCACCTTCCCAAATTGTAATTTCAGTTGTTGGTGGAAGGTTTTTAATGAGTCGAATGAAATTTAAAGAGACGAATTGAGGGGTGGCGTAATCTGTAACTGCCCTTGAATTGATATTTATGCTTCCGTCTGATCTACGATTTGGATCAGGTGTGGAGGGGCATAAAAAAGTATTGATTTTATTTCTAATTGCTTGGGCGTTTCCCGGATCATCCCAGCTTAAATTAAATTTATATGAATCAAAAACATTGTTTTGTTCAATATAGGGCAAAATATATGTCATCCACGAATGTTTAATTGTAATGTCACCATTAAAATAAGTTACAGCAAGTGGAATATTATCATTATTAACAGATGCATAATTATGCACAGCCAAGCCAAGTTGCTTCAAATTATTTTGACAGCCTAATCGTGCAGCGGCTTCCCTTACCTTTTGAATTGCAGGAAGCATTAAGCCGATTAAGATTGCAATGATTGCTATCACTACTAGAAGTTCAATTAGGGTAAAACCTACCCTGTTTTGCTTTGTTATATGGCGATTGTCATGCATCTAATTTTCTCCCGTAAATGTCTCTCTTTAGACATTGCGATAAAAAATCAGTCAGAGGACAAAATTATTGATTCGAAAGACTGGTGAATCGGAAGTTTTTAAATTCAGAAATCCCCGGCGAAGATGGATCTCCTGCGGAAATAGCTAGTTTAAAGCTATCCATAAAGCCCATAGGGTAATTTCCATTGGCAACTAGTTGGTCATCCACAATAAATTCATAGTTACCCTCTTTTAAAATCAAAACACAATTCAAGTTCTGGTTTAAAGAATACTTTGGCCGGTTTTGGGTGGACGGGGTTGCATAGGGGCCATGCATGCCGATTCTTTTGCTGAAACTCTCATTACCCAAAGTAATGAACTCCCGATCCTTAAGCTGGGTGTTGGATTTATAAAACATCATCCTTGGCCTTTGACCCAAAACAACCTTCCATTCAAATTCAATTTTGAAAGGCGGTGTCAAAAGGTGATTAAAAACCAGATGATTGCTCACTTCTCCCCGGATGGCGCCATCCCTGGTTTGAGTCCATCCATGTTTTATTCCGGTATGCCAGTTTTCGATATTATTCAGCGCCTTGCTGGTTCGTTCGGGGGTTAGCACGATCTGTAGATCAGCCTGACGATTCAAGTTTCCTTGTATGGTGGAAAAAACCACCGCCATTAGCAAAAGAAAAACAGCAAAGCTTATCGCTGGAAAAGTGGCCTTGGGGAAAATCGTGAAAGACCAACTCTTATTGTCTCGAAAATTATTAATGATTCGCAAAGCACCGGATGTTTCATCAAACAAAGATCTGGCATTTGAAGGGCGTTTTTCGGGGTTTTTTTCAAGGCAAAGTTTTATGTTCCTGTCAATGTACCCGGGGAGTTTGTTGTTTTCCTTGCTTGCCGATGGAGCGGGGTAATCAAGTATCCTGTTGATTAAATTTGTTGAATTGTGGTTCCCGAAAGGCATCTTTCCCGTTGTGGCCAGGAATGCAACCACTCCCAGGCTCCAGATATCCGTGGAGCAATTCAGCGGGCCGCCCTGGATCTGCTCGGGTGAGGCATAAGCCAAAGAACCTAGATGTTCATGGCCGGAAGGTTTTTGCGAACAAAGGGAAATTCCAAAGTCGCATACTTTCGCCCTAAGGTTTGAATCAAGAAGAATGTTTGACGGTTTCAGGTCATAATGAATAACTCCCTTGTCATGCGCGTAGTCCAGTGCGTTTGCGACATCCTCAAGGATTTTTAATTTCTGTTTCAAGGAAAGGCTATTGCTGGCAAGCGCTGTTCCAAGGTCGCCCCCTTCCACGAATTCAGTAACCAAAAGAAATGTGTCCTGAAAATCAAGGATATCAAAAACGGTTACAATTCCCGGATGCTTGAGGCTGGCGACCCTTTTAGCTTCTTCAAGAATCGACATCTTTTCAAGATCCAGAAGGTTGGAAAGCTTTTTGGAGGATTTAATCGCGACATCTCGTTCTAATTTCAAGTCGCGGGCTTTGTAAACTATTCCCTGCCCACCTTGTCCCAAAATTGCCTCGATGCGAAAACGATCCTTAAGCACCGTTTGCATTCGCAGGTATTGGTAAAATTTTCCCTGAATGGGTTGTGAAATCTCAGGATTCTGGTTCCATACAGATGCTTTTAAAGCCTTTATGCCTTTTTCGACTTTACCCAGAAGGTGGGGGTGTTTTTCACAAAGATGCCCGGCGGAAATACTGTTGCCTTTTTCGTATTCCTCCTCCCAGTAAAGCAGAAGGTCTGAAAGGGTTTCATCATCCTGAGGTAGGGCTGCCATGTTTTGGTCCGAAGGATGCTGGGTCATCTTTAATCAAATCGACGACCCTATCGTATCATAATGCGATGAAACATAGTTAAGAGGTCAAAAATTATGATTAATGAGAAAAGTCTTTGAATTCCTCTTTGATTTACTTTTTCAACCACCGTTTATTTAAAAAGTTTTAGTTTTGAATCATTCATCAATTGTTGTTGATCAAGTTTTAGACCGATATTCATTAGATAGGTTGCTTCAAATTCCCGTCATGAATTAATGTAGGTTCTGATAAAAGTGGTTTGTCTTCACTTCATGGTGGAAGTATTATTTTTACAGCTAAGCTTTTGTTGGATAAAGCAATCATAAGGGGTGAATCATGCATCGATTTTTACTTTCCGCTTTGATCATCTTCGTGTTTGTTGTTTGCGCAACTCACAGTGTTGCATTATTCAAGGATCCGGAAGCCCCGCAGGTACGCGCCCTGAAATTTGAACCCGCAAAGCAGGATTTTTACATTGAGTTTGGCGGGAAAAACATGCTCGAGGAATTTGAAAGCCAGGCGAAGGTCGCAAAAGCTCTGGGAGTTAAAGCCGCCAAGGGACTAGCAGACCAGATGGATTTTGAAAAAGAGAAACTTGTGCTGGTTAGCTGGAACACTTCCGGCCCACCGGAGGGAAAATTAATGCATGAACTGGTGATGAAGGGTGGCGAAAAGCGGATTGTGTTTTTTGTGAAGGCCCCTGCGAATGTTCTTATACGCGGCCAGCGTGCCCGGATCGGAGCGGACTTTTTTGCCGTTCCCAGGAACGCAACCCTGGCCTTCGAGGCCACCGAAAGAAAGTGATGGTTTAATCCACCCTTTGTTTTATGATTCAAATTGTATTTAATAATAACACTATGATGGGTTGGTATCCTTTGAATCACTTTTTAAAGACTTATCGAAAGCAACTCGCTTTTTGAATCGCAATTATCCCAGTGATAAAGTTTTTCCTGCTATTTTGAATTTAGATCCACCCCAGGGCTGGGCAATAACCCTTTTATGTTCATTTGCAAATGTTTTTACTGTAGATTTTGTTAATATCAAGATGAGATATATATTTATTAGGATTCATCGCCAGCTTAGCGACATGGGGAATGTTTTGAAATTTCATTCAATGTTGCAAAATTGTCTGGAAATAAACCCCTTTAGCCTAGAGTCGCAGTCCCGGAATCGGTTCGGCGGCAGTGGCAATTCGGATCACCTCCTGGAATTGAGTTTGCAATCGCAACTGCCCGATATCTAGCAGCGTGTGCAGGATGGTGGCGTGCAGGCTCTCTACCGTTGCCGGTTCCGTCGCTGGCTTGCCCCCATCGCGAGTTGTTTGGCCAATCACTTGGCCCATCGGAAAGCCGCCGCCGGCGACCAGCAGAGGAGCGCTGTGGGGCCAGTGATTGCGGCCGCCGCCCTTTTCAAGTTTAGGTGTCCGCCCCATCTCTCCCGTAGCCACAAGAAGTACCTTGTCTTCCAGCCCGCGATCACGCAGATCGTCCAGTAACACAGAAACCGCATGATCGAAGACCGTTCCCGAAAAATTCATTCCCTCTTCCATGCCAGGGTTGTTGCCGTCAGCATGCATGTCCCAGGCAAAATTTGTAGTCACCGTGACGAACCCGCAACCTGCCTCAACCAGTCGCCGGGCCAGCAGCAATTCCTTGCCAAGCGTTTTTCCGTGGTCCACATATCGGGGATAAAACCCCAGTTTCCGACCCTTGAGGATTGACTCCGGGTTTACCAACCGGCTGGTGTCATACCGATCGATGGTCCGTGAATCCTCCTGAGACAGGTCGAAAGCCTTTTCCACGCCGCCAATAATTGTCTCATAGGCCTGCCGCTGGTAGTCATCAAACCCCTCGAAATCCAGCTTTCGCTTCACACCGTCGAGGAGTGTCGACAATTCTCTGCGATCATCCATTCGGTCGCGGCTCATTTTAAGCTTCATGTCCTGCTGGATCGAACCGCCCCCACTCGAACCTGGAACCAATGGCGCATATGCCGAGCCGAAAGGGCCAACATTGTCGAACCGGCCGAACGAGTTATTATTCGGGCCTGCAGTCGGATCAACTGACTGCGGGAATAGCACGACATTGGTGGGCATGCCCCTGCCCGGCCTGTTGGCGCCGGCGACGCGGGAATAAATTGTGCCGAGATTGGCATCGAGCGATTCTCTGCCGGCGATGGGTCGGAGATCATGGTCGCTGCGTCCGCCGAATGTGAAAGAGCGGACGATTGCAAGCCTCTTGGCCCGCTCCGCCAACTTTGGGAAAGTGCCGCCAAATGTAACCCCGGGGATGCTTGTTTTGACCTCACCTGTGATGCTGCGGATTTCGACGGGTGCCGACATTTTCGGGTCGAAGGTTTCGATCTGGCTCGGGCCCCCGTGCATGAACAGGAAAATGACCGCCTTGTCCCGGAGGATTTTTGAGTTCGTTAAGTTTGCCGTCTTTGCCGCAAGCAATTGCGGCAATGTAAGTCCTCCAAGAGCCAGACTTCCGATTCGTAAAAACGATCGGCGGGAAAAGCCTCTACCATCATCAATCAATGTCAGCATTCGGCAGTTTCCTTACAGGATGGGTCTTCAATAAATTCGAAAAGTTCATCTTGAATACTTTTGGCATGATGGCCAGGGCGGGTCGTGCTTTCGATCACCTGTAATAACGCAGGTATGTAATTCTCAATATATTAGATGTTAATCAATGCTAATTTTCCTTGTCAACAAAAAAGAAGATCTCATCTATTCAATGACTATTTGATCAGGATTGATTTTCATGTGACTGATTTGGTTTGCCGGTAGGGATTATTGTCAGATTCATCTTGCCGCTCGATAGATGGTTTTTCCTTCCTTGATGGTCTCGAGAACCTTGATGTCCTTGATATCCATCGGATTGATTGTGAGTGGGTTTTTGTCGAGGATCACCAGGTCGGCAAGTTTTCCGACCTCAAGCGAACCCTTGCTTTTCTCCTCCTTGTACATGTAGGCGCCATCGATCGTGATCGCCCTCAGCGCCTGCAGCGGTGTGATCCGCTCATCCGGCCCGATGACTTCGCCGCCACGGGATATGCGGTTCACCGCCGACCAGAGAACAAACATCTGGTCAATTGGCGATACATTGAAATCGGTGTGGTTCTGGCACCGGATGCCCATGGCTAGCGCGGTTTTCATGGGGCTGAGGAAGTGCGCCTGTTCCTTGCCGCGGTTCTTGATGTGCGTCTCGCCAAAGAAGAAACAATGCTCGGTGAAGAAGGAAGCCATGATCTTGTAGTCGACATACAACTGAAGCTGGTCCTTGCGCACGAATTGGGAATGAATGATGGTGGTGCGCAGGTCGGCTTTTCGGTCTTTCGCGTTGGCGGCATGGGCGTCAAGCAGCATGTCGATCGCGGCATCGCCGTTGCAATGCACGATAAGCTGCAGGTTGTTGTCGTAAATGAATTTCACAAAGTCATGAAGTTGTGCCTTTGGAAAAGTGGGTTCCCCTACCCAGTTTTTCTCGCCACCCGGCCCCCCAGTGAGGTAGGGTTTGGTGAAGAATGCGGTACGGCCCTGAGGTGAGCCATC
>SXGQ01205242.1_pt1 | contig 19105 bp, 18 predicted proteins | sample 3178371 | NCBI WGS metagenome assembly SXGQ01 (sample SAMN11356859, study PRJNA531348) | freshwater metagenome | isolation source: freshwater sample F1-20 | place: China: Fuxian Lake, Yuxi | collected 2017-12-25 | reverse complement strand
GATGATCCAGAAATTTATGCGGCTGAACCATTGTATAAATGGCAACAAACTGAACAAGGACAATGGGTTATGAATCACAGTGTAAATCAGCCATATTTTAATATTACAGTCGACCATAATACTTATGGGTATAAATGCAAAATTTACGCTGATTTATCAGAAATAGATCTAACTTACTTTAAACTAAAATGGGCATGAAATTTATCGTAACAGGTGGTTTAGGATTTATAGGGCATAATGTTGTACGTCTATTAGAACAACAAGGACATAGTTGTTTATTAATCGATAGTATGACTAATTATGGCTTTGTGCCACAAAATGAATTAGATTACCTTATCAGTCAACGCAGAACAAGAATAGATAGTCCAGTTCTAAATATTGATATTAGAAATGCAGAACAACTACGTCAATATTTTAAACTTAATGCAGCTAATGTAGATGCTGTTATACATTTAGCCAGTTTTCCCCGACAAAAAATTGTAACACAACAACCAGTATGGGGCAGTGAAGTTATGAGCACTGCGTTAATTACATTACTTGAGCTAAGTAAACAATACAATATTCCCAAATTTGTTTACATTAGTAGCAGTATGGTGTATGGGGATTTTAATAATGATGTCACTGAATCCAGTATTTGCAATCCAATAGGACAGTATGGCATCATGAAATACATGGGAGAACAACTTGTTAAAGACTATCATCGTAGGGGCTGCTTTGATTACACTATTATACGCCCAAGTGCTGTTTATGGGGAGTGGGACGTTGAAGACCGGGTCGTCTCCAAGTTTATGTTGGGTGCCATGCGTGGTCAGACCCTAAAGGTCAAAGGTGCTAATGAAATATTAGATTTTACTTATGTCGAAGACACTGCCATGGGCATAGCTCTTGCAGCTACCAAAACAGTGGCAAATAATAAGACATATAATATTACACGATCAGATACAAAATTTTATACTCTACTAGATGCCGCAAATTTAGCTATAGATATAGCAGGTAAAGGTAAGGTTCAAATCGAGGACAAAGATCAAGAATTTCCTAGCAGAGGCAGACTCTGTATTGATAATGCTGTGCTAGATTTAGGTTATATACCTCAAGTAAATGTAGAACAAGGTTTCGAAAGATACTATAATTGGTTTTTATCGAGCACCTATTGGTCAAAACTAATATGATAAAATTTCATGGATTGGATAGACAGTATCAAAATATAAAAGAGGAAATTTTAGAACAGACCAATGAAGTGTATAAAACTGGTCAAGTTTTAGATGGCTACTACACAGAAAAGTTTGAAAGATTAATGGCCTTTCGCTGTGGCAGGCAATATGCAATCACTGTGAACAGCGGAACACAGGCACTTGTATTTGCACAATTATATTTGCAATATCTCTTAGGCGATAAAAACAAAGTAATTATTCCCGGTATAAGCTTTGTTGCTACCTTAAATAGTATTTTAATGGCTGGCAATGAACCAATTTATTGTGATGTTGATGCACAAGGACTTATGGACCTTAGCTCATTAAATTTTGCAATAAATGCTTCAGGGGTAACAAGCATTATGTATGTAAACTTATTTGGTAACGTCATCGACTATGATAAATTTACTACCCATACTGAATTCTTTAATCAAAATATTTTTGTTATAGAAGATGCTGCTCAAAGTTTTGGTGCTTTATACAAAGGAATTCCTAGTGGTAAACTAGGGAATATCAGTTGTCTAAGTTTTGATCCTACTAAAAACTTGCCCAATTATGGATCGGGTGGAATGATTCTTACCGATAATTTAGAGATAATTGAATTTTGTAAAAATCTTAAAGATAACGGCAAATTAGGCCATCATACGTCTGCAGGTACTAACAGTAAAATGAATGAAGTTGACTGCGCTCATATGCTGATAAAGCTAAAATATTTCGACGAATGGCAAAGACGTAGACATGAAATCGCAGACTATTACACAGCGGAGCTAAAAGAAATAGTAGAAGTTCCCTATGTTTCGCCCGATGTGACACATGCTTGGCACAAATATTGCATTAAGCATATAGATAGAGTTTCACTCAAAGAACATTTACACTGGGAAAATATAGAAACAAAAATACACTACACAACTCCTTTGTTTGATACTAGTATAGGCTTTGCTTATAAAAATTATAATGAAGAATACAGAGAATCATCAGCATTTTGCGGTGAGTGTTTGAGCTTGCCGATATATCCAGAATTAACAGATTCTGAAGTTGAAGTAGTTGTAAAAAAAATTAAAAGTTATATTTCTTAATATCTGCGTATTGTTTCAGCCAAGACCATTCAAAACTAAGTTTTAATTTAGCATAATCGCCTCCCACACTGTCATAGTATTCTATAGCATCCTGTGCACCTAAAATACTCCACTTGGCATGATTGCCTTGAGCTACAGTAGACCATTTGTTTAATCTGAATTCAGTCTCAACTGTGGGTGTTGTCATAAAAAAATGTTTTAGCTTTAAGACTTCTCTAAATGCTGTTCGCCAAGTAGTCCAAGGATCTTGATTATAGTGTGCAGTACCGGATATAACGGGTACAACTTCGTGCGATTGACTCAATGTAAAATCTAAACCAGGATCTGTGTTTTCTAATACTAAATGTTTATTGTATGCTATCATTGCTTGATGGCCGTACACTAGTCCATTCACGGGATTACGTGCATGAAAAATATAGTGCTTGGGTCCTTGCCAATAATCCGGTTGCCAATCCCAATCGAACTCTTTATCTATTTCTAATTTAGCAAATACTGCAAAGAACCAATCAGTTCGACTACGTTCGGCTGCTGCACGATATGCAGCTACACGACCATTAACGTTCAGTATTCTTTCTATATTAGAACCTCTGCTATGTTCTAAACAGTGATTAAAATAATAATCGGCATCAGGTTCCCCATTACTAATGAATTTAATTTCAAGTTTTTGTGATCTTTTGCACACAATGTCAAATGTCTTTAAGTAAGGATAATCGTAAACTTGTGTTTTAATGTATTGTTTGACATCACGCGGAACTAAACAACTGGCATGGTTAGTGGTGTATGGTATTACCTGTCTATCTTTTTCAGACCATAAACAGATATTTTGATACCATGAAAAATCTATGTCGTCCTCATGAATAAATTGTGCATAAGGTGTACTAAATTCATATTGCTTGATTGCAGTGATAAGATCATCACCTTTATACACAACTGTAGGAAAATCATAATTGTAAACAATTTGTTCATTATTATAATGTATAACATTAAACCAATCCAACAATTCTAATTCACACATCTGTTTACTAAAACTTTCTACGTGTACATAAAAGGTATCACCTCTGCGACCATGTTCTTCGTTAGTCCAACTAAAACAATGAACCATCTCTGCCTGCCATTGGCTGGGATGCCAAGTAAAATCAAATGTTGAGTAATCACAAATACTGCTGATAATCCAAATGTAGTCCGACTTGGCTTGTTTTATTATTCTCTTAAAGACGTCTAAGTGTGTACCTATATATCTTACAGATTTAATGTCGGGATGTTTAAGTTTAAGATCTGCTAATTGTTGCGCACTTTCAGGATTATGAAAATCCATGTAGAATATAGGTGCAGCTTGTGTTCTTTCTACTTCAGTGGTGTGCCAGTACCACTGGTGATCGGTTACATGTTTAGGTGCCAGTATTGTGCCGCCGTTTTGTTGCCATTGACTGGGCCATACATGTGTATAATTCTGCTCCCAAGGAACTGGTTTGTAATTGAAATCAAATCCAGTGTAGTCATTGAAACCATTAAGGACCCAATAGTACGTTGTTCTACAAAGATTCTGTGCTTCTTGAAGATTTGTTACAGGTCGTTCAAAAGCAAATAGATTAGGCTTAGGGCCAATATAAAATACATCAAACATCTATTTGTTCAACTTGGATTTTACATTTGTTGAGAAAATCCACTCCGTCCCCAGATCTATATTGATGCCCATAATATACTTTGGCAATGCCGCTTTGATATATAAGTTTTGCACAGTCTAAACACGGACTGTGGGTAATGAACATGGTCGCGCCATCACCGCTTTCGCTACTGCGGGCCAACTTAGAAATGGCATTACTTTCGGCATGCAAAACTTCAGCCTTGGTTTTTAAGGTACAAGTAGCATCGTGCACGTTCCAGACTTCATCCTCACAGTTGTTATCCCACCCTGCGGGCATGCCATTATACCCAATGCTAATAATACGATCGTCTTTGACAACGATTGCACCTACATGCAATCTTCGTGCAGTGCTACACTCGGCAAAGGTTTTTGCTGTTTGCATATAAGCGCGAATCATTTTTTCTTTCATTTCAAACCCATGCTGGCTCTTATTTTGGTGGCACTAATGCTGTGAGTTTCTTCATCAAAAACTTCTTGCTCAATTTTATAACCAACATCTCTACCATAAGTTATATTTACGATATTAGGCACAACTTGTATAGTATACTGTCCTTGATATAAAGGATCAAGATCACGTTTTATCAAGTTAGTTACTTGTTCTATTGCAAAAGGATTACTACCTTGCCAACCTTGGCAATCTCTAATCATAATACAGACTTGACCTGTTTTAGACAATGCACGTTCAAATAGAGCTCTGTGTCCTGCATGCCAAGGTTGCCACCTACCCAACATCTGCACAGTTTCTTTTTGCCAATCAAAAACAGGTCGTCTACGATTATTTAAAATAGCCTGTCCCACAAATGGTACCCATTTTTCTGCATTCTGTTCAGTAATTCTAAAATCATAAATATCAGGAGGAATGAAAGCTCGATTGGTATCTTCATATCTACCTGCATCTATAGTATCAATCCAAATAGTCCAATCCGCTTTAAAATTATGCCGCATTTCAGGTAGTGGAGCTACAAAGTCACATATCACGAAATCACCTGAACATTCCAATGCAAACTGTGCCATACGTAGACTTTGACGAATACGTCCTTCACGACTAAAATCCCAATCGTTATATTTTTTCCTTATCTCATCTGCGTTGAACCATGTAACCGATGCACGCCAATACAAAGGCATTGATTCGTAATTTGCAAACATTTGAATTGGCAAATGACTAATATCGCTAAAATTTTCCAAATAATGTTTTAATTTTTCTGCGAAATAAGTTTTTCCTGCACCGGGCAGGCCCATAATTAGGATTTTACTTTTCATGATAATACCTTTACATTGTATAATGATTCGAATCTATCAGCATCAGATCTGTCATTGACTATTGGTTCTCCTCTGATGTTGAGACTTGTATTTAATAACATAGGACACCCAGTCAACACAAACCATTTTTCCAGTAGTTGTCTAATACCAGAATCATCTGGAGGAACAGTCTGTACTCTACTTGTGTTATCGTGGTGAACAATTGCTGGGAAAAGTTCTGGACTTCGACACTCTGCAACATATTGCATGTATCTACTTTCGTTAGTAGGCAATTTAAAATATTCATGTGCATATTCTTCTAATATAACAGGAGCAAATGGCCTAAATTTCTGTCTCCGTTTAATTTCATTAACTCGATCTTTTATATGAGGATCTCTTGGATCAGCAAGTAAACTTCTATTACCCAAAGCTCTAGGACCAAATTCAGCACGACCACTGGCAATCCCTATTATTTTATTTTGCAGTAATTCGTCTATTGCTGTATTAGCAGGATATTCACCCGAGATGTTATGTCCTAAATAAGCATTTTTCCAATGTATTTTCTTGCCGTATCTGAGTGCTGCTGCACCTAAACTACTGCCAGCATCTCCAGGATTAGGCATTATCCATATATTATTAAAATAATCAAACAATTTTGTGTTAGCTAAACAGTTCAGAGCTACCCCGCCCATATAGACTAAATTATCAGACCACTCAAAATTCCTTGCTCGTCGCATTACATTGTAGATTAAATTTTCAGTAAGTGTTTGCGCACCTGCTGCAATATCATTCTTATCTAAGTAACTAGTATAGGAACTAGTTGATCCTAAATGAAAGTTTTCAGTAAAATCTAAATTCCATTCGTCGGCAATAAAATGAGTTTTTAACAAATCAGCAAAATGTCTATCTCCATATGCACTCATACCCATTAATATGTATTCTTCTTCCAGTGGTTTCAATCCCACTGCTTTGGTCATTGCACTATAAAACAATCCTATACTATGAGGATAATATTTAGACCAAAGTTTTCGATATGTTGCTCGTCCTTGTTTATATTCAGCTGCATATATAGATACGGTTTCGAATTCGCCGATAGCATCTATTACAACAACAGTTGCTCGATCATAAGGACTGGTTTGAAATCCAGCAGCAGCATGACTTAGATGATGATTATATACATGTGTAGAAACATTTTGAAATTGAGGAAAGTATCTTTTTTTGATTTGTTTCCTAGTTAATAATGTATAATCAAATCCTTGACCTGAGTAAAGTTGACGTAACTGTTTTCTAAACGGTAATTCGTAATATGCTATGTCAGATATTTCCTTAATAGAAATATCATTGAAAATATCTTGATGTAGTTGGCAATCGTTTTTTATTTTACTATACCGTTCGCTATGACCAGCAAACAAAATTTGACCTTTGCTGTCTATTAACGAAAGAGCAGCATCATGAAAACCAGCCGAAGCGCCCAATATGTGCATAAAGTTTGTGTGCTATAATGTTGTGACCTTCTTCTAAAAAATGTCCATTGGGACCTTCTTTAGTACCATATGCCCATTCTGTAAATCCTTCATAGGGCCATCCTGGAAAATAAGTTTCATCTATATGTTGTGTGAGATCGTGATTTTGTTCTTTATAATTCCAATTAGTCCATTGACTCATATGAGATTGAACCATAATATATTTTTGATTATGTGTAGTCAAAAAATTCTGTAATAAAATTACTTGTCGAAGCCAAGCACGTTGATGCCAATTATCAGTTTTGTCATTGTGCATAGCAGTCAATTTCTTCGTAATGTCTATTCTATGAGTCTCCATTCTCGTTGTATTTCTTCCAGGCCAAACAGAAAATACACCATCGTTATCCAAATAGTCTGTACGATTAGGATCAGACCATGCAATAATTATTACCGATGCACGTTTAGCCAAGGTAACATCCATGGTCCTTTTTACAATTCTTGCATTGCTACAGGCCTGTTTACCTAAATTAATACATTCTATATTATACATGTTGCCTAATAGGGAAGGCCATGCGAATTTGCTGGGGTTAATCCCGTCTAAGGCATCTGGCAGTTCTGCGCCAAATGTAAAACTATCACCTATACAGTAAATCATTTGTAAATAAAAGGATCTCTTTTTCTTAACTCTTTTAATTTTTTTCTATAACGTATTTCTAACAAAATTCTATGATAAAGTCTTTTAATAAAGTTCATTTGTTATTCCCGTAAAATTGTTTTAGAGCTGTAATCATAACCAGGGATCAACATTTTTATTTGTTCAGGATAGTAATTTTCATCAGTCCAATTATAATTAAATTCACATTCTATATTATCTACTCTAATTTTGTATATATCAAGATGATTGCTTAGAGTTTTTAAAATTTCAGTAAAATCTGTGGTGCCAAAACTTTTCTGTAAATCCACTTGTCCAATGGGATGATATCCAAAATTATAAGAATTATCTAATAGATCAAATTGATTTTTTTCTAACCATACCTTAAATGCATCCATTTCTTCAGTATGCCAAAAAGTATCACTTTGATACTCTATGTTCCTTCCCCATTCAATGTCAAATTCCCCTGTATAGTATTTCAAATGAGTAATTGCTGAACAAATTGTATCATCTATGTCTTTGCCTTTTTCATCTCTAAATACTTCATAAATGGTTTTCCCTATTTGTGCCCAATGTAAATATACCTCTCCAAATTTTCTATCGTAGTTAGACAGATCAAAAACTTTTTTATGATCCTGAGGAAAAGGATATCTACGAGCAGTTAAGAAGGTTGTTATTTGACTAGGTCTTATCCAATAGGGCATCTTAACTTGTTTTCTTAAACTTAACATTAGACTTTCTGCTTCATGACAGAGATTGTTTAGTTGTCTAATGGCAAATTTAGTTTTATAATCTGCTCTACGATACCAGTCACTGAGATTGTTCACTGTTCCTTGTAAAATTTCAAAATGATTATGAAGTCTGTTCATAATATCATGATTAATACTTAAATTTACAAACATTATTTCCGGAGAGTAAACATCATCTATTAAGTATTCATTTTCAAAAAATCTATTAATTGTGTTTCGGGCCCAATTAAGTTCACGGCATATAAAAGTTAATGTTCTTTGACTGTCAGGAAATCCTAAAAAACAAAAATTTTTTTCTAAGTATAGACGTTGTGTTAAAATTTCTTTAAGCGCATCTATCCATAATTTAGCCATGGCAGTATCATATACATTGATAAAATAACTAATGTAATCTGTTTTATCCAAGGGGTTACGTAATACAACTTCAACTGTCAATTTTATTCCACCATTCCAGTAATTGATATTTTTTACTTAAAATTTCTTCAAAAGTAATTGATTGACTTCTTATGCTTTCTAATTTTAAAATTCTTTTTTTGCCTTTTACTAAACCTTGTTGATATTCATCGGGCCATATTTCTTGAAATGTTGGTCTTGATTTCAATTGTACTAGCATGTCTCTTAAAATAGTATTATTGACTTCCGCAAGTATTTCATCTATCCAACCATGTAGTATTTCTTTGGGCAATGCCAGCGGAGACATGACTATGTCTGGACTAAAACTAAAAATTACTTTGGCAAGGATATCAACTTTTTCCGCTTGGGCAAGTTGCTGGATATTAATAATTTCGAACATTCCGGGCAAAGTGAGCGTAAAGTCAATTCGCATTTGACGTCGGTGACGTTGGATTCTAGTTCCTTGACGGAAGTTCTCAAGCCACGCATGATAATCAAGCCCTGTTCTAAGGTATTCACCAATTTTGTCTGTGCCGTCAAGGCTTGCACAAATTTGCCAATCACGAAGCCCGCTAAGAATATCCCTATAAAGATTGACACCTCTATAATCAACTCTACTGAGATTTGTGTTATATCTTGCATAAACATTGGGACCATCTCCTAGTTCTATTATGCGTTTCATATATCGCCAATGCTGCTCATACATCAGTGGTTCGCCGCCAACCCAATAAACTTCTTCTACTCTGTGTTCTTCTACGGCTTGACTAAATTCTTGTTCAATCTGCGTATTTTGAAAATCTTCTATTTTTTCTTTGATATCAGCTCGCATCCAATTGTTTTTAGAATCTTGCCAATTTATCATGTCGTGTTGCCGTTGTTCAGACTCCCAGCTACTACTCAACATATCACCACATGTGCGACATTTAAAATTACACAAATTACTAAATCTGTAATCCCAACTTAACGGTTTCATTTGTGTGTATCCGTCGGGATCTGTTTTAGTCATTGCTTCTTCATACTTATGGTGAAAAAGTGAATTAAAATAACTGCGGTAAACATTGGTGTTCAGTAATTTATCATTACATACTTCACATTCAGGTAAAACTTCTCCCGCCATCATTCTACGACGAACAGAACGCATATGTTCACCATTCCAATGTTGTTCTAGTGTAATTGGTATATAGGATCCCGATCCTGTGGCTGTGTCAATATATTGTTTGAAATTTTGCGCAGGTTCTCTACTCGCACAGCACATTCTACGTTCTGTTTGAGGACTAAGATATGTGTGAACCCACGGTGCTAAACAAAGAGTTTCAGACTTGTTCATTTTGTTTACTGGCAAAAATGTCAGCTACCCATTTATGCCATTCTTCACTGTAGTGATGCCCTAATTTTGACAAAGGCCATTTATCTGCGAAATCGATGAAGGGTGCTAGATCTAATAGAGTCATATCTATTAATTTTATTTTATGAGAAATACAATAACTTTTAATATAGTCTACTTGTTGATTATAATTTTTCCATAACCATTCATCATTGGCCATTTCCATAAACTTTATTCTATTCTTATCAGTAGGCAAAGACTGATGTATTATTCCGTTTTCCTCATATTCAAACCTTGTGTAATCAGGCCATAAAATATAAATTAAAGAAGGTTTGTACGATTCCACACAACTAGGAAGAATTCTTGCAATGTAATTAACACTAACACCAGACTTTCCTAAGTTAATCGCATCAAGTAAAAATGGCCATGCTTCATTCCTTTCTACTCCCAAACCATAGGTATGACTACAGCCAAACGCTAGTTTAATCATATCCCATTGCCCTTGCAATTTCTGCATGTGTTGTAATAAAACTTTGTTTACGATAATTATCGGCTGCTTTCATTCTGTCAAGAAAATCTTTACCATCACTGCCTGGACTAGTTGAAATAAATTTTATAATAGTTTGAATTTCTTTTCGATAAAATTCGGTTGTCCATTTTGTGTTTGACAATTTATTTAAAACAAGTGTTTTAGCTGCATCGGTCATATACTTGATGCTCATAGGTTCAGGCCCATGTAATAAATTAAAATAAATTGTATCGAAATTTTTAGTATCTGCCCATTCTAATAGATCGTCTAGATAATAAACATTTTGTATATTAATTGTAAAACATAATTGAGTTGTAATATTTTTAACTGTTTTCCTAAGATCATGTACTTGATCAATATGTTGATTTACTATATTCCAATCAGCACCATATCTTTCATATTCGAAACGTGGACCAACATTATCCACACTAAAGGCAATATCAACTCTTCCAAACTTTTTGAATAATTCAACGTGTGGCAAAATGCTTTGTGTGCCATTAGTGTTATAGTGAATATCAATCTGCTGACTTACTCCCAATTCTACTGCCCGTTTTAATAAATCAAAATGCTCTTGAATCAGCCAAGGTTCCCCACCTGTGAATTCGAAATATTTAATATTAGGCAGTAAAGTTTCTAAATTCTTCCAAAATATTTCAGTTTTCCTAGGCCATGCTCCTTTACGCAGCCAGGTATATGCAGTTGTTTTCTTTTTATCAACCACATTATCTACGTAGGCTATTTCTTCTTCAGCCCATTTACTGCTACTCCAACTTCCACAAATTCTACATTTTAGATTACAAATGTTACCTAATTTTAAATCAAGAAACCATAATTGATTAGGAGTTACATTATGCCAATCTATTTCTGTATACAGATCTTTCAAACGGATACGACTGTTTATACGTTTACTAAATTTTCCCGATGCTTCTTCATCCCAACATTGACGACAAGTATTTGGTTTTTCGCCTTGTAAAAAACTATGTCTGAGATTTTGCATGTACTTACTGTTGTATATTGTGCTTAAATCTGTAGTTTGAAGATCATATGGTGTTCCTTGTTCATCAAGGATTTCTTCACGTGCCAGACAGCAAGGTCGTGTTGTACCAGTGGGGCTGGTTTCTACACTGATCCATGGCAGCATACAAATAGTTTTAGGTAATTTCATTTTTTAAAAATTGCAAGTTCGGGAAATGTATCCCAAAAATTTTCCGATCTATAACTGTCTATTTTATTAATTTCGTTAACAAATTTGCTCATTAAATCACTACGATCTTCTTTCATCATAAAGTTAATTGCACTTTTATATCCATTAGTGGCTCTTTGTAAACTGTCATGCGGTTCCAACCATTGTAAATGTTTTTCGTATGCCGGTTTAATAACATTAAGTTTAAATTCTTGCGGGAAAATGTCTATCCTATACCAGTCTGGACTTTGACAAATGTTGAAATTAAAATCTTTAGGTTGAATTAAACCTAACTCAGACCATTCTTTATGAAAGTCTAATATGTGTAAAACATTCATAGCACTAATTGTAGCTGCTATATAAAAATCTACATGTGGGACTTGCTCTATCATTCTACGTCTATTGTCTACAGTTTTTTCCCATACAGTTCCTTTACGCATGAGTTCTGCTCGTCTACCACTGGCATCCAGACTGGCTCCTACGCTAACACTTTTAAAATGTTTCCAATAATCGAATACGTGTTTATCTTTGAATTCTAGTTCACTGAAATTAGTATTATATTGAATACGAACATCTGTTTTACCATACTCTATAAGTTTTTCTAATAGATAATAGTGTTCCTTCATTATTAAAGGCTCACCTCCAGCAAAGTATACCTGTTCTAGATAAGGAATATGAGCTTCCATTTGCTCGAGCATGCTGTTCTCATCCCCAGCAGTATATTCGATACGGGCCATGTCTCGACCTAGCACATCAGGCAACTTTTTGTACATTTTTACATAATCATTATACCAGTTACTACTAAAGATAGGACCACAAGTTCTACATCTAAAGTTGCATAAATTACTGAATCTAATGTCCCAATATTTTAATTGAAAATTAGGATTATGACCGTCGGAGGAAGTAGACTCTGTTTCATTAATGTGATGACCATAATTTCTATTTGCATCGTATCGCATGCTAAAAAAACCATTTGATTCTTGCTCGTAACATTTGTTACAAACTTGACTTGGTTTTTCTTCTACCATGTTTTGTCTAAGTTCTCTATACTTGTCGTTGTTCCATACCTCTATCATTTTATGAGTTCTTAGATCCCCAACTGGATGCCAATAATCTGCAAGACAACAAGGATAAACTCTGCCATCTGGATAGGCATGCATATGTACCCAGGGCATCATACAAAAATATTTGCTTTCTGTTAATTTAAATTTTTGATCGTCGGTCAAGGTTTCATATTCAATAAAGTACGGTGATCTGTCTAAATAATTGAAACCTTTGTTGTAAAATTCTTTGACGCTCATAACGATTTAAACCATTGTGATAAATTTGGAAATACTTTGACTAGGTCTTTGTTTCTACGTTGATCATATTGTATGTAAAATTGTTTGAAATCATTTCGTAAATTTTGCATATCAAATGCATCACTGTGCGGTGTTTTCACTACATCTAAATAGTCAATCAAACGTTGAACATGATTTATTTCATGCTCATGTAAGTAATTATAGCCTTTATGTTTAACTAAAAAATTAATTAGACGTTCACGGTACTGAATTTTAATATGATCTGGCAGCACCAGTGCACTTTGAAAACTGGGAAATCTTAAGATATTCAAAGTAAAATTAGGATAATCTCTACCATACTGTTTTTTCAATTCAACTAACAAATCGAGAAAATCTGACAGTGAATCTAAACACAGTGCGTTTATGGTACACATAACGTGCAGACCCCGCAGTTTTTTACTTTCAATAAGTTTGGTGACATTGTTTAACCATGCTGTCCAATCTAAACCATCTCTAATATATTCTGCTTGTGATGTTAGACTTTCGTTACTGGTATAAAGATCAAAAGTTAAACCATCTATAGCAGTTAACAGTCTATCTATATCTACTTCAGATCCGAGATTACTGTTTAATGCTAATCTGGTTCGACTTTTACCACGATTGTTTTGAAACCAATCTAAAAGTTTCCAAGTTTCACCGCTCATTAACGGCTCACCACCTGTTACACGTAATTCTAATAAACTTTTATGAAGGTCGGACTCCCACCATTTAAAAAATGCTTCAACATAAGGATTATGTTCTCCGAATTTATATAATTGACTGCTATCGTGTGCGTGAGTAAAATGGTTTCTACCATCACTGATTAAATTTTTATAAGGACCATTTCGTCTAATATCGTTGACCCAAGATGTGCTAAATGCAGGATTACAATAACTACAGGCAAATTGACAAGTTCTATCAAATGCTATTTCTAATGTTTTCAAATTGAAATCAGTGTCACTGTTTGATTTGTAAGCCAAATCTAAATCATCATCTGTGTAAATTTTTGTTTTATAAACTCTATCACTGATAGAATCGGTGTTCATGTCTTCAATTTTCCAACAATATTCACAACCAGATGGTCTTGTTCCGGTCTGCATCTGTTGTCGTTCTGATTTTTTTTGTGCAGTATTATGTAAAAGTTTGGGATTTAATTTTACTTGTTCACTATCAACACGATGTGGTAACGGATGATGACAACTGGTGGTCATACCACTGCCTAACCATATGGTAGCATTATACCATTTTGCCCCGCAAAAGGATTGTGACTTAATATCTATTACACGTTTTTTATATTCGATGTCAGATTCGGATTTCATAGACATAATTGTTCTTTAAAATGTTTATCCAATGTTAATTTTTTTCTTGCTTCCCATTCGTTGATAAAAAGCTTTAATTGTTTATGTAATCCAAGATCAAATTCAGTTGATTCTAAATAGGATATCACAGAATCTATTCCCTGTAGTTTTATTTTACCATCATAACTTTTTATGTTATGTAAAATTTCTTGCCTGGTGATATCAGGTATGGTACTGAAGCTTTGAATTTTAGGAGAAGTACAAACATTGAACTGATTTATTAAATTTTTAATGGGAAATTTTTCCTGAATAGATTCTAAAAATATGGTAAAATTTTTAATATCCAATACGGTAATAGCAGTCATGAGGCTAGTTATTATAACTTTGCTATTTTTTGAATTTGCAATAAAATAATATAAATTTTCTAAAAACTTATTGTAGTCTAATCCATGTCTAATAAATGTAACCAGAGGAAATGTACAATCTATACTGACTGTTAGATTTAATTCAAGATTATTATTTAATTCTAAATCTATTAATTTTTTTATTGTATCTAGATTACAATTTAAGTTAGACGTTACTGACAGCTTAGTATTTTTTAAAGAATTACTGATTGTCCAAAAGTTTTTATTTAGTAATGGTTCTCCTCCAATCATAACAACTGAAGCAGGATTTTGTTCTTTTAATATTTCTTGATTGCAGACCATTGTGTCTCGGATATCTTTTTTGCCTGCTATGGTATAATTGAATCTGTCTGTGAACACAGGGTATTTTTTCAGCCTAACATCATCTTCCCATTGACTGCTGAACTTAGGATTGCAATATATGCATTGCATATTACAAGTATTACCTAGATTAATTTCTACACTTTTGGCAGGCTTATTCAAATTTAAATACATAGGGAATTCTTCCCTATTGAATTTTTTTAAATAATCATTGCGTAGACTGGGTTTATTATTATTTTCAACTGCCCAACAATAATTACAAGATTGATCTTGAACACCATTTAACAAATTTTGTCTTTGTTGAGTAATTATGTCCATATATGATTGTTCAAACACTAATGGTGTGGCTTTGCAACAACTGTAAACATAATTATGTTGATAATTGAGTATTAGTTCATCCCATTTAGCAGGACAAAATGTTTTAGGTAAATCAGATGGATTTGGCATGATAAGCACATTCTAAATAAAAATCACGCATTTCTGGAAATGTTAATCCAAAATTTGTGCCGCGGCGCTGATCATGTTCTTTAAAAAATTTATAGAAATTTGCCTTTTGCAGTTTTACATATGCTGAATCTAATTTAGCTCCTTCGCGCATCCAATCAATTACACGTTGTAACCTTTGTATTTCATAATCCTTAAATCCTTTAAAAGGTTTATCATCAGTTTCTAATTTTTTTAACATAAAACTCCATACAAATTCCAATTGATCTGCATAACTTTCCGGTAGTAATTGTAAACTCTGCCACTCAGGTTTACGTAATATAGGAGTATCAAACCAAACTCTTTGATAAGTCTTACTATATATTTCTCGTAACCCGTATATGTTAAAAATTAAATCTTTAAGACTGGTAACATTCAAATTGTTCATAGTAATTATGAAAGTTAAACTACTTCTATAAGGCACTTCAGTTAAAAACCTATTTACATTATCCCAAAGTCTTTCAAAATTTAGTCCATGACGTATGTATTCTGCTTTTGCAAATACACTGTCAAGACTAACGTATTGCATAAAATGTTCTAGTTTTTTATCGTCGTTGTCACACAGTCGTTTAACATAGTCTAAATATCGTTCAAATAATTTTGGTTCTACACTGAAATTGCTAGTAACATTTAAATGTAGTTTAGGACTAGGATTGGCTAGTACATAATCAAAGACTCGATAGGTATTAGGATCCATTAAGGGTTCACCGCCGGTCATTCTAAAGTGCTCTAGCTCAGGATAAAGGTCAGGCCACCACTTCCAAAAAGCATCTACATAAGGGTTACGCTCACGGGCAGGAATTGGGCGGCGATTGCCAGTAAAATGCTCAGGAGCATTATGAGGCACCACGGTAGGATATGCACCATGTCTAACAATTTCATCTGCCCATGAACTACTAAACTGAGGGCTGCAATAGCTGCACCGCAAATTGCAAGCATGGTTGAAATTAACTTCAACATAACTAGGAATGACATCTTCATCTCCTGTACTGTTCTTTACAGATTCAAAATCTTTCGCTGCCCAAGGTTCACCACTACGATAATGTCTATCACTTAGATTGCCTAAATCTTCTTGTGTCCAACAATAACTACATTCTTGCGGACGCTCATTGCGTAACATTATACGTCGTTGTTCTTTTTTATGTGCTGTATTATGCAGTGCAGATGGATCTTGTTCTAATAAGTTTTGATCAATTGCATGCAAAGGAGGATGATAACAACTATTATTCAGACCTGTAGGAAGATGAAGACTAACCTGTTTCCATTTGGCCAAACATAAAGCGGGACCTAATTTGTCACGTGCATCTTCAGCAGATGTAAGAAATACACTTTTTTTAGACATTACTCTCTGGCCATTATATCTTTATTTCGAAAATTACTTTTATAGTGATGTTTAAAAAATTTACTCTGCTGTTCATTCATGTCCACTATTGGTAAATTCAATCTATTCTGCAATTCTTCGTTTAGATTTTTTGGAGGATACTGTTCAAAATTTTCCCAAATCTTTTTTAGTTTATCGAAATCCTGAACCTCAGTATAATCCCAATCAGTCAACATAGTAAGATAGGTACCTAATCTTGCCCCGTATATTGCCCAATTACCATTTTCTACGTCTTGTCCTATGCTTTGCCAAATACATAAATGATCATAGTTCCTAGAAACAATTCGTTGTTCAAATTCATGTAGGCTAGGTCTTCGACCACGATCTAAACACATTTTCACACCTTCCCTGAATCCAGCACGCCAAGCTTGAAAAGTACTGGCATTAGGATATGTAGTGCTGTAACAATCGTGCATGGCCCAATATTGAGGATGAAAACAAAACTCTACTAGAGTCTCATCTCTACCATCCGTCGATTCATGTGTTCGCATGTTCAAGGCAAAATCTTTAGTCCAAGAACTTAGTCCTCCATTACCGTACATTAGGCCATTTATATGGTTTCTTGCTTTCCATCTAAAAACGCAGTCACGATTGTCATCAGTTAGCTGTAGTTGCTGATTGAAGAAATCTGCATCAGGTAAATTATCTCCATCAATAAGAATAAATCTTTCAGTATCACTAGCTTCAGCAGCAGCCTTATGTGCTGCATCAGATCCTTTGACTCCGTCTACACGTTTAGCCCATGGGATCATGTTTTGAATTTTGATCCAAAATTCTTCTTTACGTGGCTCGTCGTAGGTTAAAAATATACAGTCTAAATCTGCAACATCAACTATTTCTGTAGTCATAGTACTCTGTATTTGGATATTGTTCGTCTTGTTCTATTAGAATTGCAGCATTATTTTTTACAACCTGAAATCCTTTGTTACTTGGCACTAATTGTATTAACTGTCCTGAATTTAATTCTCGTAATTGTAATTTATTATTTTTCACTTTATATTTGTAGAATTCTTGATATTCGGCTTCTGTTATCACTATATAAGGAAGTTGATAATTATATTCTTCTGCTTCCCTTACACTGCTAGTACTATGCACTATATCGCCTGTTAAATCGTAATATACACGATATTCGTGTACAGGCGGTGGGCCGTCCTGTATTAATCCCAGCTCAAATGCTTTTAATAATTCAAGCCAACTTGGATCTACTATATCGTTCTCTGTAGTCATTTAATATATCATCAGTGATGTAATTTTTGTCAAAGTAATGTACTGGGTCGTATTGATTCAAATTATTAATTCTTATCATATCGCAGTCACGTTCATGCATTACAATTTCTGTCCAAGCTTGATTATCTCCACCAAATTGATTAATTTGATTTTTCATGTGCACAAAATTTACAAAGTTCATACTAGGCACAGTGCATCTGTCAGAGCCAACTACTTTTGCGGTTAATGCATATAATACATCGGTGCTTGGTTTATCTTCTCTACAATTTTTAAGTAGATGTGTTTTTATATACTCCCAATTTTTATAAATTTCTCGGGCAGTAAGAAAAAATTCACTGGCCAATTGACTGTATCTAAAATACATTAAACCATTGTAAACATCGGGCAATTCATTATCATCAAAAAATTTTCTATATGATCTATTATTCGATATCTCTTGTCGGTAATTTTTACAACCAGTGCTGAGAAAAACATCACGTAATCTGAATGCCGACCACCAATGTTCTATAGATCTTGTAAATAATAAATCACTTTCTAGTTTAACAGTTTCTTTAAAAGGAGTCAAGGAAAATACTTGATATTCATTGCCTAACTTCCAAGAACTGTTTTGCTCATTTTCATCATAAGGAAGTTCAACTATATAGTCAAAGGTATTGCGGTGTTCATCTGTAATTCGATCTTTGGTAGACTTATCTACAATTACTGCAAATTTAGAATTATTTTGTGTAAGTTTTACATTCATACACTGCACATATGCTAATTTTAAATAATCGACTTGCTCAGTGTTTTGTGCAAATGTTATAAAACCGCGACCAGATTTATTCATTTACGATCTCATTTACTAAATTTTGAAAATCATTTGATAACAAATATTGTTTATCCATTATATGTAAATTTTGTCTTGATATCACATCTGCTTTGTTTTTATACTTCACTATCAAAAATTTATTCTTACAAATAATAGATTCTATAGTGTCCTCAATGGTTGTCATTGGCCAAGGTATACTTTGTTCGGGACTGATAGCATAACCATTTAACATGATATTAGCTATGCTAAATGCAAAATCATTTCTGTAATTCCCAGTAGGTATACCAAACAAAGTCCTATAGTAACCAAAGTTTCTTTGAATTCGGCCTACTAAATCAAAAAATATTTTACTTTTTTCTGTTTTTCTGAACAATACCGACGTTGCCCACACCATAGGTAGACTTATTGGTCCCATTTCATC
>SXGQ01659608.1_pt1 | contig 19108 bp, 15 predicted proteins | sample 3178371 | NCBI WGS metagenome assembly SXGQ01 (sample SAMN11356859, study PRJNA531348) | freshwater metagenome | isolation source: freshwater sample F1-20 | place: China: Fuxian Lake, Yuxi | collected 2017-12-25 | reverse complement strand
GTTTATTTTTTCATTCATTCACTAATGCGCGCGTGCGACTCCAAATGCAAATTCAAATCAAGGTCTTGTTTGGTGCCCCATCCGGTGGCATGGTGATAAGGCCATATCACCCAATGGTGCGGTTTCAAATTCGTGGCGAAATTCGCAGTTATTTTGTCAACGTATGTGGTCAAATCACTCCTCCACAACGTGTGGTCATCATCCGTGTCAATTGACACATAAATGAATTTGACATCATTTGCTTCCATGTCCGTGAATGGAATGTCGCGCGTGTAACTGTACTCCGGTATGACGGTTGATTCTTCTTCCAATGGGATTGCGCCGTTGCACAATGATGCAATCAAGTTTTTCAACTCTTTCAACTTTGTGGATTCACCGTTGGGATAATAGGAGTCTAAAAACCACGATCGGGTGTCATATGTTGTGTTCAACACGCGCGTGAGTTGAGCCATCACGTCATCTTGCGATTCAAAAAATGCGCCGGTTGAATTGTTGACGTATTTCCATCCTCCAAAAATGTGCTTATTCACAAGAATCGGAGTTCCTTTGCACAATGATTCAGTAATGATGCGGGGTGATGCATCCGACACATTGGGAACAAACATGACCCGTGATTCTTCCATGGTGTCTAAAAGCTCGTGCCACTTCAAATAAGGCGTGTATGAAATGCCGGGTAAATCCCCCCCCTCCGGGGCATTCCGCCCAATCACCAAGGCAGACAAGCCCGCGTCAGACATTTTTTTGAAGCACTCTTGCGCCAATTTCCAGTTCTTATGATATTGATGAAACGGGCCGTCACTTCCAGCAATGTAGACAACGTCGTATTTTTTTGCCAACCCTTTTGGCTTTAGTGTGTCCGGATTAAAATGACAATCCGATTCACTAAACAGTATTTGCGGAACATCGTACAATACCGGGTTTTTAGAACATGTCAGCCAACAATCCATTTGTTTCATAATTTGTTGATGCTCCTCTTTTTGAAGCATGGCTGAACGATCGTCGTTGATGACATCGGATTCTTCTATGAATGGATAATGTCCAAAAGAGGATATTCCAATCATCAAATACCCCTGTTTTTTCAACGTGTGAAATATGTGAAACTGGTCTGCGTACAACGGCGCAGTTATCATGCACGTCTTTGTTTTCTTGTTTCCAATGCGAATGTCACAAAAAGGAAATTTGTAAAGTTTGCTCGCCTGCAATGACAATGTGTCATTCATTGCTGCAATGGATTGTGGTTTATGAATTAATTACAGAATATGTTTAATATATTTTTGAAAATAACACGAATGTGATATGAAAATCAATTTAAACACAAAAATTGAATTGCAAATTAGCCAGTCAAACGACTCTCAACACACACGCCCACACAACATCATTGTCAATGTCGTCAGTAACATCAAACTCAGCTTCGGAACACATTCGCAGAAATCTGGCTGCCGAGATCGGCCAATACGTGGAGGAGCCGTGGGACATGATCGGTTCGTATTTTGAAAACGGGCATTTGGAGCGGCTGGTGCGGCACCAGTTGGAGTCGTACAATGATCTGGTCTACAATCAACTGGAACGCACGATTGACATGTTCAATCCAGTGCACATTGCATCGGAACAAGACTATGACCGCGTTGCCAAAAAACACCGGCTGGAGATGATCGTGGAATTCAAGCACTTCAATTTGCATCGGCCCCAAATTCACGAGAACAACGGCGCCACCAAACTCATGTTCCCGCAGGAAGCCCGGCTGCGGAATTTCACGTACGCGTCGTCCATGATGATAGACGTGAAAATACAGATCATCGTTCGCTCCGGAACCGACCTGGAAAACGTGCAGCACCATCACAAAATTCTGCCCAAAATCCCGATCGGGAAGCTGCCCATCATGCTGAAGTCGGGCATTTGCGTGTTGAAACAGTGCCAGCATGTGAGCCACCAAGAGACCGGCGAGTGCAAGCACGATGCCGGCGGGTACTTCATCATGCACGGCAGCGAAAAAACGGTGCTGGGGCAGGAGCGCGCGGCCGAGAACCGCGTGTACTGTTTCAACGTGTCCAAGGGGAACACCAAGTGGAACTGGGTCGCGGAAATCAAGTCGGTGCCCGACTTCAAGTGCATTTCGCCGAAGCAGATCAACATGATGATTGCGAGCAAACACAACGGGTTTGGTTTCCCGATTTATGTGCAAATTCCGCGCATCAAACAGCCGATCCCGCTGTTCATCGTGTTCCGAGCGCTGGGCGTTCTCGCCGACAAGGACATTTGTGAACTCATTTTGTTGGATTTGAACGGCGACGCGGCGGCGTTGGAAGCGCTGCAGGGATCCATCATTGAAGCGAACACGGTGCTGACCCAAGATGACGCGCTTAAAATCGTGACGAGTCACGTGATGTACACCCCCATGAATGTGGACAAGGAAGCCGGCGCACGAAAAAAACGCGAGTTTGCGACCGAGATTTTGAAGAACGATTTGTTTCCGCACTGCAGCACCCCCGCGCAGCGGCTGTATTTCCTGGGGTACATGACAAGCCGGTTGATTGGCGCAAGCATGAACGGCCATCAAGACGACCGCGATTCGTACGTGAACAAGCGCGTGGACACGACCGGGGCGCTGCTGAACAACTTGTTTCGCAATTATTTCAACAAGGTCGTGAAGGACATGACGAAGCAAGTGGTTCGCGAGATCAACACGGGGTCGTGGCGGTCCACCGACGACTATTTGAGCATTGTGAACAGCACCAACGTGTACAAAATCATCAAGTCGTCCACGATTGAAAACGGCCTCAAGAAGGCGCTGTCAACCGGCGATTTCGGCATCAAAAACGTGAGCTCCACGAAAGTCGGCGTTGCGCAAGTGCTGAATCGGCTCACGTACATCTCCAGCTTGAGCCATTTGCGGCGCATCAACACGCCCATTGACAAGAGCGGCAAGCTCATTCCGCCGCGCAAGCTGCACAACACCACGTGGGGATTCTTGTGCCCGGCGGAGACGCCCGAAGGCGGCAGCGTGGGGGTGGTGAAGAACATCAGCTACATGACGCACCTGACCACCATCAGTAACTCGGACAACATTCGGGAACAGATGAAGTCGTACATCATCGCGTTGGAGGATGCCACGCACGCGCAAATGCACAATGGCGTGAAGGTGTTTGTGAACGGGGCGTGGCTCGGAATCGCGATGAACGCGCCCAAACTCTACAATGACTTCAAGGAGAAGAAAACGCGCGGAATCATCAACATTTACACGTCGGTCGTGTTCAACTACCGGACGCAGGAAATCCGAATTTGCACGGATGCGGGGCGGATCACGCGTCCCGTGCTGCGCGTGAATGCGAAAACGGGCAGTCTCTACATCACAAAAGACATCATTCAGCGGCTGCGAAGCAGGGAGCTGGGTTGGGACGATTTGCTGACGGATTGTCGGATCCCGGATGCGGTGATTGAATACATTGACCCGGAGGAGCAGAACTTCAGCATGATTGCCATGAAACCGTCGGACCTGTATTTGCCCCGCGACGATGCGTTCAAGTACACATTCACGCACTGCGAGATTCATCCCAGCACCATCTTCGGCGTGATCGCGTCCTGCATCCCGTTCCCCGAGCACAATCAGTCGCCGAGGAACACGTACCAGTCCGCGATGGCCAAGCAGGCGATGGGCATGTACGTGACGAATTTTGACAAGCGCATGGACAAGACGGCGTACGTGATGACGTACCCGGCGCGTCCTTTGGTGGACACGCGCGTGATGGGCATGATCAAGCTGGACAAGATTCCGTCGGGGGGGCCCGTCATTGTGGCGATCATGACGCACACGGGCTACAACCAGGAGGACAGCGTTTTAATGAACCAGGGCTCCATTGACCGCGGCCTGTTTCAGACGGTGATTTACCACACCGAGAAGGACGAGGACAAGAAAATCAACGGGGATGAAGAGGTGCGGTGCAAACCCGACCCCGCCAAAACGAAGGGCATGAAGTTCGGGAACTACGAGAAAGTGAACGCCAAGGGGGTGATGCCGGAAAACACGCTGGTGGAGAACCGCGACATCATCATTGCGAAGGTGGTGCCGATCAACCGGAACGACCCCACGAAGGTGCTGAAGTTTGAGGACCAGAGCCGAGCGTATCGCACGCAGGAGGAGTCTTACATTGATCGCAACTTCTTGGAGCGGAACGGGGAGGGGTACTGCATCTGCAAGGTGAAGGTGCGGACGCTGCGCAAGCCGGTGATCGGCGACAAGTTCAGCTCCAGGCACGGGCAGAAGGGCACGCTGGGTAACATCATTCCGGAGCGCGACATGCCGTTCACGGCGCAGGGGCTCCGTCCCGACATCATCATCAACCCGCACGCCATCCCGTCGCGCATGACGATCGGGCAGCTGAAGGAGACGCTGCTGGGCATGGTTCTAGTGGAGCTGGGCTTGTTCGGCGACGGCACGTCGTTTGGCGAGCTGGACATTGAAACCATCCGAAAAGAGCTGATGAAGCTGGGGTACGAGTGCAACGGCAACCAGCTGATGTACAACGGTCTGACGGGGGAGCAGATTGAGACCAGCGTGTTTATCGGGCCCGCGTTTTACCAGCGCCTGAAGCACATGGTGAACGACAAGCAGCACAGCCGCTCCATTGGACCCATGGTGAACTTGACGCGGCAGCCGGCGGAGGGGCGCAGCCGCGACGGCGGGCACCGGTTTGGCGAAATGGAGCGCGACAGCATGGTGGCGCACGGGGCGTGCCGATTCACGCGCGGGCGCATGTACGATTCGTCGGACAAGTACCAGGTGCACGTGTGCAAGCGGTGCGGCATGATTGCGGCGGTGAATGAAAAAATGGGCATACACTGCTGCCACATGTGCGAGAACCGCACGGAGTTTGCGTATGTGGAAATACCATACGCGTGCAAGCTGCTGTTTCAGGAACTGCAAACCATGAACATTGCGCCGCGCATCATGACCGAATAATGTCACGACGACCGAATAAAGGGGGGTGAGAGGCAACAGTTGGAAATGTGAAATGTGAAAACTATTTTTTAATGCATTCAAAATATATTATATATACTAAATAATATATAACAAATATTCACATAATCTCTCAAAAATGTCCACATCAATTGGTTACAATTCGGCATTTTCGGGTGTGACTCGGAACCCGAACTCGTTTGTGTCCCCGAATTCACAGCCCAGCCCTTTAGGTGGAGGCTACGATGGTTATTCGCCCGCACTTATTGGTGGTGGCGCTGGAACGCACGGCAGCGGCGGCATGGAAGGCGGCAACGAGCGCAGCATGGACCGCCTTTTGCTGAGGCAAGCATGGAACGGGCAATACGCGTCGGGGCTTGTAAATAATCGCAAGCCCGTGTGCACCCCGTTTCGCCTTGTAAACAATGCCGGTGATTATTTAGGGCGCCAGAATTATGTGTCGGGCGGGTCGGACCAAGTGCAGGGTTTGGTGCGCAGCTCTTCGGTGGGGTCGTGGAAGATGTTTGCGGGGCACGTGCAGGCCACCAATGACGGCACGGGCATTCCCTCCTCCACGTGCAACGTGAAATACGTGTACGACGGTTCGGATTATACCACCTTTAAGAAGAACCAAGCCATCAACCGCACGTACAACGACAAATCGTTTGGAGGAGACGAAAGCCACGCGTCTCAGAGCGCGTTGCGCCGTGTTCGCCGGTATTAAAGCGCATTGCCCCCCTTTATTTTTAATTGTAATTGTAATTGTAATTGGTGAGAGAAAATCTATAAAAATCAAAAAAAATCAACCCCGAATTAAAAATAAAACATTTCATTATATTAATTGGTCATAAACATAATCATAAATCAATCATAAATCCGAATGGTGAAATTCGTCTATATATCTCCCGGGTTCCCTGGCCCCGCGGTTCAAGGCATCCTTGTCAAGCAAGCCGATAACAACGCGGTCCTGTCGGCCCCGTCGTCCATGCCCGCCAAGTTTTACCCGAGCGACGGCGGCAACGACCTTGCAATGGGGCGCGCCGTGTACATGCGCACTTTAGGCGGCGCAAATTACGCCAGTCCGGCAAGCAGCTCTTACTGCCAAGGCGGGTCCAAGAAATGGGCCGGCCAGTATCACGACGCCGAACTTTACACTGAGAGAAAACGAAATAATGCAATCGGTGAATCGTCCATTAATCGAAACGGCGTGCTTCTCACATTTAGAAGCAACGACGACACCATTCGCAACACGCGACTGCAGCGGTGTCGCGCGGGCGGCTGCACGGCCCCACCCAAAAAAGGCGCTTTAAACAGCGGGTTCAAATCCGGCGGCGGGTCTGCATTGACTTCTACCGGCGGAAACCGGCAAATTGTCGTGGGATCCACCATCGTTCCGGCATATAAGAACATGTGAAGAGGTACTAATAATACACGTAACCCCAACACACATCATGATTTAATAATTAAAAAAAAAGAAATTATTAAATTAACATTGTTTAACATTGTGTTTTTTCGAAAATGTAGCATTTGATGCTTGGACTGCCTTCCCACGCATTCGTGCGCGCATTGTACCATTGCGTTGATTTCGTTTCGGTTGTTGTGTACGTGCCAACCGCAACGTATTCTTCGTGAAACATGTAGACGTCCTTGGGCAGGTATGCCTCCGGCACATGGTCGTGCGTGCAAATGAATCTCTTGACACCATCGCTGAACACGACAGCATGCATGTCCGCGGTTTCCATGCGACCGCGATTGTCATAAAACGTGATTTGTTGCATGTTCCAATGGTTTGATTTTGTGCCGTGCATTTATGCCGTTTTGCGTTTTATGCATTTAAGTTATTGTTTAACCTTCGGTTTATCAAAAAAAAAGGGCATTTAAACCACTACGCCCGCAAATTTACATTTGTTCAATTCTTCACAGTCTTCCACTCACCGATCCACTCCTTGAACAAGTCGCATGCTTCTTCCGTCGTGATTTTCCAATCTGCGTAAATCCCCGCAATTTCGTTGAAGCCTTTTTGCTTTTCTTGTTCTAGGTTTTCTGGGTTCAATACATCGTCTGGAAGTATTTTCGAATCGCGGAGCGTCTCAATGAAGGAACAGGCTTGTTCCGGCGTGATTTTGTCATCAGCCAACAGCTCGGCGGTTTGTTTGAAGAGTTCTTGTTCTTGTTGTTGTCTGCTCATGTCTGGGTTCGCTGCATTCTATTACATACTTGAAAAAGTATTTCAATTTTTTTTGAACATAGAGACAAAACACAATGACATCGTGTAACCTGAAAATAATAAAAAACACATACACACATACACACTTTATCATGACACGTTCACTAATATTTTCATGTTTTAGTTTATTTTACCATATATCATGAATATGACACAAATGAAGGGGGTCCGCAGTTCGTAAGTTTTCTGATGAGGTTTTTTTGATGAGGGAAAGGTTCGGAAAACCGTAGGTTTTCTGATGAGGAGGGCTTACAGGAACCTAGGTTCCCGTCTAGAGTTCCCCGCGCACGAACATGGCGATGATTTCCGGCATTGACGCGTCAAACCCCGCCAGGTTCAACGTGTTGCGGTCGTTCGGGTCGGCAATCGTGAGGCAATTCGCGGTCATTCCCACCACAATGAGCTTCGCGTCCGGCTTGTTCGCTTTCACGCGGTAGTTCTCCAGCGCAACCTGGGGATGCACTTTGCCCGCGAACGTCTCGCTGTCCGTCATCACGATGAACACATCCACGTCCAGACCTTGTTCCATGGCGCGGAGCATGGGGAGCGAGCAGTCGGTGGCGCCGTATGGTGCATTGGTTGCCGAGATGAACTGCTCCAGCGTCATGCCATGTCTCACCAGATGGTCAAAGCTGCGGAACCCGTTGTCGGATGGAGCTGGAATTGAAACACCGTAGCCGTATGATGGCGATGAAGTGAACCCGCGCACGTAGACATGGGGCTCGGTTTCGTACAGCATGTGCGCCAGCGCGGCGGATGCCTGCCTGCAGCTGATGGCGGGACATCCCATGCATGCCACATCCATGCTGCCACTCACGTCCAGTGCGGCCATGTAACGCTTGCCAGTGGGTGCCACGTTTTTGAACGAACGAAGGAATGTGGTCGTGAGCTGGTCGCGCACTCGCGGATGCACCGTCCAGGTCAGTGCGCCCTTCATTGCCTTCCCTGCGCCGTAGATTCGGGAAGCAACCAACACCTTGAACGGATGAATGCGCGACTTTTGAATGTCCTCCTCGGATGAAAGTCGGGCGCAAATGAGCTCTGTGTTTGCTGCACCCATGAAGTTGGGGAGCGACGAGAACTTCCCCAAGTTGCGAGTGAGGGCCTCCAGCGGCATTCCGGCTTGTTTGCCGTTGGCGCCCTTTGACTTCAACAGCTCCGTCCAAATGTCCGAACTGTTGAGCAAATGCGTGGGAATCTGCTCGCGCACCAAGCCGTGGTCTTTGATCAGCTTCAGGGCTTTGTAAATGTCGGCCACGCTTGTTGTACAGGTTTCAATTTCCATCACTGCTTTCAGGTACACTGCAGTGTCAATGAGGTCGCGCGAAACGGGTCCTTGTTCTTGTTTTTGGCCTTGATCTTGCCCTTGGTCTTGCACTTGCCCTTGTTCTTGTTCTTGCGCTTTTACCTCAATGAAGTTGTTTTCGTGCTCGCCCGTCTTGTGAATCGGCTTGCTGGGGTCGCACTGCCACACCCCGCCCACGATGAACTTGAAGTCGTGTGTTCCGGGTGGGAGCGGCAACGAAATCGTGAATCCGCCGGTTGGAACCCGGTTCATGAACATGCGCTTCCACTGAAACGCCGAGGTCGCAATCTCAACACTTGAAACATCGCCTGAATTCGCGGGGGTGAACCGGATTTCGGTATTTCTTTGTGCTGGCATTGTTGTTGTTGTTGTTGCCGCTGTCGCGGGTGCCTTGAAGAACATGGTTTGAATCGCCGACTTGAAACCTGCGACAATGGATTTGGGTTTGGTTTTGGTCTCGGATTTGGTTTTGGACTCGGATTTGGCTTTGGTATCGGCCTTTTTGGTAGACGGAATGGGTGTGTCAAGCAGCTGCATGGCTCGTTCATGTGTTTTTGCGGCGGCAATGTCGTCCAACAGTTTGCAAATGAAGTCCTTCTCTCCCCTGGCACATGCAAACACGTACTTGAACACCAGGCGCGCGCCGTCGTCTCGCAACGCAGCCGGATTGACGTGCAACATGCGCAGCAAGTCTTCGTGGCGCCATCCTTCGCGATTCTTGTACTTGGTGAGCGCCGTTGCCAGTTCCAGACCCCGACGGCTGGTGTAGTACTGCCCGAGCGCTTTGCGAAACCCGCTCCCCCAGCCCTTGCCCTTCTCCTTTCCAGGCTTGCACTGCGACAAATCCGTGACGTAGCCAGCCAGCATGAACGCATGCGTCGGAATGCGAACGCATTTGGGAACCAGCGCCAGCGCCGCTGCCTTTTTCTCTGCCGTGGGGGCAAACACGATGGCCGCTGCGAGCGCGAGAAGTGTCGGCTCTTGGCGCGCAGCCAGCCCTCTGACCGAGATGTCCTCCACCATTGCACACAAATGCTTGAAATCGTCGGGCGATTCACTGCGGATGACGCGCAGAATGGACGTGTTGCACTCGGTGGACACTTGTTCGCTGGTCTGGTAGAAGTTGCCATTGTCCTTGGCGCCCATGATCAAGTAGCGCCTGGCGTGTTCCAGGTCGGTCAACTTCCACACAAACCCACCGGCGTGGTTTGCCACCTGGTCAATGTCAATTTTGCACCACTGGGGAACCGTGGCACGACCGGCGCCGAGCTGCGACGTCATGGTTCCAGATCCGCTGGTTGCCTTGGCTGCGGACGCAGCACGCCTCTTCTTGTTGGCACGTTTTTTCTTGTTTTTGCCGGCATTCTTTCCAGGAGCAGGAGCAGGAACGGATTGCATAGAGCGAATCATTGTTGCTGTGGTTGTTATTGGTTGTTTGTACTGTCTTAACGAAAAGTTGACAAAAACGGACAACCTTTCAATTTTTTTTTTATTATTTGATTTAATTCATCGTGGCTTTAAATACTTTTGAAATATCATTTGCGGGTATCACACCCATAGGGGGGGGGGGGGTGTGGGGAACCGTAGGTTCTTCACCTAAATCGTGATCGTGGTGTATTTCATGCGTTTGTTATTCAGGTCGGGGTAGTGCTGCTTCAGAAACGCGGCCAGGCGGCGGCCGGCGCGGTGTTTGCCGTGGTGCCGCATGAAGTGCCGGCGGGGGGCATACGCATTCATGCGGGTTGTCAAGCTATGCAATGCTGGCCTCACGTCTTGCGCGCTTGTGAAGAACTCGCCCGTGACGCCGGGCTCCACGTAGTGCCAGCCGCCCAGGATGTTGCGATTCACTAGGACCGGCATATTGTAGCAGATGGCCTCCGTGATGACGCGCGGCGAGGCGTCGGCAATGTTCGGCACAAACAAGAAGCGGCACTTCTGCATCTCCTTTTGGAACGCGTCAAACGCCAGGAACGGCACGACCTTCACGATGCCGTTGCACTTCTTCGTGAATTCGCAGTTGGTGCGCCCGACCAGCACGCCTCTTAAGCCGAACTCGCCGCACATGATTTCCAGGCACTGCTTGGCCAAGTCCCAGTTGCGATTGTACGACTGCCATCCTGGCTCGCACTTGTCGTTGTCCTGCAGGCACACGTACATGAAGTCGTATTCTTTTTTGATGGATTCATCGGGCTTGTACGCATCGGCGTCCTTCAAATCCGACTCGGCGAGCAGCATGAGCGGCAGCCCGGACTTCTGCAAATTGGTGGGCGGGTCCCTAAAACAGTGCAGCCACGCCGTCACCATGGCGGGGTAATCGTGGCCGCGCTCCTCGTGGAAGCGGTCCTCGTGCGGGTTCTCAATGTGGCCGGGGAAATTGATGTAGCTGGATATGCCGCAAAAAGAAAGGCCTTGGCTCTTATATAATTCGTACGCCTGCTCGTCCTCCTCGGTGCGAAAGGGGGCCGCAATCAGGATCACATTCAACGGGGCGCCCTGGTCGTCAAATAAGTTTTTGAACGGCGATGAGACAATGGGCACGCCGTTAATTGCATTGTCTTGCTTCAAGGCACCGAATCGGTTTTGCACGGCAGCCGAAACAAGTATTATAATCAGGAGCGCACATGCGATTTTTAAGGGAACAATGTATTGCATTTGACATTACATTGTATTGATAAATTAATTAATTTATATGCATTTTAGTTTGCTTCCGGCCTCTTTGAAAATGGATCCATTGTATTTATTTTTTCACAAAGGTTATTAGTAGTTTTTTCAAGTCTCTCAATTTGAGATGAGAGATGTTGCACGGTTTTGACCAATTCTTGAATGAGTCCAATTTGATTTTTTTCAGTTGTTTCAAGCAACGATTTCAATTTTTCATTCTCAAGTTCCATTTGCACAATTTCATCACTGGGCGCATTTCTTTGGTTCAAATCCATTTTTTCAGATTCTATGGTTTCTTGCAGTTTCATCATCTCATTCTGCTTGCGCTGGTTTATTTGAAGTTCTTTTACAACATCGCATACCCAATATTGAACCTGGAGTGCAATTGGGTTTTTTGAACGGAATAACAACATAAACAACCCCGTTCGGGTGAGGAACAAAACCTTTTGAGGGCCACCAGGAGTTGTCATGGTCTGCACTACCTTTTCAGATTCATTGAAATCTTTGATAGATGCTCGTATGTTGCTTATTTCAAGAATCAGCGCAATGTCGCTTGCGCGAAACAACGGGGCTTCAATTGTACCTTTTATGACGATTTCAGTGTGCAGTGTGTTTGTGGTAAATGCCCTTATGATGTCCATGATATGAAGGGTGTAATATGATACATTTACACCCTTATCTTTATATTGTTTTGTAAACAATTATCGGAAACATCAATAAAAATAATGTTTCACTCACTGTAAACCTTGATTTGGTTCATATGATTCCTTCGCCATATTTTGCAATGATTTTCTCTCGGAGTCGTTCCAACTCATCTTGTAAATTGTATTCGGACGGGAGAACCATCTTCAACGACAACCGTTTGTCGCTGCCGTCTTTGCGCATGTCAAACACCATATGAGGTTTATTTCTAAATTCGGACATATAAATGCATTTTGGCAAAACTGCGGTGTCGTCAGCGTCGCTTGGATAAATATCATTTTCCAGATTGTCCACGACCGTGTTTGCCTGTTTAAGTTTTTCTAGAGTTGTCACCTTGCATGATTTACTTGACATCCACGGTTTTTGTAATTTGGGATGTTTTTCTACCTTGAAGAATTCCCGCATATTTCCCGATTTTTGGTCATATATTTCGGAGTAATACACAACGTATTTGCGTAACATGGATTGTTCAATTCCATCTGGCAACTGTCTTGCATTCCATTTGCGATCTCGTTTTGTGCCCGGGATCATTCCCTTCGCATTTTGATGTTGCTCATGGAAAGTGGCAACGCGCAAATTGCAAAACCGATTGTCCAATGGATCGCGATTAATGTGATCCACACTAACAGTGGATGTTCCTTTTCCGTTTCCGTGACATCCGGTTATGACTTGGTGCATGTGCAAATTCAAACAACTAGATGAAATGTATCCATTCGTCAATTTATACCAGGTAATTTTTTTGCAATCATTATGCATTTGTTCATGTTCAATGATTTTTTGATAGGATGATTCGCACAATGTGCACAATGTGTCATTTGGTTCGCACTGCATGATGATTTTGATTTCACCGTTTTCCATTTTTATTTTCCATAACGGGTTCTTCATGATGTTGGAATGACGTCCAGCTGTTTTTGTGTGTCCTGGAACATATTCCACCGACAATGCTGTATGGTTTGCCCGAATAATTGCATCAAGCTGTTGGAAATGATGTGTCTGGGTAGTAGTCATGTGTTATGTTAATCAAAAATTTAAATTAAAACTGAATCAATTTTTTTTTCATAATTATTCAATTTATTGTTATTTTCGTGATGTAACTACTTACACCACCAATTATGTTTTCGTGCCGTCAACAGTGTTGACACCACCATTGGGGTTGCAAAGGGTGTGCATACCATGCACACCCTTTGATTTAAATTGAAAAGGGTGTCAATACTATGAACACCCTTGATCGTTGTTATTATTGTTCATATTATCCAATAAATAACATGAAATGAATTTTTATATTTTGTGAAGCGCCATGCAATTTAATTGCTGTAAGCACTCTTATTCCCCTAAGTTTCCCTAGAGGGAGGACTGTATCTTAAGCCGTTTCAGGTTGCTTAAACCTTCATTAACGACCCACATCCGTTCAGTCTCTGACGCCCTACCGTTGACTAGCGTATTACTATCGTCTTTAGGTAGTGAGCATGCGGATTGCCCAATCCTTTTCATTATTACCGTACCCAAGTTCATTACTCTTGGCCACTCATTCCTTTCGGAGATGAGCTTGGTAGAAAAGGCTCTAAGGGGTTTCCCGAACAACAAGATGTGTTGCAACTCCGACGGCAACAAGTCGGAATCACTAGCAGTTAGTCATATCATCAATGCAGACGATGGTGAGGACATAAATGGTTTTCCAAGGTAAGAGCTCACTTTACCATGGCATACTGCTTTTCGGCCCTTGTTCACAGCCAGCACGATCATCATCAGTGCCAAGCATGTAGCTTCAAGGCCTCCCATGCCACTCATGACACGGAGAACGTTGTAGTTGGTAGCATAGACGCGAACCTTGGCAGTCTTGACACCCTCAACGGTAGCGTTGGAGAGAACAAGCTGAAGAGTAGCGTTGTCAATGCGAGAGAAGTTGCAACTGCCGCTGGGTTGGTGCTCTTCGGGGCGAAGGGCGAACGAGTAAACGTTGATACCGGTGTCGGGAGTGGCGGTGTGGTGCTGGTAGGGCTGCACGGTGTCGAAGTAGGAACCCTCGCGCTCAGAGAAGCGGTCCTGGCCGTTAAGCTGGAGCTTAGCGGTGACGACGGGGTTGTTGCCCCAGCAGTGGAGGAGGAGGGCGGACTCGGCGAGGACGAAGGCGCCGGCATCGGAGACGCCGGAGTTCTCAAGGTAGCCGGCGGACTGCTGAGTGCCGTAATAAGAAGGAGCGCCAGCACCACCGTCGCCGGCAAAGTTGGGACCAGAGTACCAGACGGGGGCAACAGGATTGCCATTGCCATTGCCGTTAACGGCGCCGTTCCACCAGCCGGGGCCGGACATGTCAACAGCACCGGCATCGTTGAACATGTTGTCGTTGATGAAGGAGCTGGAGTTGAGGGCGGTGGCTTCCTTGCCGCCGAAGGAGTGGATGGCGTTGGGAAGGGCATCGACGGCGTCGGTGTAGTTGAAGGGCTGGGCACCGAGGAGGTTGTAGAGGAGCTGACCGCACTCCAGGGAGGAGCAGTAGTCAACGTTGCTGTCGGGCTGGACGATCCAGATGAGCTCCTTGACGGGGTGGTTGAAGTTGAGCTTGATCTTGTTGGAGGAGGAACCGACGGACTCGTCACCGGTGAACTGGAGCTGCTCGATGAGGTACTCGTGGGGGTTCTGGGCCATGCGCCTGCGCTCGTCGGTGTCCAAGAAGACGTAGTCAACGTAGAGGGAGGCGGCGACGAGGGACTGGTTGTAAGCGGTGACGACCTTGCCACCGGCGGAGGTGCGGACGCCGGAGCCGCACTGGAGGGAGCCAACGGCCCACAAGCACTCGTCAATGGGGCGGATGTCAAGGTTGATCTTGACCTCGTGGTACTGGAGGGCGATGAGGGGGAGGGCGAGACCGGGGTTGCGGCAGTACCAGAACTGGAAGGGCACGTAGAGGGTGGTCTCGGGGAGGGCGTTGCGGGGGGCGCACACCTGGCGGGGGGCGGTGGCCTGGCAAGGGCCGTCAACATCGTTGAACGAGGGGTCGGTGATGTAGGTGAGCTGGGTGGTGTTGCCGACCATGGCGTAGTAGCCGCGGCGCTGGTCAACGGTGAGGGTGAGCTGGTTCCAGATGTGCATCCAGTCGCCGTACTGGCGGTCAATGCGCTGGCCACCGATCTCAACCTCCACCTGAGAGACGAGCTGCTCACCGGGGAAGTCAAGCCAACGGGCATAGACGCCGTCCTGAGCGGAGGACTTCATCTGCTGGTTGATCTCGGGGAGAGTGACCTGCAGGTAAGTGCGGTAGGCCAAATCACCGTTGCGGGAAATGGTGCAAGTGACACGGCGACCGAAGTCGGCCTGGCCGTTGAAAGTCTGCTCAATGGACTCCATGGCAAAGTTGGTGTGGCGCTTGTAAGAAACCTTCCAGAAAGTGATCTGGGGGTTGCCGGTCAAGTAAACGTCTTGGGCGCCATAGGCGACAAGCTGCATCAATCCTCCTCCCATTTTGTGTTGTTGTGGTTATAATATGCCTAAAGAAAAAAAAATCGGGAAAACAAATGAATTAAACTTACATTTTGCAACTTTCAAATCGCAAGTTTAACAATTGGTGCAATTGGTGCAATTGAGGCAATTTCACGACTACAGCCGAAGGTTGCCCTTTATGAACCGGGTTAAATATTCGTCGTCCTCGTAAATTTCGCGGTGCCCGTTGTGCGTTTTCATAAACACGTAGGTATGGGGGTCGCGCGCATGCTTCTTAATATTCCATCCGTTGTCCAGCGCATTGTGTAAAAATGTCAGCAATTGAATTTGCTTAATTTCCAGATTTTCGTGCGATAATACACATGCGTCTAAATAAGATGAGGTGCACGTCATTTTGGATTTGGAGCCGTTGGCTTGTTTAAGAACGTAGGCATCGTTGCGTTTTTTTATGCTCCACCGATCTTCTAAATACTTCCATAAAAACGACATTTGCGCCAGTTCGGTGTGGGACAATGCCTCCTGTCGGTGCATCATCATCCCCGGCATTGCGTGATGTGGTTAACTTATTATAAAAATGATAAATTATATGTGATTAACAATACGCTAAATAATATATTAAATGTATAGGCGGCAATACAAATATCAATTTGCTGGTTCTTCCTCCTCTCTCCTCTCTCCTCCATTCCTCTGACCCCGTTTTCCACATTTTCGGATGGCCCCTCCCAACAATTCGTTCAAACAAAAAACCAATAAAAAGATCGTGCTTAATGAAAAGAGCATTGTCACGTTGGACAGCAAGCACCGTGAAAATCAAGCCATGATTGCAAAGCTGAAATCGGAAACCATTCCCAAATTGATCAAAGAGAGACGGTCGTTGCAGCAGCAGCTTGCGTTGAATCCGAATGTTCCCGAATTGCGCGAAAGGATACAGGACCTTCGGGCCACCATTTGCGAGCACCAGCGCTGGTGCAAAAACTATTATTTGGACAACAACGAAATCATTTTTGATTACTTTGAAAACAAGCAGCAAATCTGCAACGGAAACAACAAAACCAAAATACTGAACGACTTCTTCAAGGTGGAGAGCGCGGCGTCTAAAGAAGACCAGCTGAAGCGCATAAACCAGAGCAACGTGCAGCGGTACTTGACCAATTTGGACCCGTCCTACATTGACATCAGCAAGTACGTGTTTCCGACGGACGTGTGCCGCTACTGCAACTCCGGCGAAATGATTCCGGTTGAAAATGAGGGCATCATGGTATGCAACAACTGCTCCATCCACGTGAGCTACTTGGTGGAAAACGAGAAGCCGTCGTACAAGGAGCCCCCGAACGAGGCGTGCTTCTACGCGTACAAGCGCATCAACCACTTCAAGGAAATTTTGGCGCAGTTCCAGGCGAAGGAGACCACGCAGATTCCGCCCGACGTGCTGGAAAACATAAAGCACCAGATCAAAAAGGAGAGGATTGACCTGCACACGCAGCTGACGGACAAAAAGGCGAAGGAAATTTTGAAGAAGCTGGGGTACAACAAGTACTACGAGCACATCCCGTTCATCAAGGAGAAGCTGGGCATCAAACCGCCGGTCATGTCGCCCGAACTGGAGGAAACGCTGTGCAACTTGTTCATGGAGATTCAGGGACCGTACGCCAAGTTCTGCCCGGAAGACCGCGTCAACTTTTTGAATTACTACTACACCGTGTACAAGCTGTGCGAGCTGCTGAACCAGCGCGAATTCCTCTCGTACTTCCCCATGCTGAAGGACCGAGAGAAGCGCATTGAACAGGACGAAATCTGGAAGAAGATTTGCGAGGAGCTGAACTGGGAGTTCGTGCCGACCATCTAGATCAGAAAACCTACGGTTTTCCGAACCTTTCCCTCCCGGGGAACTATGTGCCAAGCATTAGCGCAGTGCCTTTGGCTGCGTTTCGCCCCCGCCTTAATCGTGGTGTTAAGCCGGCAGCAGCACCTTTTTCTGCATCGGGATGCCCTTTGCAACCAGGTCTGGTGGTGTGGGTCCAGCCGACTTGAAGTATTTCTTGTAATGTTTGATGACGTGTTCAACTGTGTTGCCCTTTGCCTTCGGGTACAAATGCATTTCATAGGCGTCCTGCGACATGTTGGATGAAAGCACGGCGACAATGTTGGGGTCGTCGTCAAACGCGTTGTAAGCTTTTCGTACGGCCATTTTGCCCGTGGGCATGGTGTGCATTTTGTGTCCGCCATTTCTCTCAACTAGCACCACCTTGTTTCCGGATGCTAGCTGCCTCCACCATTCTTCCAGCGGTTTGTTCTTTCCCCACACAGTGGTTGTGTCCGATTCCATTTCTTTTACGCGTTTTGATTTTTTGGATTTATTTCGTGTATTATTGGTTTTATGCTTGGTTTTACTACGTTTCAGCATTGTATAATAAGCTCTTATACAATGCACATATATTCATTTTTGGTTCAGTGTCTCCTGGACTTATTGGACTTCTTGGACCTCTTGGACTTTTTGGACTTTTTGGATTTATTATAACCACCTGCACTTATAATGGTTGGATATTTATCATTACGAGTATATTCTTCATATGCTTTTCCCAATCTAGGAGTGTTAAAAGTAAAACCATTATGATTGGCTATATTTTCTGTTATTGCCGTACGCAATTCATCGTCAGTTGAACAATTGAAATTCATGCGTTTTTTTAATATCTGTTCTAACTCATGTTCCAATGCCGGTCTGGCATAGCCTTGTATCTGTTTCCAATAAGTATGCCATTCATTTTTTACTAGCTGATTATAATTGTACATATTAATTTTAACACATTTGTCTAATTCATTCATTCTTGAGTTTTATACAATCACAAAATATTTTATTTCCCGTCAAAACAATAAATAATAATAAATAATAATATACACATACAACATAATACAGATAAACGCGCTCATGAACGCAAATTTAAAAAGCATCTCTCGTTCGGTTTCAAGCGGGCTCAAGTCGGTGGAAGCCCGGGCGTCTTCGCTGGCCACCGACAAGAACGTGTTGTACATCATGCTCGTCATCGCGGTTGTAAACGTGGTGGGCTATTTGATGATGGGTAATTTTGAGGCCGTGATATTCTTTGCAATCGTTGCCTATTTAAGCACCTTTTTCACGAAGAACATGGTGATTGTGTTTTTGGTTTCCATTCTGGCAACCAATTTTCTCATGGTGTCTAAAGTCAATTATTTTAGCAGAATGAATGCCAGGGAGGGCATGCAGACCAAGGAGGACGCTGCTACTGCTTCTACTGCTTCTACTGATTCTACTGCTACTGGTGCCGCTACTGCTGCTGCTTCTACCGCTACTCCTACTGCCACTGCTGCTGCTGGTGCCGCTTCTAAAAACGCGGCCGCTTCGGCCACTCCTAAACCCACCCCCACCAATTCAAAAAAAACGAGCGGAGAGAAGGAGGGCATGAACGGCAAGCTCGCCCCCGCTAAATTCAACGACGATGACGAAGATGAAGGCAGCGCTTCCCCGTTTCCCGGAACGAAGGCCGAAGCAAACGCACAAATGGAACGGGCCCACGATTCGTTGCAGAACATGGGTGCTGGTGCTAGCGGCGCTGGCGCTAGCGCTGGTGCAATGAAGTTGCAAACTGCCGAAGTCATGCAACAGCAAAAGGTGCTAATGGACAACATCAAAACCATGCAACCCTTTCTTGAAACCGCCGAACGCTTCCTGGACAAGTTTAACATGAAGGGCATTGACGGGCTGCTCGGAAAGATTGGCATGGGTTCCAACGCCGCAGCAACCCCGGGACCGTCAGCATAATGTGCCAGTGCCAGTGCCAGTGCC
>SXGQ01358775.1_pt1 | contig 19111 bp, 16 predicted proteins | sample 3178371 | NCBI WGS metagenome assembly SXGQ01 (sample SAMN11356859, study PRJNA531348) | freshwater metagenome | isolation source: freshwater sample F1-20 | place: China: Fuxian Lake, Yuxi | collected 2017-12-25 | reverse complement strand
GTCGTCCATGCTCTTGGGTAAGACCACGTACTCGATCTCGTCTGCGAACGGCAATACATCGCCAACTGCAAATGCATCAAGTCCGTAAAGCGCCCTGCGAAACGGAACTGGGAAAGCATAAATTCGCTCTCTGCGAGCCAAATGCGCGGTCAGTGGATGGTACGCACTCACCACCGCACTTGACGGAACTTTGCTCAACGCCTCTCGAGCAGCGGAAACTGATTCAAGTCCAGATCCGTTGTATGAAATCTGGGTGCGGCCTCCGAATAGCGGCGACCACATAAACGCCGAAAACAAACTCGTAACGGCACAAACTCCGACCAGAGACTTGCGAAACTTCTGCGGAAGTCGGCCTATTGCATGCACGGTGCCAAAAACCAAAATCGGCACGACTACGAAAGAATAGTGATATTCAACATGAAATTGATACCAAAAAGTGCTGACTATATTTACCCCCACAACCAAAACTGCGATTGCTGCAACTTCAGGGAAGGCAAAAAAAATCATCGCCGTTGGCAAGGCCAACTGCAACAAGTAATATGGCCGAGATTCGCTGACAAGGTAACTTGCGACTTCCAAGGGGTTTGTGAACAGATTGCCGATCAAACCACCCCATCCGCCAAAAGGAATGCGCCAAGAGTTGCGGAAGCCCACACCATTGATCCCCTGTTGAATGCCGAATATCGCCAAAATCATGTACCACAGCGATGCGGCGATGGTCGTCAGTCCGATGGTTCGATTTTTGCGAAAAGTTATCCAAACCCCCAGAGGAACCAACACGAGTGCCACATCTTCTTTGACACTAAGGCTGAGAATCGCCATGACGAAGAAAAGTCGCCAGCGATTTTCTAATGCGGCGTACAGCGACACACCAATAAATAGACCCAGAAATGAATCGGGATGAAAATTTTCAAGACCAATCCAAACAGATGCAGGATGGATCAAATAGACGACGACAAACACCGTGGCGAACATCTCGCTAGCAAGACGTTTGCGTGCATACAAAAAAATCGGAATCGCCCCGGCGGCGATTGCGATTGCTTGCACCACGAATAAAAACGAAGTTGAACCGACGAACCAGTAAAACGGCACCAAAAAAAACAGGACGAAACTTGTATGGTCACCAAAAAGATTTCTTCCCATCAAAGTTACGAATGGATTTTTGAACTCCGATAGCAACCAAATGCCTTGATCGTAAAGCCCGAAGTCATAGGCCGATGTGTTCAGCCCTCGGTGCAGTTCGACACTTAACGCACCCAAATAAATCGCCATCAACCAGATCGCTGCGCCCGTGGCAGTTTGCCAAACTGTTATCTGACTGGCTCTGTAGCGGAGATTTTTAAATGTCTTACGCGTAAACTCAACTCCCTTCGACCCTGGGCAAGTTTAGACGCGGACTCTTTTCGCAATCGCCGAGAGAATCCCGTTCACGTACTTTCCAGATTCATCGGTAGAGAAACGCTTGGCGAGTTCTACAGCCTCGTTGATAATCACCGCAATCGGCACCTCAGGTCGCTCAATCAGTTCGTAGATTGCCAATCTCAGCACGTTGCGGTCTATTGCTGGCATGCGACCAATCGTCCAGGTGTGAGAAAACTCAGTGATCATTTCATCGGTCGTCGACCGCAACGCTTCTACGGCATTTGCCATCAACGACACCGTGTCATCGACTTTCAGAACCTGTGCTTGAATTACTTCAGCAACGATTATGTTGCGCGATTCGGCCTCATACAAAAAGTGGAGCACCCGTTCGCGGGCCGTGCTGCGAATGTCATCCCCGAATTTATGTTTACTGGGTGTCGACATCAGACTCTCGTGATGTATTCGCCAGAACGAGTGTCGACTTTGACTCGATCACCGATGTTAACGAATAGCGGCACCTGAATGACTTTGCCCGTTTCGAGGGTGGCCGGTTTGCGTGCACCTGATACTCGATCACCTTGAATGCCGGGTTCGGTCACGGCAATGTTCAGTTCGACTGTCACGGCGATTTCTACGCTGACAATCTCATCTTTATATTGCGCAATAATTGCTTTCGCACCCTCGACGAGATAATCGGCCGATTCACCTAGCGCCCGGGGCGCAACGTTGATCTGCTCGTACGACTCGGTGTCCATGAACACGAAGTCGTCGCCTTCTTTGTACAAAAACTGCATATCGGCTCGGTCAAGAATCGCTTGCTCAACCCGCACACCGGCATTGAATGTGCGCTCCAAGATGTTGCTTGTTCGCAGGTTGCGCAATTTGGTGCGAACGAACGCACCGCCTTTGCCTGGTTTGACATGTTGAAAGTCGACAACCGTGTAGAGCCCGTTATCGATCTCGAGCGTGATGCCGTTTTTTAGGTCGTTGGTTGTAATTGCAGGCACTGTCGATCCTTTTTGCTTGTAGTAAGAATTCGGCAGCCACTTTGCGTAACGACGACTAAGTCTTCAATTCGCACGCCACCGAGCCCTTCACGATAGACGCCTGGTTCGACAGTTACTACCTCGCCGACTTCAAGTGGCTCTGCAAACCCTGTTCTGACCCAAGGCATTTCATGAATTTGCAAACCGACACCGTGACCAGTGCTGTGGGTGAACTCACTTCCAAAACCTGCATCGACAATAAAATCGCGACAGGTTTTATCAACATCTTGAGCCAGAACGCCGGCACGAACATGTGCCAGACCAAGCAACTGGGATTGACTCACCACTTCATGCATCTCACTCAAGACTGGATCGACCTCACCAATCAAATATGTTCGAGTCATGTCCGAGTGATAGCCGTCAACCAAACCGCCCACGTCGATCACGACGCTGTCCCCTGTCACGATTTGACGAGCCACTGGGCGATGGTGTGGACGAGCGGCATTCGGTCCACTGGCCACGATCGTGTCGTAACTTGTGAACTCGGCACCGTGGCGACGCATACGGTAATCAAGTTCGTCGCGAATATCTCGTTCAGTTAGCCCATGTGACAGCATCGGCACGACTTCTTCGAGGGCTTTGTCGGTGGCGAGTGCCGCGAGTTGCATTCGCTGAATCTCTGGTTCGGTTTTTCTCCGGCGCAACTTAGGAATAACCGGTGCAACCTTCTGCAACTCGACCGACAGCTGATCTTTCATGCTCTCGTATTGGCTGACCGTCATCTCGCCAGCATCGAACCCGATCGAGGCCAAACCCTTTGTCGATTGTGCGAGGGCCTCGCGCAATGCGGCCGCACTTCGTCCTTCAATCACGTTGCAATTCGCTTCGGACGTTTTCAACTGCTCTCGTGCCTGATCTCCATACCGCCCGTCAACGACCAGAATCATGTCATCAGGACGAACAACGAGCGTGCCGGCAGAACCCGTGAAGCCAGTCAGCCAGCGAATGTTATTCAGATCGGTCACCAGCAGCGACTTGGTTGCTTTATTCGACTTATCAAGTTCTTGGCGCACCGCGACATCGCGACCCGCGATGATCAGTGCTGAAACCGTTTGTGCACTCATGACTTACTTCCTTTAGCCAACAGGGCCGCCACAGCATGAACGGCGAACACATATGAATCGGCGCCAAATCCGGCGATGGTGCCTGAGGCAACAGGTGCGACGACACTCTCGTGACGCCAAGTTTCACGCGTCGCAGGATTGGAAAGATGAACCTCAATGATTGGCCCGTTGAAACTTGCCAACGCATCATGCAGGCTCCAGGCAAAGTGGGTTAATGCACCAGGATTAATGATTATCGCGTCGCATCTGCCCCGCGCCGAATGAATCGCAGTCACCAATTCGGCGGCACTTTGAGCGCTGACCTTCAGCGTCTCGAGACCAAACTGCTTGGCTTCATCATCCACACGTCGCATGTGGTCGTCAAGTGAATTGGTGCCGTAAATCTCTGGTTGGCGTTGGCCGAGCAGATTCAGATTCGGTCCACTCAGCACCAAGATCTTTCGCACGTTTGTCTTAGCCATGACTCATAGATTACTTCTCGATCAGTTGCATTGCGTCAAATGCCTGGTCCAGATGCTTTTCATCAATACCGTTCACTACTTCAATACCTGACGGGCCATCCAGTACGAACGTCAGCCCCGAGACCGCTTTCTTGTCACTGCGCATCAGGGCGACAAGGTCTTGGCGATTGAATTTTTCGTCTGGCTTTGTTTTCAAACCATAAGTTTGGCCAATTATTTTGTAGTGCTGGTCAACTCGACTTTGGTCGATTCGGCCCATCGCACAGGCCACGTGTGCGGCGAAAATGATCCCAATGGCCACCGCTTCACCGTGGGCAAGCGAAAAATTGCTGGATCGCTCAAGGGCGTGTGCCAGCGTGTGCCCATAATTGAGCAACGCTCGTCGCCCACTCTCTCGCTCGTCGCTTGAAACGATTTCTGCCTTAATTTCTACGCAGCGAGCGATTCGTTCTGTCATCTCGAGACTCAGCAAATCGTCTCCGGTCAAGAAGTGATACTTGGCAACCTCGCCGAGACCGCATCGCATCTCACGGTCTGGCAAAGTTTTGAGCGCATCCAAGTCACAGATAACGCCACTTGGCTGCCAGAAAGCACCCACCAAATTTTTGCCTTGCTTGATGTTCACACCTGTCTTGCCGCCGATTGCGGCATCGACCATGCCGACTAAGGAGGTCGCCACATGCACGACCGCGGTGCCCCGGTGCCAACTTGCGGCTGCGAATCCGGCCACATCAGTGACCATTCCACCCCCGACACCAATGATCAAATCATTGCGAGTCAAACCGAACTCGGCAAACTTTTCCACAAGATTCTCGATCGTTTGCAGGTTTTTGTGTTGCTCACCGTTGCCGATGTTGACCGTCGTACTGTCAATCTCGAGTTCAGGAATAAAATTAATTTCTTTTTGAGTTATGACCACGGCGCGCTTCGCACCTTTGGGAATCAGCGAGTTGATCTCAGCGATCGCTCCGTGGCCGACCACCACAGGATAGGAGCGCTCACCCAGCGCTACGTTTATGCGTCGCATCGACATCAATTCACCACGGCTTGCGCAACGGAGAGTTCGCAAGTTTCGATGACCTGATTTACGACATCGGCAACACTAAAGGGCCCGGTTGCAATTTTGTATGTCGCGATCTGCTGATACAAACTCTCACGATCAATGCGCATCTGGTTCAATTGGCCGACCGGGTCTGCGTCTAGCAACGGTCGATGTTTGGCTCGACCTGTGCGACCGACCAGCGTCGAAGTCGGCGCGTCCAACCACACGACGCACTTGGCATGATCTTTGAGCAAGGTTCGATTTTCTTGGCGAAGTATCGCTCCACCGGCGACGGCCAAGACTGTCGACTGTGTGAACCTACAGGCCTCGGCGAGCGCCGAAGATTCAAGCCGACGAAATTCGACTTCACCCATTTGCACGAAAATTTCTCGAACCGAGAGTTTGACGGTCTTTTCGACAAGTTCGTCCGAATCGACAAACTTGAAATTCAATTTCTTTGCCAAGGCCCGACCAACGCTGGTTTTACCCGACCCCATTAACCCAATCAGCACGATCAACGAATTGGTTTGAGTCTGTGAACTAGAGGTCACTTTCAAAACCGAACTCAACTAATTCTCTTGGCAAAACTGTTGAAATTATTGACAAAGTCATCGACGCTGTCGCCCCCAAAATTGCGTTGCGCTTCTTGTGCCAACACGAGGGCGACCATCGTCTCAGCAACCACACCCATCGCCGGCACGGCGGTAACGTCGGTTCGCTCCTTGAAACTGACCGTCTCCTGCTTGGTCACGGTGTCAACGGTCTTCAATGTTGGTCGATTGAGTGTTGCCAGCGGTTTCATCGCTGCTCGCACAACAAGCATCTCGCCCGTCGACATACCACCCTCTGTGCCGCCGGCCAAACTTGTTTCGCGAGAATATCTATTTTCGGCTTCGTTCCAGATAATTGCGTCATGAGCATTGCTTCCGCGCCGTGCCGAGACCTCAAAACCGTCGCCGATCTCTACTCCCTTGACTGCCTGGATACTCATTATCGCCTGGGCCAACAAGCCATCTAGTTTTCGGTCCCAGTGCACATAACTGCCCAAACCAACAGGCATGCCGTAGGCCAACACCTCAACGATGCCACCCAAACTGTCGCCGTCTTTGGCGGCGCTTTCGACTTCAGCGATCATTTTCGCTTCGGCTTGGGCATCGAAGCACCGCACAGGTGACTCATCGATCTGGTCGAGGTCATAAATTTGCGGTCGCACGAGATTTTCGCTGCGCGCGGTACCCAACTGAAGAACATGCGAAAACACCGAAACATTAATTTGTTTGAGCAACAATTTGGCCAAAGCACCAGCCGCAACGCGAGCAGCGGTTTCGCGGGCGCTGGCTCGCTCGAGAACATCGCGAGCGTCGTCGAAACCATATTTCTGCATACCCGTCAAATCAGCATGACCTGGTCGTGGCTGGGTCAATGGTTTTTTTGTTTTACCAGGCTCAGGAGACATCTCTTCGTGCCACACATCGCTGCGAAACCACTCACTGTTCTTGATTTCAATAGCAACCGGTGAACCAAGGGTGCGACCGTGGCGAATGCCGCCCACAAGTACGATCTCGTCTTGCTCGAATTTTTGTCGTGGCCCGCGCCCAAAACCCAATCGCCGCCTGGCGAGTTCGGCGTTGATATCTTGCGCGGTGACTTGCAACCCTGCTGGCAGCCCTTCGACGATCACAACAAGTGCTTGACCATGGCTTTCGCCCGCAGTTAAATAACGAAGCATGCCTATCAGGCTACCCCTGGGGTGCCGTCACTTTCGGGTCATTATTTTTCAATCGACTATCGGCACCAGATCTAGAACGATTTGAGTGCGGCGTCACGCATCAACTTCGTATCACCGCTGCGCCCCGACCAAACTTGTTGTTGAAGTGCGGCTTGATGCACGAGCATCTCTAAACCATCCACAGTTTTTGCGCCAACTTTCTGTGCGGCCGCAAGTAATGGTGTAGTCAGTGGTCGATAGACGGCGTCGACCACGAGATGTTTTGAGTTGATTAGTCGCGCATCAATCGGCGTCGAATTTGAATCGACGCTGGCGACACCACTCGGGTTGAAACCAACGGGCGTCGTATTGACGATGATCTGTGCCTGCTCAATCTCATCTGACAGTTCTTTCGGTTCGATCACGCGACACGAACCACCGATCATCTGAGTCAGCGCGCGAGCGCGATCGACAGTGCGATTGAATACGACAACTTCTTTTGCCCCATTCTTCAAAAGCGAATAAACCACTGCACTAGCCGTGCCACCCGCGCCAACCACGACAACTTGGCTACCCGCTATTTTTACGTTCGCCGTCATCTCAATTGCGTTGCAGCAACCTTGCCCATCTGTGTTCGTGGCGAACAAAGATTGATCGGCGCGCAGCATTACCGTGTTCGCTGATTTTGTCTTGCTGACAACTTCATCTACTTCTCCGATCTCCCCGACGATCCTCGCGACTTCGTTTTTGTGCGGCATTGTCACCGATAAGCCGACTATGCCAAGAGCCGGCATTGCTTCAAGTGCACGGTGTAGTTGATTTGATTCAACCAAAAATGCAAGATACAACCAGTCAAGACCCAACGCTCGAAACACCGCGTTATGAATCGTCGGCGACAGACTTTGTGCGACTGGGTTTCCGATGATTGCGGCCAACTTGGTGTTCGAACCAATAGTCATTGGTTTTTGGTTCACGGCAAAAAACCTCCGGCGCGGGCAGCTTCGACATTTCGTTGATGATCTTCTACCGTGGCGGCAAAAGTGTGACCACCCTTGGCGTCACTCAGCACATAGAAGATATATGCGCAGTTGGATGCCTTTTTGATTCCTTCACAGATTGGGTCGCTCAATGGTGGATTCGGTGCCGGATTCAATGCGGCGCGAATCGCCGCCCGACCAGGGTTGGCAATCGGGGTCGGTGGCAGTCCTTTGTACTTGTAACTGTTGTAGGGGCTGTCAAGTTCTTTTAATTCTGTGAACGAAGCACCCTCATCGGCGTTGTAATAAAGGGTCGCATCGATCTGCAGGAGCATGCCACGTTCGAGGCGGTTGTAGATCACCCTCGCAATTTTTGCCCGGTCCGCCTCAAGTTTCGCCTCTCGCTCAATTAGCGACGCGACAATTAAAACTTCGTACGCTGATCTTCCAACCTTGGCTTTTGATTCGTCAATTCCTTCTTGAATGCCAACGCGCTCCATCAGACGCAGCATCCGATCAATGACCGATGCCGCAGATTCATCACCAGAGATTTGGTAGGTATCGGGAAACAGCAATCCCTCGAGCCGATACTCCGCTTGATCCAACCGTCCTGGATCATTTGGCCCGTAAGCCGAGACAAAATCCGGATCACTCGCCGTCGTCAAGAAATCCTGCTTTGAAATTCGTGAAATCTTCTCTTGCAATTGCGAGGCGATCTTGGCGACCGTAAAACCTTCGGGGAATGTCACTTTGGTGAACGTCACCGACGGACTGGTGTTGAGAATTTTCATTATGTTGCCAATATGGCTGCGGGGTGTCAACTGGTAGTAGCCCGGTTGCAGATCAATGCCCCCCTTGCGCGCGACATACCAGCGAAAAACTCCGGCGTTGACGATGAAGCCTTCGTCTTCGAGTCGCTGACCAACCGTGGCAACAGAGTCGTTTTGATTTACGGTGAAGTTCGTCGCCACTTGAACAGCACTTCCGTTGGTGTCCGGAGGGTTTACCTGACGCAGATACCACAGACCTCCGAGACCGAGGGCTGCGACAATGACCATCACGACGCCGAGAGCGACGAAAACGGTGCGCGAATCTGGACGCCACTCCTCGCGAACCTCCTCAAACTCGCCCGAGCCCCACGCATCTGGGCCATCCCACGAATCTTCCTGCCAACTTTGTTCGTCATTATTTTGCGTCAAGGCTTGCCCCGATCCACATGGTCGAGCCAGCCTTGCAACATCACCGCGGCTGCGATCTTGTCGACGATTCGCCGACGCGCCTGTGCTTTCATGTTGGCTTTGATCATCGAGTCATTGGCGGTTTTCGAAGTGAGCCGCTCATCGTATGAATGAACCGCCACGCTCAACGCATTTTTCATTTCGATGATCTCGTCCTGAGCGCTCTTTGCGGCAGGTCCAACTTTGCCGGACATGCTCAAGGGCATGCCAACCACCACGCACCCGACAGAATGCTCATCGATCAATTCTTGGATTTTTTTATGATCTAGGGCATGATTCGACCCTCGATCAATCACCACCAATGGAGACGCGATAACGCCACTGCTGTCACTCATCGCCACACCGATCCTTTTCGAACCAAGATCGATACCTAGGCTGCGCATCTGTGGCCTACACAATTTTTTTGGATGCCTGCACCGCCAACTGCAACGCCTGGTCTAGAGCCCCGGCATTTTTCCCGCCCGCGGTGGCGATATCTCCCTTGCCACCGCCGCCGCCGCCCACCATTTTTGCGGCGTCACTGATCAACTCGCCCGCAGAGGTTTTAACTTTGCTGCCGGTTGCAGCGACCAACGCGACGCCACCAGTCGGTGTGACTCCGCCCAACACGACGGCCTTGATTTTGCCGTCGGCCCGAATTGCGATTGCCAATTCCCGCAAATCACCCGGCGACATATCGTCGACGCGCTGAACGACAACACCGTCAACGGCCTTACCCACGAATTCAGCGGCACGCCCGCGAGCCGCTGCAGATCGAATCACTTTGAGTTCATCGTTTAGTTGCTTGACTTCGGCCAGCTTGCGAGTCGTGGCATCAACCAACAAGGTTGAACTGGTATCCAGAAGTTCACTTAGCTTTCGCATCGTTCTTGCCGACTCAAGCACATAGTCAACTGCGTTTTGACCGGTTACGGCCTCGATGCGCCGCAAATTCGAACCGATTGAACTTTCTTCAACAACTTTGATCAAACCGATATCACCCGTCGCCGCGACATGTGTACCACCACACAACTCGATTGAGTCGCCGGCTTCGAGCACGCGCACGACATCGCCGTACTTGTCGCCAAAAAATGCAATGGCGCCGGCTTGGGTGGCCTTGTCCTTGGAAGTTTCATAATTCTTGACGACAGAATTGTTCAGCACCTGCGCATTGGCGATTCGTTCGATCTGTTCAATTTCGAGTGGCGTGAGTTGCGCATAGTGACTGAAGTCAAATCGCAGGCGTTCGGCAGAAACCAGCGAGCCAGCCTGCTTGACATGTTCGCCAAGCACCTCGCGCAACGCATAATGCAGGATGTGCGTTGCCGTGTGATTCTTGCGCGTCGCATCACGCAACCCCGAATCGATAGCCGCCATCACTTTCGCACCGACCGCGATCTCTCCAGACAAAACACCAATGTGTCTGCGCAAACCAGGCAGGGCGAAGTCGGCGTCGCTGACTCTTATCTCGCCCGACGAACCGCGAATCACGCCGTGATCGCCGACCTGTCCACCGCTTTCTGCATAGAAAGGCGTCGTGTCCAAGAACACCTCGACTTGCGAGTCGTCGATCGGGTTGATCGCCAATACTTTTGCATCGCACTTGGCAGATTCATAGCCGACGAATTTCGTTTGCCCGTGCTGTTCGAGCACCTGACGATATTGCACAATCATTTCATCGGCGCTCGATGAACCCTTGCGAGCCGCCTTGGCACGCGTGCGTTGTTCGTTCATTTCTATCTCAAATGTGGCAACATCGACTTCGATACTTCGCTCGCCGGCGATTTCTTGGGTCAACTCCAGTGGAAACCCATAAGTATCATGCAACACGAATGCACTTTTACCGCTCAAAGTCGACTTCTTTTTTGATTTTTTCATCGACGAGAATTCATCTTCAAGAATTGAAAGACCATTCTTGAGCGTCTGACGGAAGCTCTCTTCTTCTTTTGTCAACACGCCGAGAATAAAATCTTTGTTCTCCAAAAGCGACGGGTGCGCCTCGCCCATGACCTCTATCGCAGTTTCGACAAGTTTCGGCATAACCAACTTGTCTGTACCGAGCAGATATGCGTGGCGCACGGCCCTACGGAAGATTCGGCGCAAAACATAACCCCGACCTTCGTTGCTCGGAAACACACCGTCATTTACGAGCATCGTCGACGATCTGGCGTGCTCGGCTAAAACTCGCAGTGAGAAACTCGACTTATCTTCGTAGTCACCCACCATGTACTTTTTGGAAGTTGCTGATTGGGCTTGCTCGATCAGCGGATACAACACATCGGTTTCCCAAATTGAATCTTTGCCCTGCTTCAACGCCAAGATTCGTTCAAGACCGGCCCCCGTGTCGATGGATGGCTTTGGCAGTGGCATTCGAGTGCCATCTTTGTCCTGGTTGAATTGCATGAAGACGAGATTCCAAAACTCCAGGAAGCGATCTCCTTTTGGATCATTTTTTGGGCCGCCATCTGGACCGAATGCCGCCCCACGGTCGATGTGGATTTCTGAACATGGGCCACATGGTCCGGTTTCTCCCATTTGCCAAAAGTTGTCTGCGTCACCGAGCCGTTGAATGCGACTCATCGGCACGCCAACTTGATCGTGCCAGATCTGTTCGGCTTCGTCGTCGCTTTCATGAACTGTGATCCAAAGTTGATCGCCGTCGAATCCAAAAACTTCGGTGACCAACTCCCAACTCCACGGAATGGCGTCGGTCTTGAAGTAATCCCCGAAACTGAAGTTGCCGAGCATCTCGAAGAACACGCAATGACGTTTCGTGCGACCTACGTCATCGAGATCGTTGTGTTTTCCACCTGCGCGCGCGCACTTCTGCACGCTCACAGCACGTTTAAATGGCGCCACTTCATCGCCGACAAAATAGGGTTTGAACGGCACCATTCCCGCGACCGTGAACAAAATTGACGGGTCATGGGGAATCAGGCTCGCAGAATCAACTTTCGCATGACCGCGATGCTCAAAAAAGCCGGTGAACGACCTTCTAAGTTCATTCGCCGTGCGAATTTCAGCCACCATAAGCGTCCAGCCTACTATTCACCCTCTGACGCAAAGAGCCAGTTTAATTTAACGAAACATCGCTTGGCTTGATTGCTGAGTCAAATTCGGGTGCAAACTCTGTTTGGCTATCAAAGATCTTTTCAAGTTTGATTTCGTCGAGTGTTTCATCTCCCGAATAAGCCCGCCAAAAACCCTGTACATACCCTTTGACTGCGGCGAATATTTCGATCAATTTTCCAACCAGGACATCTGTCGAAAACTGCTCTGGATTTTCTTCGATCTTTTTCTTTAAGAACCTCAAACCCAATGTCGCGGCGATTGCCCCTACAACCAGCCAAAAAAGGCGCTTCGTCATGTCGTCATCCTCGCTTTATCTTTTTGTTTCTTTGGTCGTCTCAACGCTATTGATTTTTTGCGCTACTTCATGCGCGATTTTAATCTCATTACCGTGATTCGATGGTCGGTAGTAGTCGCCTTTAGATTCAGGTGAGCCAGGGCTCGGGTCGGGTAAATATTGTTGTTCGACCCAACCACGCGGATCGTCGTGTGGATATTGATAACCAACCCCGTGTCCGAACTCTGTGGCGCCCTGATAATGCCCGTCTCGAAGATGCGCGGGAACTTCACTGTTCACACCGCGTTGGATATCCTCGCGCGCCGCCCAAATGCCGAGCGCCACACGATTACTTTTTGGTGCAGTCGCCAGATAAACAACCGCTTGGGCCAAGTTAAGTTGGGCTTCCGGCAAACCAACATGCTCAAGCGCGGTGGCCGCAGCAACGGCGACCACCAACGCATTCGGGTCGGCCATGCCTATGTCTTCGCTGGCCAAGATCACCAATCGTCGGGCGATGAACCTGGCATCATCACCCGACTCAAGCATTCGTGCGAGCCAGAACAAACCCGCCTGCACATTTGATCCGCGAATGCTCTTGATGAATGCAGACACAACGTCATAGTGATCATCTCTGCCGTAGCGCAACGCGCTCACACCGAGCGCCGCGTCTACTTGTGCCATCGTCACGTGTCTGTTGTTTTCGTGTGCAAGCACGCAAGAAACTTCGAGTGCCGTCAGCGCCTGTCGCGCGTCACCACCACAGCGTTGAGCAAGCGCCTCCAACGCCTCGACATCGGCCGTGACTGATTCGGCGACCACACCTCGCTGCAATAATTCCCTGACGTCGCTCACCAGCAGCGGTTCTAATCGAAACAAAGTTGAACGACTACGCAACGGTGCGTTCAGTTCAAAATATGGATTCTCCGTTGTCGCCCCAATTAATGTGATCACTCCAGACTCGACCGACGGCAACAGGGCGTCTTGTTGTGAAGTCGAGAAGCGATGTATCTCGTCAATGAACACGATCGTGCCCCGACCAAATTGCCCGAGTCTTTCGGCGGCCAATTCGATGGCTTCACGAACATCTTTCACACCCGCGCTTACTGCCGAGAGTCGCTCAAAGTGGCGATTGGTGGTCAGCGCCACGACTTCAGCAAGGGTCGTCTTGCCAGTGCCTGGTGGTCCCCAAAAAATTACCGAAGAAAGTCGGTCTTGCTCGATCAAGAGCCGCAACGGCGATTGATCGGCGACGAGATGTTGTTGGCCGACTACTTCATCGAGCGACCTCGGTCGCAAACGTGCTGCTAGCGGTGCTTGCGCTTTGAGTCGTTCAGTTGCCGCAGCACTGAACAAATCATTTTTCATTTGATAGCTGGTGGCAACAGCCTGATGCCCAGTTCATTGAGTTGCGCCGCATCAACCGTCGTCGGGGCGTTGGTCATCGGATCGGAACCTGACTGAGTTTTTGGAAATGCAATCACTTCGCGAATGTTGTCCTCACCCGCCAAAATTGCCACAAGACGGTCAACACCAAACGCGAACCCACCATGTGGCGGCGCGCCATATTTAAATGGTTGCAAAAAGAAACCAAAACGCGCGTCGGCATCCTCGTCGGATATGCCCAATTGTCGGAAAACTCGACGCTGCAACTCTGGTTCGTGAATCCGAATCGAACCTGAACCAAGTTCCCAGCCGTTCAACACCAAATCGTAAGCCAATGCACGCACAGAGAGCGGTTCGGTCTCTAGACGATCAACATCTTCGGGGTGCGGGTGACAAAATGGATGATGCCCTGGCTGGGGCTTCTTGGTGGTCGGGTTGATACCCACGAACATCGGAAAGTCGACGATCCATACATATCTATAGGGGCCCTCGTGCACCGGTGGACGGCCGAGGTCGTTGCGCAACTGCCCGAGCACCGAACACGTCGTCGCCCATTGATCAGCGACAATCAATATCAAATCTCCGGTCGTGGCTTTGGTTTGAACAATCAAATCAGCCTGCTCTTGGGCCGACAAAAACTTCGCGACAGGCGATTCAAGCACCGAACCATCAGCGACTTTGATCCAAACGAGACCCTTAGCCCCAAGTTTCTTCGCACGCTCGGTCAATGCATCAAGTTTGTTGCGACCACTTGCCGCCTGAAGCGGATAATCGGCACCGCGCACGCAGATCGCCTTGATCGACTCAGCCGATGCAAAAGCCTTGAACTCGGTCGACGCAAACACTTTGGTCAATTCGATGAGTTTCATTGCGAAACGCAGGTCAGGTTTGTCGACGCCATAATTATTCATCGCCTCGTGCCAGGTCATGCGTTCAATTGGCGGCGGTTCTGAGCCAGTGGCGGCTTTTGCCGCGGCAATCACGGCAGTCGAAATCATCGTCATGACATCGTCTTTGTTGACGAAACTCATTTCGGCGTCGAGTTGCATGAACTCGTACTGTCTGTCGGCACGCAAGTCTTCATCGCGCAGACACTTTGCAATTTGGTAATAACGGTCGATGCCTGCGACCATCAGCAATTGTTTCCAGAGTTGGGGTGATTGCGGCAAAGCATAAAACGAACCAGGTTCATTGCGCGAGGGCACCAAAAATTCGCGGGCGCCTTCAGGGGTGCTGGGCATTAACAGCGGCGTTTCAATCTCGGTAAATCCTTGCGACTCCATCGATTTACGAATCGCCGAGTTGACCGCGGCCCGCAGGCGCAAGTTCTTTTGCATTCGTTCGCGTCGAATATCCAGGTATCGAAACTTGAGACGCACATTTTCGTCGACATCATCACCGCGTTGATCGATTGGAAACGGCGGAGGCTCGGCGTTGTTCAAAACCTCAATTTTGCAATCGGCAAGTTCGACCTTGCCCGTTGGAATATTCTCGTTGACCGTGCCCGCAGGCCGTGCCTGCACGGTGCCCGTCACCCTGATCACCCATTCGCTTCGCACATCAACGGAGTTGTCGACGACGCACTGAACAATGCCGCTGTAGTCGCGCAAATCCAAGAACGCCAGATGCTCACCGTGTTCGCGTCGACGTCCTACCCAACCACAGAGTGTTACTTGCTGACCGATTTTTTCGGTAACCATCTCACCGCAGAGATGGGTGCGAAGTGCGGTGCTGTTATTTTTTGCCGTCATTGACTAATACTGCGCTTTCATTTGACATTAAGTGCCCTCAAAACTTCGCCGATCACATCTTTGCGGGCAATCGAGTATTGCTCCCCAGAGCCCATCTTGCGCAACATTATTGTCGAATTTTGTACTTCATCTGACCCGATTATCAAGGCGACGCTCGCCGAACTGCGATCTGCCGACTTCATTTGGGCTTTAATGCTGCGCAAATCGTATGCACGATCGGCACTGACACCGTTCTGGCGCAACAAATGACACAGTTCATGTGCATGGCGACCATCTACCGTGTCGACCACGAATATCTGCACGGCAGTTGTTGGTGCGGCGAATGTGTTTTCGGCATCACAGGCCAAAAGGGTGCGATCGAGCCCCAGAGCAAAACCAATGCCAGGTGTCGCCGGACCGCCAAGTGCTTCAACTAGACCGTCGTAGCGCCCACCCCCGCCTATCGCCGTGTGTGCCGCATCGAGTGCTAGCGAGGTGAATTCAAATGTTGTGCGACGATAATAATCAAGCCCGCGCACGAGTCGATTGTTTATCTCGTACGAGACATTCAGTGCATCAAGTGCCCGCAATACGGCATCAAAATGTTGATTGGCGCTTTCACCAATCGACTCACGAATTGCTGGTGCTCCAGCGATTACTTTTTGATCCGGTTCGCGTTTTGAATCGAGCACGCGCAACGGATTGCGCGCCAAAGTTGCGCGACTGTCACTCGTGAGATCCTTTTCGTGGGACGAAAAGTATTTGAGCAGTATTTGAGAATATCGTTCGCGGTCTCCCGCATCCCCGAGAGTGTTCACCGAAAGATGAACTTTTTTTAGACCAAGATCAACAAAGAATTTTGCCGCCAGGGCGATGACCTCGGCATCCAACAGCGGGTCGTCAGCCCCGAGGGCTTCCACTCCGACTTGATCAAACTGTCGATATCTACCCTGCTGGGGTTTTTCGTATCGAAAATTTGGGCCTGCGTACCAAACTTTCCACGGAGTAATTGGTCGATGCTCGACATAAGCCCGACAGACCCCTGCTGTTTGCTCGGGCCGCAGTGCAACGTGTCGACCACCTTTGTCCTGAAAGTCGTACATCTCTTTTGTAACCACCTCGGTCGTCTCGCCGAGACGCAAAAACACATCTAGGTCTTCGAACATCGGCGGAATTATGTAGCAATAACCTGCTGCCTCAACGGTGTGGGCAAAAACTTCTTGAAAAGCTCGCCAACGCCCAGACTGTGGCGCCAAAATGTCGCGGGTACCGGGAGAAGTCTTAAATTCAGGCACGCGTGAAGGCTAGACGCTTTGACGACGCAGGAGAATCATCATCTAGAGGCCGACGGATGGTCAATGTCATCGCCGTCAACAACATCTTGGACAACACCTGGCAAGGCCCGACCGACATCGTAAACCCCTTCGATTCGCTTGATCATTCGAAGCACAGACTGCAAATGGCCCGGGTCAGCGAACTCAAATTCAAACCGCATTCGCGCAACCCGATCTTCGCCGGTATGCGTCGCACAAGCGACTATGTTCACGTGCTCGTCCGAGAGCGCGTTGGCAACATCACGCAACAAACGCGAACGATCAAGCGCTTTCACTTCGACCGCGGCAACGAACATCGTGTCCGAACTCTCACGAGACCAGTCGACATCAACAACCCGCGCGGCATCTTGGGATACAAGCGCGGCAGCGTTGGCGCAATCGGTGCGATGCACCGTGACGCCACGACCCTTGGTGACAAAACCCATAACTTCATCGGGTGGAACTGGCGTGCAGCAGCGCGATAGCCGCACGAGCACGTCCGGCATTCCTTCTACATGCACCCCGTTTTTCTGTGGAGATGCAGTGCCGGTTGCGCCAACTGATGGCATTGAAAGTTGATCCGGCTGAACGCCGTCGCGCATTCGTTTCGACAGTCGTTCGACGATCGCTACGGCGTCAACGCGCTGATTTCCGATCGCAGCAAAAAATTCGCTCGCATCGGCGAAGTTCAAAGTGGTGATTTCATCCAACAAAACTTGGGATGAAATAATCTTTTGTGCGGGCAAACCCGCCTGCCGAAGGCGCTCGACGAGTTCGTCTCGTCCGTTTTCAACCAGGTCTTCAAGACGCTCACGCGTAAGCCATTGTTTGATCTTGCTCCTAGCCTTGGGGGAAACTACGAACTCGAGCCAATCTTGGGATGGCTCATTTGTTTCGCCTTGTGAAACCAAAACTTCGCAGGTGTCACCTGAAGCGAGCTTGTAGTCGAGCGGCACCAATCGACCATTGACTCTTGCGCCCATGCAACTGTGACCAACCTCGGTGTGCACTGCGTAGGCGAAATCGACTGGCGTCGACAAAGCCGGCAATGTTATTACCCGACCTTTGGGCGTGAACAAGAACAACTCGTCTTGATCCAAATCAGTTTTGAGAATCTCCAAGAACTGACTTGGGTCAGACACTTCACCTTGCCAATCGATGATCCGATTCAACCAGTCGATGTCACCTTGTATGGCCGTGTCCTTGTATGCCCAGTGCGAAGCAACACCCCACTCTGCACGTTGATGCATCTCTCGTGTACGAATCTGAACTTCAATCGGTTTGCCACCTGGACCAACGACCGTCGTATGCAGGGATTGATACAAATTGAACTTAGGCATAGCGATGTAATCTTTGAATCTTCCGACGATCGGCTTCCAGTGCCCGTGAATTGCGCCGAGCACCGTGTAGCAATCTTTTTCAGATTCAACGACGATACGAATCGCCAACAGGTCGTAAATATCATCGAACTCGCGACTTTTTTGCACCATTTTTTCGTAGATGCTCCATAAATGCTTGCCACGAGCCGTCAACTCGGCTTTGATCTTGACTTCTTCGAGCCATATCTGCACTTGACCAATCGTCTTTGCCAAATAAACATTGCGTTCTGGTGCGCGCATGGCGACGAGATGGTCAAGCTCTGCGTAACGCTTTGGATATAAAGCAGCGAACGCCAGATCTTCGAGTTGCTGTTTGATTTCCTGCATTCCAAGGCGGTGCGCCAATGGTGCGTAAATATCCAGAGTTTCTTGAGCAACTCTCTGTTGCTTGTCATGCGACACCGCGGCAATGGTGCGCATGTTGTGCAACCGATCGGCAAGTTTGATCATCAATACCCGCAAGTCGCGTGCCATCGCCACGAGCATCTTGCGCATCGTTGCGGCCTGCTGCGCTTCTTTTGAGTCAAACTGCAATCTTTCAAGTTTCGTGACACCATCGACAATCGCCGAAACTTCACTGCCAAAATTGCTTTCAACATCGGCGATGGTGATCTCGGTGTCTTCTACGGCGTCATGCAGAAGTGCGGCCACTATTGAAACTTCGTCTAGACCAATATCGGCGACTATTCGTGCGACCGCAATCGGATGATTGATGTAAAGTTCGCCACTGGATCGATTTTGATTTGCGTGCGCCGAACGCGCCATTTCGTAGGCCGCATTGATCAGCGATACCGACCCTTTCGGATGACGCGACTTGTAGGCGCTCAACAACGGCGATAGCTCTTCGGCAATCGTTGCACTTTGGCGCCGCCACGGCAGCACCCTTGATGAGGTGGCCACGATTAAAGCGTAGTGCTAACGGCGTTTTTTGCGTGGTCGCGGCGGATGCGTGAGCACGGATGAGGCTCGTTGTACAACTTTGCCGGCTGCGTCTTGGGCACTCTGACCCGCTTCGTCGCCAGATGTCACAGTTCCCCTCGCCGGTTTTGTGATTGCACCCAGACCCATGAGTTCTGCCAT
>SXGQ01022029.1_pt1 | contig 19115 bp, 16 predicted proteins | sample 3178371 | NCBI WGS metagenome assembly SXGQ01 (sample SAMN11356859, study PRJNA531348) | freshwater metagenome | isolation source: freshwater sample F1-20 | place: China: Fuxian Lake, Yuxi | collected 2017-12-25 | reverse complement strand
GTTTCCTGGCGACCCAGGCGCGCGACGCCGCCCCGCACTATCAGCATTCCACCATCGGCTATAACTACCGGCTCAGCAATATCTCCGCCAGCATCGGACTCGGACAGCTCACCCGGTTATCCGGCAAAGTCTCGCGCCGGCGGGCGCATTTCAAAGCGTACGCCGAGGCCTTCCGGTCTTTGCCCGGGGTGACCATGCAGCCCGAGGCCCCGTGGGGACAGTCGACGCGTTGGCTGACCTGCGTGACCATCGACCCTGCGGTCGCCGGCGTCACCCGCGAGCAGGTGCGCCTCGCGCTCGAAGCCGAGAACATCGAGGCCCGCCCCGTCTGGAAGCCCATGCATCTCCAGCCCGTCTTCGCCGGCGCCGAAATGCACGGCGGCAAGGTCAGCGAACATCTATTCGCCCAAGGACTTTGCCTTCCATCTGGCTCCGCGCTTTGTGAGGAAGATCGCAATCGCGTCATCTCCACGGTCAAGAAATCCTTTGGTCCCTGCGGGTGAAGGACCTGTAATGTCTGTCAGCCCCTCTTTTCCATAATCATCCGGCATTCCAAGTCATGTCCCTTACGCCAAAAATATTATGCTATTGGGGTATTTCATGCGTCTTCCTCGTCCTCGTTTTCTTGACGGTTGTGCACCGTCCTTCCTGGAGCGACGAAGGTCAATATCTCGATCCGGGCGCCAATCTTGCCCTGGGCCGCGGCTTTGTTTCGACGTGCTGGGATAGCTGTCCGCCCGGCGCTGAATGGGGCTCTTCCACCCCTGGGTTCCCTCTGTTATTCGCCGCATTATTCAAGGTGTTCGGGTTCGGTATTTGGATTCCGCGTGTTTGCTTCTTCATCAGCCATCTTCTGGGCGTGATTCTGATTATCCGTTGGGCCGACCGAACATTCGGCATGTCGGATACGACCAAGCTGGTTTGCCTCTTCGTTTTCATGGGTACGCCGGCGCTGTCGCATCATGCAATCTATAATGCGCGGCTCGAATGCTTCGCGCTGTTGATCTGCGCGGCCTTTCTCAATCTGCGGGACGCCTGGCCGGCCGGCGGTATCCTGGCGGCCTCGGGGCTTTTCTTACTCGGTTTTGCGTCGGTGATGCTAGGTTTGCATTTCGGCTTCTATCTGGGGCTCGTCACGGCGGCCTTGTTCCTGGTGCGCCCTTCGTGGTCCTGGCTTCGTTTCGGGCTGGTCCTGGCCGCGGGCATGCTGGTCGCCGTGTTGGCACTCCGCATCACCTATGGAGAGCTCGGAGTCTGGGGCCAGTTCCTCGCGCACCGTTCGGCTCATTTTGGGCGCGAATTGCCATGGGTTCCTACGGGTATTCGCCGTTTTTACGTAACCAAAGACCTGGCAATCTTCGCGATAGGATGTCTGGCGGTATTATCCTGGGATCTGCTGACTCGTCGTGACAATGGCTGGAAAGAAAGGGTTCGAGTGCTGGCAGGCCTCGTCATGCTGTTCTTCGCCATCCCGTTGCTGGTTGGCCAGATAGGCATTTGGCATGCGGGCTACGCATGGATGTTGGCCTTGCCGATGACGTTAGGGGCGGCGTTCCTGTTCCGCCGGTCGTCTGTCTGGCCGCTTCGTGGACTCGCCGTCCTCGGCCTGCTGCTCGCCCTCGCCGGCGCGGCGCGCGAGATAAGAAAGATTCCAGGCGGAATGGCCGATGACGTCATTCGCAAGCAAGCCGTCCTGGATCTTGAGCAGCGCCGGGGACCAGGCGAGGGCATCGCGAGCACATTCGACTTTTTCTTCGAGCTACGAACTGTCGACCCAATGGTGTTTTTTCGTTGTGAGCACGAATCCCGGTTAAGCCTCGGCTTCAGGCGCGAACTGTACTTCCCGGAGCGGGCCCAATCCGGGACGGAATGGCTTCTGGCCTGCGAGTCGGAGGCTCCGGCCTATCTCGAAGGCCTGGGGGGACGTTGGACCGAAGTAAGACGCTTTGGACGATGCCATCCTAAGGGAGATTATGTGCTCTTTCGGCGTCGGCCCGCCGCCGCCCAATGACTTTCATGAGCAAATCCATCCTTTACGTCGACCTAGACGGAACCATGTTGCGTGGAGATTCGCTGCACGAGGCCATGCCGTCGGTGTTCGCTCGGCCGGCCCTCTGGGCTCCCCTTGCTCGCGCCTTGTTTAGGGGCAAGGCCGCCTTCAAGAGAGAGGTTTCCATTCGCTCGCCGCTGGATGTCGGCGCCTTGCCCTACAGGACGGATTTCGTCGCATGGCTCGTCGAAGAGCATGCCGCCGGAAGGAGCCTGGTGCTCGCGACCGGAGCCGACCGGACTGTCGCGGCCGCCGTCGCCGAGCGGCTCGGAATCTTCGCCGCCGTTCTTGCCAGCGATGGCGTCACGAATTTGACAGGCCCCAACAAACTGGAGGCTATCAAGGCGCATGCGGCAGGCAGACCGTTTGCCTACGCCGGCAACGACATCGTGGACGTGCCGATTTTCGAAGCGGCCGCGTCCGCGGTGCTGGTCGGCCGGGCGGCGTCTTTGGAGCTAGTCGTGAAGCCCGATCGCATCGAGGCCCGTTTTTTCTCGGAGGAAAATCGAATCCGCAGCGTCATGCGACTTCTACGCCCCCACCAATGGGTGAAGAACATCTTGGTCTTCCTTCCTGTCGCGGCGGCTCATCGTCTCTTTGATCCGCAGGTGATGGCTCCGGCTGCGGGTTTGTTCGTCGCCTTCTCGTTTTGCGCCTCCGGAGTCTACGCCATGAATGACCTATTGGACTTGTCGCACGACAGGACCCACTATCATAAGCAAGGTCGGCCGTTGGCTAGCGGCGCCGTGACAATCCCGCTCGGCCTGGCTTTGGCCTTTTCATTGCCGCTAGTCGCCTTCGCCTTCGCCTTGTTCGCCGCGGGGGCAAATGCGGTCATGTTGCTGGCAGGCTATTGGGCGGTGACCGCCTATTACTCGTTGCATGGCAGGCGCGTGCCTTTGCTAGACGTCTTTTTGCTGGCCGGACTTTATACTTTCCGGGCTTTTGCTGGCGCCTTGCCCGTTCCGACAGGAATCTCCGTCTGGATGGCCGCCTTCTTGCTCTTCCTCTTCCTGAGCCTTGCTTGCCTCAAGCGCTTTTCAGAACTGATCGCCCTGCCTGAGGAACATGCAGACTACGTCGGGGGCAGGGGGTATCGTCGTGAAGATCACGCCTTTATTAGCGCCCTAGGCGTCGGCTCGGCCTTCGCTGCGACATTGGTCCTTTGCCTGTATGTGGCCGGCCCGGGCGTGGTCGCGCTTTATGCCCGTCCGGGCTATCTCATGGGCATGGCTCCGGCTGTCCTGTTCGGGTTGGCTCGCTTCTGGCTGCAGGCCTCTCGTCGCGAACTGCATGCCGATCCTGTCGTGCATGCCATGCGCGACGTCGCCTCATATCTGCTGCTTGCGATCTGCGCGGCCTGCATGGTCCTCGCGTCCATCCGATGAGAAACTCTGCGCTCGCCGGATGGGGCAACTTTCCGCGTTCGGAGGCCGAGGTGGTCACGCCAGATTCGGCCAAAGCCTTGCTCCGCGCCTTCGACGGCGCGGATGCGCTGGTAAGCCGTGGATTTGGCCGTGCCTACGGGGACGCGGCCCTGCCGTCAATGCCCGGCGGCAAGGTGTTGAGTTCGCTCGGGTCGCGTCGGCTGTTGGAGTTCGACGCGGAGACGGGCGTGCTGGTTGCGGAGGCCGGGGTGAGCCTCGAGGAGATCATCGAGGTGTTTCTTCCTCGAGGCTGGTTTCTCCCCACCGTTCCAGGCACGAAACATGTCACGCTCGGCGGAGCAATCGCTGCCGACATCCATGGCAAGAATCACCATGCGGACGGCACATTGGGCACGCAGGTTCTCTGGCTCGAACTTCTCACCCCGGCCTTTGGCCTGCTGAGATGCTCGCCGTCGGAGCATGCCGACGTCTTTAGGGCCACCATCGGCGGCATGGGGCTCACCGGACATATCTGTCGCCTAGCCTTGCGCCTGCGAAAGGTGCCCAGCGCATGGTGTAAGGTCCGAACGATTCGTAGCCGCGACTTGGCGCATACCCTTGCCCTGCTCGGCGAACATGACGCATATTACCGTCATACGGTTGCCTGGGTCGATGGCTTGGCGTGCGGAGCATCGACTGGCCGCTCCGTGCTTATGCTTGGCAACGAGGTCCCGCCTCAGGACTTGCCCGCCTCGGTGGCCGACCGACCGCATCACCTGCCCGGCCGGCGTAGATTCTCCATGCCGTTCAATTGGCCATCTTGGGCCTTGGGGGCTTGGTCCGTCGGGTTGTTTAATTCATGCTACTATGGACTCGCGCGAGACCAGGAACATCTGGTCGATTTCGAGAAATTCTTTTTTCCACTGGATTCCGTTGCACACTGGAATCGTATCTACGGGACTCGGGGCTTCGTGCAGTTCCAGGCGTATTTCCCGGACGAAACCGCCGCGGCCGGGCTACGTGCCTGCCTCGAGGCAATCGGCCTTTCGCGCCAGGCGTCTTTCTTGGCTGTGCTGAAGCGATCCGGACCGGCCAACGGCTTCCTGCTCTCATTCTTGGATAAGGGGTATACGCTGGCGCTGGACTTGCCTGCCGATCCGGTCGCCTTGCCCCCTCTTATGCGGGAGCTGGAAGCCGTCCTCCTGCGTTTCAGCGGACGCATCTATTTTGCCAAGGACGCGTGCGCCACGCCGTCGGCCGTCGCAGCGATGTATCCGGGCTTGCCTGAATTCCGGCGAGTAAAAGCGAGGCTCGACCCTGCTGGCCGGCTTCGTTCACGACTTTCGGAACGCCTAAAACTTCATGAATGAAAAACCCCCAGGCCCGGTTCTCATCGTCGGGGCTACGTCGCCCATCGCCCAGGCCTTCGCGACCCTCTGCGCCAAAGCTGGCTCATCGCTGATTTTGGCAGGCCGTGATACCGAAGAACTTGCGCAAATCGCCGCAAATTTGCGAATTCGACACGCCGCCTCGCTCGAGGTGGTCTTCTATGATGCGTCCGAGCCTAAGGCAGGCCGGGTCCTGGCTGATGTCGCGACTGCTCGCGGAGTCCGCTCGGTCGTTACGTTCCAGGGGGTGATGGTCGGCCGCGAAGGCTTTGAGGCCATGATGCAAACGAACTGCGTCGCCATCGCCGAACTCTTCGAGGCGGTCATCGATGACGCCCTCGCCGATGGTCGCCAGCCGGTGCTGGCCGCGGTCTCTTCGGTCGCCGGCGATCGCGGACGTCAGTCGAATTATCCTTACGGCGCCACGAAGGCGGCGCTGGACGCCTACCTGTCCGGCTTGCGTAATCTTCATTCGTCGGCTGGCGTGCGGGTGATCACGATCAAGCCCGGCTTCGTGCGTACGCCGCTGTCCGCCGGCAAGGTCGATCCCCGTTCGCCGCTTCTCGCCGAACCAGATCGGGTCGCCCGCGACATCTTTCGGGCGGTCGAAGTTCGTGGCGATGTTATTTACTCGCCGTGGTTCTGGCGGCCGATCATGGCGATCATCCGGGCCTTTCCTGAAAGCGTTTTTAAAAGGCTCCGACTGTGAAGCACTCCGTGCGCATCGGCCTTTTGTATGCCGTGTTCTGCGGTCTCGCCATCGGCGTGAACCTAGGCGTACAATGGCTGGTTTCCGCCTGGTCTAGCCTTGGCTTCTTGTCTGCGTTGGTCGCAGGCACGACGTCCGGCCTCCTCCTCAAGTATGTTCTCGACCGGAATTACATCTTTACGGAAGGCGGCCCGCCGCTCACGCGCGACTTTATTAGATTCGTCTTGTACGCGGGGTTCGGCCTCGTGACGACCGCGGTCTTCTGGTCCGCCGAATTTTTCGGCGAAGCGGTCTGGCCCGGGCCGGGCCGCTACGTGGGCGGGGGACTCGGCCTGGCCTTGGGATACCTTATCAAATACCTTATGGACCGGCGTTGGGTTTTCGCCCCACGTCCTCCCGGCAAGAACCCAGTTTCCTCATGAGCGCGAACACGAAATACGTAAGTTGTGACAGGGCCGATCTAATACTTCCGCTGGCCTGGCTGGTGGTCATGTTGATAGTCATCGCGCGGGCATGGGTGCTCTGCGACGGGCATCTGGTCTTCACATTGGATGACCCCATCATCCACATGTCGGTCAGCGAAAGCCTTCTTGTCGGCACATATGGTATCAACGCCGGGGAGCCAAGCGCGCCATCTTCATCCATCCTCTGGCCGTTCTTGCTTACGGCTCCCGAGTGGGCCGGTTGGGGCGCCTGGGGGCCATTGGCGATCAACGTAGGCGCTATGTTCGCGGCGGTTTTCTTGATCGCGCGTACGCTCCGCGAAGTCCTGCCCGACCTGCCGCCCTGGGGATTATCCGGCTTCGCCTGGGGCGTGGCCCGGCTGGGCCTTGGCTTGCTGGTATGCATGGCCTGCAACAGCTGGGGCCTTGTGATGACTGGACTGGAGCACTCCCTTCATCTTTTTGTCGGTTTGCTTTTCGCTATGGCCTGCCTGCGGCTGGCCGAAACCCCGTCAGGCGGGGTGCGGATGCTCATGGCAACGGCATGCGTCCTTCCGCTGATTCGATTTGAGGGCGCCGCCGCCGCCGCCGCCGGGTGGCTTTTGCTCGTCTGGCTTCGTCGCTGGCGGCCCGCCGCATGGTTGGCCGGCTTGCTGGTGCTGGAGTTTGCGTCCTGGGTTATGTTTACGCATTCGCAGGGCCTGCCCGTGATGCCCAGCTCCGTGCAGATGAAGTCATCCCTTGTCTCAGGCATAGCCGGACAGGGCGGAATCGGCCATGTCCTCGGACTGCTGCTCCATAACATTACGGTATCCTTCGCCCTCCGCCAAGGCGCGTTGCTGATGATCATGATGGTGGTATTGGCCCTCATGGTCGCCGCCGCCGGGCGGCACAGTCATCGCCGGTTCGGAGTCATCGTTCTTCTCCTAGGTCTTGCTCACGTATGCTTCGGTCAATATGGGTGGTATGCGCGCTATGAAATCTATGTTTTGGCGCTGGCAGTCTACGCCGTGATTGTCGTGGGCAGGGACTATTGGGTCCGGCCAGAACATGTCGCTGGATTTGCCTGCCTGCTTGCGATTGTCGCTGCCCCATATGTCAGGAATCTTGTCGATGCGCCTGCTGCGTCGCGGAGTATCTACGAACAACAATTCCAGATGAGGCGATTTGTGGCCGATTTCTGGAGGCAGCCCGTCGCGGTCGGCGATCTGGGGTGGGTCAGCTACCATAATCCTTCCTATGTCCTCGACTTGGAAGGACTCGGCTCCGAGGAAGTGAGAAAGATGCGGAAAGCCGGGACCTTCGATTCCGCCCGGATAGACGAACTCGCCCGACTGCATCAGGTGAGCCTCGCGATGGTATATGACGGGCGCGTCACAGGCTTGATCCCGTCTTCTTGGGCCAAGGTAGCCGTCCTAAGGACTTCCGTTGTCGCGTGCCCAAGCGACAAGGTCGCCTTCTATGTCGTTAATCCGGGTCAGCGCGAAGAATTGGTCAAAAAGCTAAAGTTATTTAAGGCCGGGTTGCCGAGCGGCGCAAAAATCGAGCTCGCGCCATGACGATCGCCCTCAAACTGCGTTCAGCGGAAGAAAGTTGCCGGCCGCTTTCCTCGCGCGGGGAGTTGTGCATATGAGCCGGCCCGCCGTCATCTGTTTCGCCGGCCCGCGCGATCGTTATCAGTCCGCCTTGGCGCTCCGGGAGAACCATGCCCTGGAGGTCCTGGTCGCCGAGGCGTATTTCCCGAAGTTCTGGGCCGAGACCGGATTTTTCGGGAAGAATTTCCATCGCTTCGCCAAGGCCCGTCATCATCCGCTGATTCCCGCCGCTCAGACGGCCTGTGCCTATCACGCCTTTTTGCACACGCTCGGCGCGCGTATCGATCGTCGCAAGGACTCGCCTCATTTCGCGGCCGCCGACCGTTTGCTCAGCGAGAAGGCGGGGTCGGTCGCGTTGCGTCGGCAGGCTCCGCTCATCGCCTACAGCTATTACGCCGACGCGGCCTTCCGCCGGATGGAAGGTTCGGGCTTACCCCGGGTTCTTTTCCAGGTACACCCTAATGGGAAGCACCTGAGAGGTCTTTTTCAGGAAGAAATCGAGAAAGTCCCTGAAGCAAAGGTCTCACTCATGGAGGAGACCGAGATGTCGCCGCTCTTCGCCCATAACGACGAGACCTTCGCGCAGGCCGACGCGGTGATCTGCGCGAGTTCCTTCACCCGGCATTCGCTCGTCGCGGCCGGATCCGTCGCGCCGGCCCATGTCGTCGGCTACGGCGTCGACCTGGAGCTCTTCTGCGCGCGGACCCTCGCCCCCTCGGCCAAGCCCCTGACCGTGGGATTCGTTGGGGCGCTTTCACAGCGCAAAGGGGCACGTTACCTCCTCGCGGCCATGGCTTCGCTGCCGAAGGGCGCCGCCAAACTCATCATCTATACCCGCGCGGCGGTAGACCGTGACCTTATCCGCGGATTCGAAGGCGTGGACGTCGAGATCCGCGGAGGACTTTCCGACGCCGCCTTGGCCGCTGACATGAAACGCTGCGACCTGGTCGCCTTGCCCTCCATCGCGGAAGGCTTCGGCCTCGTCATCCTTGAGGCCATGGCTTGCGGGGTGCCGGTCCTATGCACCACGAGCACCGGCGGCGCTGATTTCATCAAGCACCGCCAGAACGGCCTACTCATAGGGCCTGGGAACGCCGAAGCCATCCATCAGGAGCTCGACTGGGCCCTGACTCATCGCGACGAACTCTTCCAGATCGGCCAGGCCGCCCGCGCCGAAGCCGAGAGGCACACCTGGGCCGAATACCGCCGCAAATTTTTCGCCGCCTACCTCGCTTCAATTCAGGCTTAGCCGTAACTTTGCACGGACTTTAGTCCTCAAATCCTCCACTCCTCAGGCCCTCTAGTCCTCGAATCACAATGTCCTTCGCCCGAATCCTCCGCTCCAGTGCGCTCATGGGCGGAGCTCAGGTTATGACCTTGGCCGCCGCTTTCGTGCGCACCAAGATGATCGCCCAGCTGATGGGGCCTGCAGGCGTCGGTTTGGTCGGCGTGCTAACTACGTTCAACGGCAATGTCTCGACCTTGGCCGGATGGGGGCTTGGCACTTCGGGAGTCAGGCTGATCACCGCTGCTTCGTCTGAAGAAAAGTGTTCGAGCCAGGCAGCCGTGCTCAGGTTTGGCCTGACGTTGAGCGGTCTCGGCCTGCTGGCGTCGTTGGCGTTATTCTGGCCGGCCGCCTACCTGACCTTCGATTCCAGTCGTTATGCACTCGAGTTGCTGATCGGAGGAATGGCGGTGCCGTGCATCATCGCCAGCACGATCTGGACATCCATCCTGCAGGCCGAAGGGCATGTGAGTTCGCTCGCCAAGTCGCAGGTCTTCGCTGCGCTTGGCGGACTTTTCTTCGGACTTCCGTTGATATATTTTTTCGGTACGTTGGGCGTTGCGACCAGCCTTCTCCTGGCGGCAGCCATCCCGATGTGCTTTACGTGGTGGGTGGCCAGACGTGATTGCCCCATCGGCGATGCAGCTCCACGCCGAGAAGATCTGCGGTCGCTCTTCGAAATGGGCGGAGGCCTGATGGTGATCGGTGTCGCGGCCCAACTCGCCGCCTACGGAGTCCGCCTTGCGATCATCCGGCACCATGCGGACATCGGCGACGGCCTGGCCGATGCCGGATATTATCAGGCTGCAATAGCGATCGCCGGCAGCCTGCCGGCAATGGTTTTCGCGGCGATGGGCACCGATTTTTTCCCACTTGTCGCGGCGGCGAAGGATGAGACAGAAGCCAAGGTCCTTTCGGAAAGGCAGATCGAGGCGGCCTTGTTGCTGGCTCTTCCTATCTTCATGGGCCTGATCACGATGAATCGCCTCGGCATCACCTTGCTCTATGCCGACAAGTTCGAGCCGGCCGTGCCTTTGCTGTCTTGGATGATTTGGGGCGTCGTCCTCCGGCTGCTTGGCTGGCCCTTGGGCTACTGGCTTGTCGCCCGAGGTTCGATGCGAACGGTAGTCGTCGTCGAGGTGACCAGCAATCTGGTGATGGCCGCCTTGCCTATCGTCCTGCTGCCCGCTTTCGGCTTGGTCGGGACGGCGGTCGGTTATTTCATCGGTTATCTGCTCTATGCGATCGCCATGCTGGCGGTTACCCGCCGTCGCTCCGGCCAATGGCTTTGCCCGCGTACCTTGTCATGGTTTGGCTTAGCGGCGGTATTGCTGCTGGGCGCGCAGTGGTTCGCGACCTTGACCCAAGGCGGTTATTGGGGCCTCCTGCCGACTGGGCTGGTCGCCCTCGGTTGCCTGCTTGTCTATCGGAGGGCGCTGTCCGATCAGTCATGAAGCCGCACGACCCAGTCGACCAAGCCTCAGCTGGTGTCTCCCCTCTGTTTCATTGGGTGCCTTCTGCGGCGTTGGGCGGCATCGAGATGGCTGCCCTGACCCTCGTCCAGGCTGCTCCGGAGCTTAGGCATGTCGTCGCGACCGGCGATGTGAGCGGCCCGGCCGTCGCATTGTGGCGCGAAGCTGGTGCCGAAGTCGTCCATCTCGCCGGCTGGCAGGGCGCCCTTGGCATATCTTGGGCTCGCCATTGGAAGGACTTCGTCCAGCGGCGTGGCGTGCGGCAGCTTGTCGCATGGAGTCCGACACGTTTGCCGCAGCTGCTATCGCCGCTTGGCAACGACTCCCGCTGCATCATCCACCTCGGAAACGTCGGTGGATTCAGCCGTCGGGCGCGCTGGCAGCATCGCATGATGACTTTGGCCTACCGGCCAGCCTGCCGTCCGACGTTGATCGCCTGTTCGCAGGCCGTCGCCGCTTCGCTCGAAGACGAGCCGGCTTTGTCAGGCCTGCCGCGTATCGTCGTTCCTAATCCGGTCAGGTCTGCGTTTTTCGAACTTGGTAACGCCCGCCCCAGCCTGCGTTCGGCGCCGAAGGCCTGGGGAATGCTGGCTCGTCTCGATGGGCTTAAGGATCACCGTAGCCTCATCGAAGCCGTCCGCCGATTGCCAGCTGAGGTCGAATTCTATCTCGAAATCGTTGGGGCCGGCGTGTTGGAGGAGGAACTTCGCAAACAAGTATCCGAAGCTTGCATGGGGCGACGTATCAGATTCCTCGGCGCCTTAGCCCGGCCTCAGGAGGCTATGCGAAATTGGGAGGCCTTCGTTTTCTCAACCAAGGCTGGAGAGGGTTTCGGTATTGCCGTTGCGGAAGCCCTGGCCGCGAAACTCCCTTGTGTGCTGACCGATGTCGCTGCCTTACGTGAGGTCGCGGGGAGCTGCGCCTATTATGCTGCGCCTGGATCTCCAGCCGACCTCAGCGACCGCATCTTGGAAGTCATCGGCAATCCCGCCCTGGCTCAAGCGCGTGCCGAAGAGGGAAGGTTGCGGGCCCAGAAACTCTATACCGCCGAGACTTTCGCCCGGCGCTACTTGTCCGCCCTTGAGCTCGCCCGATAAGATGAAGCTGAGCGTCGTCATCGCAAGCTATCGCCGCGCGTCTTCGCTCGGACGAACCTTGGCCACCATTGCCACGCAGCGTCGCCTGCCCGACGAAGTGATCGTCGTCGATCAGTCTCCGGCCGAGGAAAAGACCGCCGTCGAAGCGGTTGTCCGAACAGCGGCGAAAGCCGGGCTTACGGTAAGGTTGATCTGGTCGGAGGTGCCTTCGTCTACGCAAGCACGTAATCTGGGCCTGGACTCCGCCACCGGCGATTGGGTCGTCTTCTCCGATGATGATGTCGATTGGCCTCCGTCCGTGACAGGCGACTTCGTCGCTAAGGTCGGCGCCGCCCCAGAGCTCGCAATGTTGGCGGCCCGAGATGCCCGCACCTCGTCCCGGTCTCGCCCGGTCTGGCGTCGCATTGTCTCGGCCATGTTCCTTACCAACACGCTGCTTCCGCTTCGCCGCGGCAGGGTGTTTGCCTGCATGCAGGCGCGATACCCGCAGCCGATCGTCGGTGACATGGAGACCGAATGGGCGACCGGATATTGGTTCGCGGTCGATCGGCTCTTCGTGACCAAGAACCGGCTGCGATTTGACGAGAAGATGTCCCGTTACGCCCAGGCGGAGGACATGCTCTTCAGCCATCAGGTCTATCAGGCCGCAAGGCTTGCGGGGCGCCGGTGTGTCGTCTCCGAAAGCATCGCGGTAGACCACCTGGTCTCCCAGGAATGGCGTGAGCCGGATTCGTTCGCTGACTTATGCGGAGCTTGGAATCGAATCTATATCGCATCCCAGCTTCGGACGGGTGTCTCGTTCTGGCTTTCGCTGACCTCAATCTATTGGGCCGCCGTTCACCAAGGCTTGGTACGTATGGCGCGCGGCCGTGGCTGGGTCGGTCATCTTCGTGCCTACGCCATCGCCGTTCGGCATCTGGGACAAATCCGGGCAGGTCGCTTCGAACGCCTGTACGCCCTCTATGAAAAGCCTTCGGGTCTTGGGACATGATAGGTCTGTTAAAGGCAATCCTGCCGTTCTGGGCGTTCAAGAAGCTGGCCTACTCCTACTCCGCACTCAGGACATTGCTGGATTCACCCGCCGCAGCCATGGCCATGTTTGTCGGGGAAGGCGAGCGACAGTATCGCTTCCGCCGGCTGATTCACCCTTTTGCCTATCGGCTGACGGAGTCCGACCGTAATGTCGTCATGCAGAATATCGTCCGGGGAGAATGCGTGGGCGGCAGGCTGCCGCCCACGGCGAAATTCATCGTCGACGGCGGAGGCTATATCGGAGACAGCGCCGCCGTCTTTCTCAGCCTTTATCCTGACGCCACATGTCTGGTCTTCGAGCCCAGCAGCAACTCGGACCTCGCGGCGCGGAATCTTTCACCTTACGCCTGCCGGGCGGTGCTGAAGCGAGCCATCTTGGCCCGAGAAAAGGGGACCTTCGACATGATCGAAGCAGGTACGGGTTCGAAAACGGTCCCTTCAGCGGACGGCTTGGGAAGGTTTGAAGTCTGGACCATGGACGACGCTCTGCGGGAATCTCCGACCGGCAGGATTGATATTCTCAAGCTGGATATTGAAGGAGCGGAATATGAGATTCTCCGTCCCCCGGCGCACTGGCTGAGCGCAGTGCGTTGCCTGGTGCTAGAGTTGCACGGCGAAGCTGCACATCGCGATATTCCTGGTTGGCTGCTGGCTGCAGGCTTCTCCGTCGAACGCCACCGCTCTTTGCTCTTCTGTAACCGTTCTTAGGTATATTCAGATGCTCGTCATCCTCACCAATATCCCGACTCCTTACCGCACGGCGTTCTTCGACGCCTTGGCGGAGGCGGCGGCGTGCGGGGGTAAGCGCTTCCACGTGCTATATTGCGCGAAGACGGAGCCGGGTCGGCATTGGCCCTACGATCCGGCAAAGATGAAGCACGCCCATACGGTGCTGCGCGGCTTCCATCCCTCGTTGACGGGCATTCAGGCTCACTTGAACCCCGGCGTGTTGGCGGAGTTGAATCTGCTGAAGCCGGATACGCTGATGCTTGCCGGCTCCTGGAACACGCCGACGATGTTGATTGCCGGCCTGAATATCTATTCCCCGGCGCCGCGGCGTTTCTTCTGGAGCGAAGGCCACGCGGATGCGGCCTTACATAAGTCCGGCCTGATTGCTTGGCTCCGACGTCGCGTCTACCGGACCTTTGATGGGTTCGCCGTCCCCAACGCGAAGAGCGCCGAATGGGCGATCGCCCAGTCCGGATCTGCCCGACCTGTCGTCAATCTGCCGAACGCGATTGATGCCGCCTTCTTCAAGCGTCCGTCCGGCGATACCCGTCGTCAGGCCCGCCAGAAGATCGGCTTCCCGGACGAGGGCAGGGTGCTTGTCCAAGTCTCGGCTCTGACCGAGCGCAAAGGCGTGCTGCCCTTGGCCAAGGCTTTCTTGGGACTCTCCGACACCGACAGGGCAGGGGCTCGCCTGGTCTTCGTCGGCGAAGGGGAGCAGCGCTCCGAGCTCGAAAGCCTGGTGGCTCTGTCTGCTGGCTCGATTCGCTTGCTCGGTCAGTTGTCGCCGGAGGAAGTCCGCCAGGTGCTCTGGGCGGCGGATGCGTTCGTCCTGAATACCCGGCTCGACCCTAATCCGCTTTCGGCCATCGAAGCCTCATCCGCCGGCCTCCCCATTGTGATGTCGGCCGCAGCGGGGAACGTCGGTGAGATTGTCGAAGCACCTGATGCAGGATTCGTCATCCGCGATCCGTCAGATCCGACGGAAGCCCTCCGGGCCGTGCTCTCCGTTTCAGGGGAGGAACTCGCGGCCATGGCTGCTCGTGCGGCCGCCAACGCCCAGCGCTTCGACGCCACGGCCGTGGCGCGGTCGCTGATTAAGCAACTTTACCCCACCTAATCTCCCAGATGTTCACGCTACTCAAACGTTTCATTAATCGATTCCGACCCACTAAGCGTCGTTTATCCCATCCGCGCCGCTTGGCCTATCTTCGTTCAACTGGGGTTCAGTTAACGCGCGTGCTTGATCTGGGTGCCTTCGAGGGTAATTGGACCAAACTCTTCAAGGGCATCTACCCGCAGGCGCAGGTTATCATGGTCGATGCAAACATGGGAAAAGAGAAGTTCCTCCGCCCGCTGGGGAATTTCCATATCGCGGTTCTCGGCGATGCAGACGGACGAGAAGTCGATTACCATAAATGCCAGGACGGTGATGCGGGGTCGGGCAACGGCATTTACCGCGAGAATACGGCCTTCACATTCGCCCCGGAAAAGAGGAAATGCATCACGCTATCGACATTGCTTGGGTCTGCTGAAGGTTTCGATCTGATTAAAATGGATCTCCAAGGCGCCGAACTAGACGTCATTCGAGGCGGCCTACCGATTGTGATAAATTCACGCTACCTGCTCTTGGAACTCCAGACTCATAATTACAACCTCGGGGCTCCGCATTTCGAAGAGGTTGTGGCGTTTCTGCATGGCCACGGGTTCGGCGTCGTCGACATCGTCGACCTTATGTATTTGGGAGATAAGCTGATTCAGGTGGATGTGCTCTTCCGGAATAAGAACCTCCCCTGATTAGCCATAAACATCGCCATATAAGCCGCGCCTCAAGCGCGGCTTTTTTGTGCCCGGATCGGGAGGTAGGGGCGCGATGACATCCCGTCCGCCCTTAATCCCCGACGGATGTGATGTCATCGCATCCCTGCCCACGACCTGATTCTCCTATGTCGTGACGTGGTCCCGACCCTGCCCATGAAAGGCATTGGCGGTTGGGAGCATGGGCCCGCCACCTGCCCCCCGGAGCTGCCACCCGCCACCTGGAACTTGTCTCTCACTTTTGCACCTAGGTCGGTACGCAGTGCTGCCCCTGCCACACCGCCTCATTCTGTTCAACCGAGCCTCTGGGCCTCTCGTTACTCATGTCCCCTTGCCCCCATGCCCACTTGTCCCCTAGATGAACCCCATGCCCCGCATCCTGGCCCTGACCTGCCTTCTGCTGCTCTCCCTGCCCGTCCATGCGGGCGGTCTTTTCGACGCCGGCGTCTGGGCGCCGATCGTCCTGCCCGCCGCCCCCGAGGTCGACGAATGGCACGCCGCCCGCACGCTCGCTGATTGGTGCCAGCACGTGACCGGGCAGCGGCCGCAAATCCGCTACGAGGACAAGCATCCGCCGGCCGAGTCCCTCGCAATCTTCGTCGGTCGTACCCGGGCCGCCCAGTCCGCCGGCGTCGCCGCCCCTGAGGTCGAAGGCGACAGCGCCGTCCGCGCGGTGGCCGGGTCGTCCGTCTTTCTGGTAGGCAACAGCCCGTCGGCGACCCGTATCGCCGTCGGCCGTTTCTGCGAGCAGCACCTCGGCGTCTTCTTCGCCTTCCCGGGAGAGCAGGGCGCCGACTGGGCCCCGCGCTACCAAATCGGCTTTCCCAGCCCCGACGTCTTCCGCCCGGATTTCCGCTGGCGCCAGCTCGGCGGCCTCAACGAACTCTCCGAAGAATGGGCTTTCTCCGTCGGCTTCGGCCGCACCCCGGCTTTCTCGCACGCCCTCTTCCGTATCTTCGACCGCAGGCTCTGGAAAGAAGAGCCGATGCTCTTTTCGATGGTCGATGGCAAGGCGCGCGAACCCAGGGGCGACGCCAGCGACCCGAATCCTCACCTCGGCAACCCGCGCGCGCCCGAGATCGGCGCCCGCTATGCCCGGGAATTTTTCCGCGTCAACCCGCAGGCCTTCGCGGCGCCCTTCGGCGTCAACGACACCCTCGACTTCGATGACTCCGCGCAGTCCGAAGGCTGGTACCGTGACCGGCCCGTCCGCACCGATTATTTCTTCGGCTTCCTGAATGCGGTGGCGGATTCCGTCTGGGCGCCCGACGGCGATTTGCAGGGCGAGCGCCACGCCATCGGCGCGCTCGCCTACATGCAGACCCTGCGCGCGCCCACCATACGGCTCCGCCCGGCGATCTTTCCGTGGGTCTGCGCGGATCGCACCGCCTACGGCGATCCGGCCTTCGCGCAGCAGGACCGCGCCAACGTCGCGGCGTGGGCCCGTTCTGGTGTCCGCCGCGTCGGGGTCTATGATTATCTCTATGGCGCGGAGGTCGCCGCGCCCCGCGTCAACCTCACCGCGCTCATCCAATCCATCCACGCGACCTACTCGGGCGGCGCCCGCGGCTGGTATGCCGAGGCCTATCCGCTCTGGGCCTTCGACGCGCCCAAGCTGTGGGTCGCGGCCAAACTGCTCGAGAACCACGCGGCGCTCACCCCCGTCCTTCTGGAGACATGGTTCGAGCGCGCCTACGGCCCAGGCGGCTTGCCGATGCTCGCCGCCTACGCGCAGATCGAAGCCGCGTGGAAGCGCGACGCCGTCGCCGGCGGCAAGGACCAGTTTCTCCGTCACTTCCACGACCAACGTGCCGCCCTCGTCCTCGACGAGGGCGAGGTCGCCGCGATCGAGATCGCCTTGCGCGCCGCGCAGGATGCCGTGCTGTTCGCGCCCAAGACCACCGCCGCCGCTTCCGTCCGCCTGGCCCGACAGTCCGCCCGGCTCCGGCAGTTCGCCGATGCGTGGGAACTCTACCGCGCCTTCCGCCGCGCCGTGCAGGCCCGCCGTGCGACGCCGTCCGAAGCCGGGCGCGTGCCCGCCCTCGCTCATCTTTCCGCCGCCGAAGACGCCTATGGCGCGCATGAGGACGCGTTCAACCGCAGCTGGGGGGCTTATGGCTCGCCGGTCCGTTGGAGCGTCTTCCCCGCCGAGAACCCGCGCGCCCAGTGGGCTGAGCGCGCGCTTGCGGCCGGCGCCAACACGTCGCTCGAGGCGTGGGCGCAGGGGGATTCGCCCCAGGGCTGGCTCGCCTATCGCGTCGCGCAGTCGGCTGACATCGCACCCATCATGCATCGCCATGATTTCGCCGACGCCGAGGAGGCTGCCGAGACCGACGTCGCTCCAGCGTCCTACAACCGGTACGAGCGTCTCGCTTCTGGTCTGCGCATCGTCGCCCCGGCCGGCAAGATCGGCCCGATCGTCGTCCCCGTCGAGGCGCGCGAAGGCCGTCTCGTGCGCCTGCAACTCTGGTCATGGGCGGAGCGCCTCGGCGTCGCTGACGCGCAGGCCGTGCTCACGCTGCGCTTCGTCGGGCCCGGCAAGCGCGCGGAAACGTCGCTTGTCTGCCAGCCTCGCCAGACCGTGCTGCCGGCCGTCATGCCTTCGTGGGCGACCTCACTCGAGTATCAACTGACCTTCACCGGCGGCGCCTACCCGCAGGAAGCTACCGTGCAGCTGATCGACCTGCCCGCGACGGCGGCCCGCTGATGCTCAAGCGTGCGTTCGATATCGGCTTCTCGCTGGGCTGGCTGATCGGCTTCGCGCCGCTGCTGCTCGTCGTCGCGATCCTCGTGCGCCTGAAGCTCGGCTCACCCGTGCTCTTCATCCAGGAGCGACCCGGTCTACGCGCCCGGCCGTTCCGCATGGTCAAGTTCCGCACCATGACCGATGAGCGCGGTCCGGACGGCGAGCTCCTGCCCGACGAACTGCGCCTGACTTCGTTCGGCAAGTTCCTCCGCTCCACCACGCTGGACGAATTCCCCGAGATGTGGAACGTCCTGATCGGCGACATGAGCGTCGTCGGCCCGCGGCCTTTGCTCATGCGCTATGTCGCGCGCTATGACGCCTTCCAGGTCCGCCGCATGGATGTGCGGCCCGGCGTCACCGGCTGGGCCCAGGTCAACGGACGCAATTCCCTCAGCTGGGAGGAGAAGTTCGCCCTCGATGTCTGGTATGTCGATCACCGCAGCTTCTGGTTGGATATGAGGATAGTCGCCATGACCTTCTTCAAGGTCTTCGCGCGGAGCGGCATCAACGCGGACAAGGCCGCGACGATGGAAGAGTTTCGGGGAACGGACAGAAGTTGATCCGTTGACCGGTTGGCCCGTTGGCCAGACGCCCGATGTCAGGATGCGGAAGACCTGAGGCGTTCCTGCCGCATTCGAATGAGGCCACCGAGCAATCTGGCCACCTCGGACCGTTGCTCGACAAGAAGCCGATGCGATTCTTCGTCAATCCAGCCAAGGTCGTAACCGACGCCCAGCTGCGTTTCCAATTCGCTCAGCGAGCCTCTTGCGATCAATAGAAAGCGCAATGACTCCTTGTTGGTCCCACGGTCGTTACCTTCGGCGATATTCGATGGGACGGAAAGGGCGGCGCGACCAAGCTGATCGCAGTAGGCGTGGCGACGGGCAAGTTTTTCGGTATCCGTTAACCGGTAGATATTAACCGCCAGGGCCCTGGACTTTTTCCAGACAAGGAGGTCGCGAAAGGTGAAAGGCCCGTCATCCGGTGAGCGCGTATCCATAGGCTTCATGCGATGATAGTACCTCCGCTCTTCGAGGATATTCACGACCATACAATTGAAGGATTTGCCTCTTCTCCGAACTGAAGCCTACCACTGATCGCCGTATCTTCCGGCCCCTTCTTTTCTGGCCAACGGGCCAACCAATCAACTGATCAACTCATTTTCACGCCCAACGGCCGCAGGACCGGATCGCGGGCCAACGGCAGTTCGACCGGTACGCCGCCGTCCTGCGCGGATTGATACAGTGCGAGGATGAGTTCCACGGCCTTGCGGCCTTCGGCGCCGTTGACGGCGGGCTGCTTGCCGGCACGGATGGCGGCGACGGCTTCTTCGAGATTGGAGCGATGCCAGGCATGGCCGATCGCTTTCGGATCATTGGCGCCGGCG